>ORJL010047052.1_pt1 | contig 18573 bp, 15 predicted proteins | sample 1779941 | NCBI WGS metagenome assembly ORJL01 (sample SAMEA104232317, study PRJEB22302) | groundwater metagenome | biome: forest; feature: aquifer; material: groundwater | place: USA | collected 2011-08-07 | depth 5.8 m | reverse complement strand
CGATACAGCGCCTGGTCCGATTCGTGGAGGACCAGGGAGGGGGTCGTATGCTCAGCGGTTCTCTGCGCCACGCCGATGCTCACCGTCACCGACAGCAGCTTGTCGGGCTGACGTTCTGGGGTCCCTGCCGCGCGACGCTTGCTTCCTGCATCGGCGTCCTTCGGCCGGCTCACGCTGCGCACCGCCATTCTGTATGCCTCGATTTCCCCGCGCATTCTTTCGAGGTGGGGGAGCGTGTCGCCGAGCGTGCGCCCGGGGAACATGACTGCGAACTCCTCGCCCCCATAGCGGTACGCCGTGCCTCCGCCCTGGATCTGGGCAAGGCGGGCGGCCACAAGTTTCAGCACCTGGTCGCCGACGTCGTGCCCGTGGGTGTCGTTGAATTGCTTGAAGTGATCTACGTCCACCATCGCGATGGTGTATGCGGGCCCCAGTCCGGAGAGGCGTTCCTGCAGCGCGCGGCGACCCGGCAGGCCCGTGAGTTCATCATGGAAAGCCAGGCGGTGCGATTCCTGCAGCAGCGAGACCAGAAGGATGGCCCCGGCAGCGAACATGAACACGTGAAATGCGCCCGGCGAGGATCCCCACTCGCAGGCGATCAAGAAAGCGACCAGCGCGCCGGCCAGGCCGATGTCCAGCGGCGAGTGCCGCGGCCATGCCCTTGCCACGGCCGCGACGAGCGCCGCGGCGATCATCAGCCGGCCCGCGAGCGGCGTCGGCGGCGAGCGCAGTAGCCAGTGATCGAGCAGCCCATGCCACGCGGTGCCCGAGAAAGGGCTGCGGCCGGCGCTCGCGATCCAGGCGACTGACAGGATTTCGGCCACCGCGATCATCGGCCAGCGGTAGTTGAAATGGTGAAACACGCCGCGCTCGGGATACGCGAGCGCAAGCAATACGTTGAGCGGCACGAGAATGGCAAGTCCGGTGAAGACCGCCCGTGTGGCGAAGCTCGCGGGTCCGAACTCGAGCGCGATGCTGTATCCGGCATAGGCAGCCAATAGCGATGCGAGCGCGATGAAGGCGCGGCCTCGATTGAACCAGACGCTGATGGCCGTGCCTGCGAGCAGCAACACGCCTGGCCCGAGCACCCTGAGGCCGGCCAGGGAGGGCGGCAATGCCGGACCCGCGAGCATCGCCAGCGCCGCGGCGATCAGGATCGCCGCGGGAGTCAGCGCCGGACGGAGGGCGTGAAGGAGGCTGGAAGTGGACAAGGGGGCTCGGTCAGGTCGGCCGTAGTATAGGTAGTCAGCTCAATGCACGCCACCTGCGGCCGGATTTTGCGCGGTGGACCCGTGCGGAATTGCGCAGTTACGTTTCTTCGGCCATCGGCCTCCGAATGGCGTTTCTTTTTGATTTGTTTTCCTGCGGCCTCATATTTTCGGTGGCCAGTTGTGTGCTTCACCTTGACGGTGCCGCGACCATGCGGCACCCCGCAGCTTTGGGCTTTGCAAGGCGAAAAGTCACAGCCGTGGCGGAAGACGATCAGAGCATATACGCTTCATACTGTTGTCATGATTGGCGTTCGGTGTCAAGCTAGCGCCCGCGCCGCCGCGCCGAGCATGTTCCCTGTTCATTCATAGATGCCCGCCTCGCTTAAGCTTCTGCTGTTCGCGCTTTCGGCCATCGCTGCCTGCGGGGCGCATGCCGGCGGTTCGAACTATGGCATCATGCCCGGCACGAAGATGATCTCGGGCAAGATCACCGAATGGCCCGTGCCGACACCCAAGTACCCGCGCGACCCGGTTCCGGGACCCGACGGCAACATCTATTTCGCCGAGATGGAAGGCGACAGGATCGCCCAGTTCAATCCAGGTACCCAGAGGTTCCAGGAATGGAACCTGGCGCCGGGCACACGGCCGCGAGGATTGCTCGTCACGCGTGATGGCAAGGTGATGTTCGCGAGCGCCGGCCACGGCACGATAGGCGAGCTCGATCCGGCCACCGGCAAGGCGCGCGAATACCAGATCTCCTCCGCCGGCAGCGAGCCCTATACGATGGTATTCGACGCGAATGGAAACGTCTGGTTCACCGGACGCAAGTCCGACAAGCTGGGAAAGCTCGACCGCGCGAGCGGCAGGATCGCCGAATATCCGGTCGGAAGCGGTCCTTACGGTGTTGTGCCCGATCACAACGGTTACATGTGGGTGACGCGCAAGGATGCTCACATGCTTGTCAGGCTTGATCCGCAGACCGGGAAAATCCAGGAACTGTTCATGGGCGTGGGGTCGCAACCGCGGCGCACCGCCGTCGCCCAGGACGGCATGCTCTGGGTCTCGCTCTACGGGACGGGCAAGCTCGCGAAAGTCGATCCGGCCGCCGGCAAGGTCATCCGGGTGTACGACATGCCCGGTGGACCGAATGCAGGACCTTACGCGGTAACCGTGGACGGAAGCGGACGGCTGTGGGTAAGCGAGATTCAGAGCGACAACGTCGCCGTGCTCGACCCGCGCAGCGAGACATTTCAGGTATTCAAGCTACCGTCCAGGAACACGGGCATTCGCAAGGCCGTAATCGATGCAGCCGGACGCTACTGGTACGTCGGCAGCCATAGCGGAAAGCTGGGCGTCATCGAGTGATACCTTGGGCTGGCCCTTTGCCACCTTCCGCATGCTCCTCGGGGCGTCGCCACATTAGCGCGGTCACGCCCGCCAGCGCTTCTCGCATGCCCTGCGGATCGTAATCCCCAGACACTGCAGCATCAAGCTTCCCAACGCGCTCACGAATCGCCGAGAGCCTCGCTCGTTCGGCCTCGCGCCACGCCAAGACCGCCGCGATCACTTCGTGGCGCCGCAGCGGTTCGGTGTCTCTCGAAAAATCCAGCCTGCGCGTCTTGTCGATCAGCGCCGTGAATTTCCTGAGAACGAGATTCTCGTGGCGGCTCCAGATTCCTTCGGCTAACAGCAACGCGACCACGTTCACTGCGATGAACATGCTCAGAACGCCGGCCGCTTCCGTAGTGAGCTGAACCAGCGTGGGACCCGCATCGGCCAGATGCACCCGATACAGGCTTTCCTCGATCAGTTCGTTCAGGTGCCAGTGCAGCTGCCAGGTTGCTGCCGCCACCAGAACCACCTCAAGCGCCACCATCGCAACCAGCAACGACCGCTGGACGGAACGGTCAACGTAATGCATGCGCCGCCTGCGAGCGGACCGAAAGCCGCCAAACGACGGGTTCATTTCGCGTGGCACGCCAGACACAGGGCGGAACGCGTCATCGGAACGACCAGCCTGCCATGTTCCTTCTTGTACGCCTCGTGGCACGACAGGCAACTGATCCTGCCGTCCGACAACATGATCTTCTTCTGACCGAGCAGAAATTCCGGGTGGTACCCACCCTTTCTGGCCGCATCCCGATAATAGCTGCCAATGGGATGCGGCGCCGCGCCGCTGTCGTGGCGCAGGACGCCGCTACGGCCTATGCTGACCGCGCCGCCCCCGGCATGACTGCTGGTGTGGCAACCGAGACAATGCAGGGAATGGGCGTCAATGTCCGGAGTACCCCGCCCGTTGCCGATGTCCAGGTGCCCGGAAATCACCAGCGACGTACCCGAGTCCTTCATGCGGCTGAAAAATGCCGCGTTATGGCAGGCGAGGCAGAACGCCTTGGCACGCCTCGACCCGCGCAGCAAACCCGGCTCGGTGCCATGCGACACATGGCAGCTGCTGCACGTGAGTTCTCCCTTCCAGTCCAGCGGATACTCCGCCGGCAGCGGGCGCATAGAAACAAAGCCGGTGGGATGGCTGACCTGAACGGCTTTCTCATGACACCGAGTGCACAGCAACTCCTGCGATCCGACCAGCTTCGACGCCCGCGCCGGATCGACGTCGTTTCCCGCCAGATGGCAGCCGCCGCAATCGGCTCCGGCCAGATGCCTGCTCCGCGCGCTCACCGCCGCGTGGGCCCACGCCGCCATGCACAAAACGTGAGCGGCAAGAACTGCAGCGATCCCCTCATAGCCGGACACGCTCTTCCGTCTTTCGCAAACGTGCGATGGCCTGCGCCAGCGACATCGAATCCGGAGTTTCTGCCCGGAGTGCAGTCTCGCCATCATCCAGCGCCTGCCTGAGTTCTTCATAATGCTCGCGCAGCGCTGCAACGCTGGCGTCGAACTGCATCCGTTCGCGCTGCAGTTGATCCGTCTTGCGGATTGGATCCGGCGCCGCCGGTCCGCGTTCGATGGCCGTTTCCAGGTCACGCGTGATGCGGTATAACGGGCCGGCGATTCGAAAACTGGTATAGAGGGAAAACAGCCAAGTGGTAATGCCGGCAAAGACAACCATCACCAGTCCGAAAACCAGCAAGGCCGGCTTCAGGTTCTGATTCGTCAGTTCAGTCGCGCCGATCAGGTGCCCGTAGTTTGTGCCCCTGTCGTCGGTAACCATGAACAGCACCAGCAAAAGTCCCACGCAGGACGCGACGGCCACGCTCAGGGCGATCTTGGCCACCAGCCTTACATCAAAGGGTACGGGGAGTGCCTGGCGATCGCTAAGTCCGTTCATGCCTTGCACGTGCGCAATCCGTCGTTCATTTAGCCGTCCGGACGGCTCGTGCTCCGCCAGCGGTCCGACCACGATCATAACCCCTATCATCGACATATTGCGGGAAGAAAATGGGGTGTCTACACGTTGCCAACGTCCGCGTCCTCGCGTGGTCGGCAGATACCGGCGCGCCAGCAAGAAATCCTGGCCCTCGCTGCTGGACCATACGCCTCCCGCATCGCCGGCGGCGCGTTCGATCATGCCCAATCGCGCCGACCCGCCTCAATTCTTCCGGGGTCACGTTCCAGAATTTTGGAATTATCAGGCCGTGGCACCGCAGGGCGCCGCGGCTTGTCTCACCCCAGAGAACTCTCTCTGTACGGCAACGTCCGTGCGCGCAACGGCGCCCCGCGTTGAATCGTTCAAAGCATGCCTTGACTGCCGGTCCTTAGGCATAAATCGTGCTAGCTCAGAGCGTGTGCTCCGTCACTGACACGCCGCCAGATCTGTCACGCAGCGGCGTGCGGGCGACCAAGGGAGGTTTCAATGAGGTTGAAGAGCGGCGCGTTCGTGATTCTGCTCGGCTTGGCCGTGGCGGCCCCGCTGGGCGCCCAGACGGCGGCGCCGGCGAAGGCTGCCGCGCCCGCATCGAGCGCGCCGAGTTCGCTCGCGCCGCTGCCGGCGAAGCCCAACCCGGTTTCAAGCCACGCGCCCTACGAGGCGGGCGACTGCAAGATCTGTCACCAGGGGAGCGATCCGAAGCAGCCCGGCCCGGTCGCCAAGAAGGCACCGGCCCTGTGCCTCGACTGCCATGAGGAATTCACCGGCGTGCTGAAGCGGCCGCACACGCATTTCCCGGCGCGCACCGACTGCACCATCTGCCACAATCCACATAACGCGAAATTCCCGAAACTGATGCGCAACGAGACGCGCGCGCAGTGCACGACCTGCCACGCAGACGTCGGCAAGGTCAGCGCAAACGCAAAGGTGCCCCACAAGGCGCTGATCACCGGGGCGCAGTGCACCAACTGCCACAACCCCCACGGCAGCACCGTCGCCAAGCTGCTGGCGCAGTTGCCCTTCGACCTGTGCCTGAGCTGCCATAACCGGGATAACATGGTCGACGCCAACGGCAAGAAGCTGCAGAATTTGAAGGCTTGGCTCGACAACAACAAGGTCTGGCACGGTCCGGTCGCCGCCAAGGACTGCAGCGCCTGCCACGAACCGCACGGCGGGGATCACTTCCGCCTGCTGAAGAACGACTATCCGCCGGAGTTCTACGCCCCGTACGATCCGCGGACTTACGCGCTTTGCTTCTCCTGCCACCAGGAAGCGGCGTTTTCCACCGCCCAGACGACCACGCTCACGAGCTTCCGCAACGGCACCAGGAACCTGCATTACGTGCATCTGCAGCAGGTCGGTCGCGGCCGCACCTGCCGTGCCTGCCACGAGGTGCACGCATCCAAGCAGGAGCACCACATCCGCGACGGCGTGCCGTACGGATCCGGCGGCTGGGTGCTGAAACTCAACTACAAGAAAACCAACGACGGCGGATCCTGCGAAAAAACCTGCCACCAGGAGAAGAGGTATTCCAAAAAGGTTGCGCGCTAGATCCCTATCCGGACCAGCAAGGCATATCGCGTTCCTGATTGCGGCGCTGGCGCTGGCGACCGTATTTCACCCGGCAACGGCGGCACACGCGGCCGTGGGAACGCCCGTGGCGAACACGGAAATGCCGCTACTGGAGGGCGGCAAAGCCAGCGTGCTTCGCGATGTCGAAGCCAGCGTATTGGTGTTTTTCCGCCCGAACCAAGAGCGCTCGGCGGGCGCGCTGCGCGAACTTGCCGAATGTCAAAAGGGGCTCGCCGGCAAGTCCGTTCACTGGGTGGGCATCGTTTCGGGCTCGGTGCCCGCGGAAGCCGCTGCGGCCCTGGTGCGCGAAACCGGCTTTGGCGCGCCGGTGCTGGTCGATGGCGGTGATGCGCTCTACGGCGCGCTGGGCCTCGCGCTTCACCCGGTGGTGGTGATCGTCGGCCGGGATCACAAACTGGCGGCGTTCGAGCCGTTCCGCTCGGTGGACTTCTGTTCGGTGGTACGAGCGCGCATCCGCCACGTGTTGCGCGAAATCTCCGACGATGAACTGCGCGTTGCGCTCGATCCGCCGAAATCCGCGGAAGGCGGCAACGGGCAGGTTGCGCGTCGCTACCGCGCCTTGGCCGAGGCGCTGTTCAAGGCGAAAAACTACGACAAGGCGCTCGAAAATGCACAAAAGAGCATCGAGAGGGATCCGGCTCTCGCGCCCGCTCACGCGCTGCTGGGCGAGATCTTGCGCGCGCAGGGAAACTGCGCCGATGCGGTCCGGGCATTCGAGCGTGCCCTTGCTATCGATGCCACCAACCTCTCCGCAAGCGAAGGTATAAAGCGCTGCAACGCTGCGCGCTGACGCGGGTTCTGATTCCTGCCAAGCCGATCACCGGCTTTTCGCAAAATTGCGAAGTAACACAACCGGTTTTCGCAAATCTGCGAAAAAAAGTCCGGCACACATCGATGCCTGAATTGCGCAGACGAGAATGCTTCCTGGTACGCCAGTCCTCCATCTACACAAATTTCGGTACTACGCCGGGTTGCGATCGAAGCTCCCCCGCGGTGACGTCTGCGGCACCTGCGTGCCCAGGATGGGCATGATCCATGCTTACTACGATGGTGAGCAGTATAGGAAGGTGGATTTAACTTTTAACTAGGGAACGAGGTACAAAATGAGACTCGACAATAGACAGATGACATGGAGTTGGCTGGCCGTCGCCGCGTTGTTCTTCTTTGCCGCCCAGAACGCGGTGGCTGCGATTGGGACGGTTGTCGGTTCGAAGCACGATTTCTCGACGAGCGGACCCAATGCAACATACAAGGGTACTGGTAACCAAGTTTGCGTGTACTGCCACGCACCCCACAGTACGCCTGGCACGACCCCCTTGTGGAACCATTCCTTAACGGCGGCGACCTTCACGCTGTACTCCAGCCCCACGCTCGACGCCGGGACGCTTGTACAACCGGCCGGCGTATCCAAGCTGTGCCTGTCATGCCACGATGGCACGGTGGCGGTTGACAGCTTCGGCGGCGCCACGGGCAGCAAGTTGGTAACAGGAAGCCCCCTTCTCGGCACCGATCTGTCAAACGACCATCCGATCGGATTCACCTATGATGCGGCGCTGGTAACCTTAGACCCCGGTCTTAAGGCCACAACTACCGCCGTGACCATCGGCGCTAGCAACGCAGGCACCATCGCCACGAAGATGCTCGTTGGTGGCAAGATGGAATGCGCGTCCTGCCACGACGTGCACAACAGCACTGCGAACACCGCAGTCGAAGCGAAATTGCTGAAAATAACCACGGCCGGCAGCGCACTTTGCCTGACCTGCCATAACAAGTAGCGAACTCTGCAACCCACCTGACCCGAGGAACGGCCGAAACCCCACCCCGTACGGGCGTTCCTCGGGCGGCAAGCCAGCCCTCTGTTGAAGGATGCCACCAAAGCGGTTGCAGCGCGCTTCGGGGCTCCGGCAACAGAGGTTTTTTTTGGCCGAACGGAATCGCGCTGCGCGGCAGAGTTGGCGGGAGAAATGCCTGTGATCACAGTGACTGCGCGCGCTTCGAATACAGCTATTTGACCGACCGCGCATTCATGCGCCATCCTCTGCCCCGCAAGCCGCGCCTTTCCCATTCATCTCCGATATTGCGTACCTCTAAATGAACCTGCCTAATATCATGCAATCGAAACTGCTGGTCGCGCTGCTGGTCGCGCTGCTGGTCGCGCCGACCCTACTTGCCGGCTGCGCCGCGCCGCCACCCAAAGCGAGCGCATCGCGGGAGGCGGTCTTTTACCCTGCGCCACCGGATCTACCCCGAATACAGCACCTCGCAACGTTCGCTGGCGCGCGCGATCTGGGCGCGCCGAAGAGCGCATTGGCCGATTTCGTGCTCGGCGAGGAGAAGCAGGGGCAGGAACTGGTGCGGCCGTATGGCACCACCCTGCACGACGGCAAGATTTATGTGGCCGACAGCCGCGCACCGGGGCTCGCGATCTTCGACCTGGTGGCGAAGCAATTCTCGCTCGTATCCGGCTCGGGAGCGGGCAGGATGCGGCGGCCGACCAACGTGACCATAGACGCGGACGGCACCCGGTACGTGACCGACCTCGGGCGAAACCAGGTGCTGGTGTACGACCGGGTGGGACGTTTCCTCACCGCTTTCGGCGAAAAGGACGAGTTCAGGCCGGTGGATGTCGCCATCGCCGGCACTCGGCTCTACGTGGTCGACATCGAGCACCATGAGGTGCGCGTTCTGGACAAGCGTTCGGGAAAACTGTTGTTTAAGTTCGGCAGGGGCGGTTCCGGTGGAGGCGAACTTCACCAGCCAACCAACTTGGCCGTTGGGCCGGAGGGGGACATCTACGTCGTCGAGACAGGCAGCTTCCGGGTCTCGCGGTTCAGCGCCGAAGGCAAGTTCCTGCGCAGCTACGGCGAGGCCGGCCAGGCACCGGGCCAGTTCGCGCGTCCCAAGGGCATCGCCGTGGACCGGACTGGACGCATTTACGTCAGCGACGCGGCATTCCAGAATGTCCAGGTTTTCGATAATGGCGGCCGCGTCCTCATGGCATTTGGACAGCCTCCGGACGGATCGCAGGGACTCAATCTGCCCGCGGGAGTCGCCATCGACTACGACAACGTGGCGCTGTTCCGCGGCTACGCGGACCCCCGATTCGTGATCGAGTACCTCGTGCTGGTCGTCAGCCAGTTCGGTCCCAACCAGGTTGACGTGTTCGGTCTCGGAAAAATGAGCGGCGTGGCGTATCCGCCGGACGGGCCCTCGGGCGTGACGCGCGAGACCAGGCCGGCGCACTAGCCACTGCCTGATCGACCAACCGAAGTGCTGGGTAACGCAGGCCGGAAGCGTGGATGAAGCAGAACTCAACTACCGAAGCAGCGGGGCGCGAGCCGAGATGGTTCTGCGGATGGCTGGCCACGGCATTGGCCTTGCCCTGCTGCTCGGCGCGGGCGCCTGCTGGTCGCAGGCGAGTGGGTCATTGCGGATCAAGGCTGCGCAGGAGATTGCACCATTCCGGCTCACCGGGATCGAAGGATACGTGCAAGGGCGCTATTTGCAGGACGACAGCCGCTCGCAGGGACAACCGGGGAGACCCGAGTCGCGCGCCACACAGTCGATCCTCACCGAGGAAGTCGTCCTCATGACCCACAGCTACATCTATCACCCGGGGCTGGTATCGCTGGATATTGGGGGCGGGCCAATCCTCGATCGGGGCAGAAGCGCAAGCGACGACATCTTCAGTTCCAACAGACGGCAGATGTACAACCTCACCGGGCGCGCGACCATCCTGCGCGACAAGCCGTATAACGGCGTGCTGTTCTACGATCGCACAAATCAGACCCAGAGCATCGGCCCGGCCCAGGTGATGCTGACGGAGAATACCCGCTACGGCTTGGACTTCGCGCTGCTCAGGCCCGTGACACCGATGCCGCTGCAACTGAACGTGACCCGCCAGCAGACACAGGGCTCGGGCGCTGACCAGGTGCTCGACGACCGCATCGACCAGGTGAACCTCAGGATGGAGGGGAACGTGGGCACACTCGGCAGAACGGCATTTCAGTACCGCAACGCCCGCCAGGAATCCGTGAGCGGCAGCCCGGGCCTGCCGATACAGGCCACCCATTCCACCAGCGACAGCCTCAATCTGGATACGCGGCTGCGGTTCGGCGCCAACCGGCAGTACGACCTCGTCAATACCGTGACGCTCGATACGCACCGCTACGGTGGAGGCGCCGGGTCGACGGCGGACCTGAGGGACTTGCGTTTCGCTCTTGACCTGCGCGGCTGGCACTCGGAGGACTTGCGCACCTTTGCGCGCTACGACCTCGGCGCGACCGAACAGGGCGATCAGACCATGACCCTGAATTCGCTGGGTGCCGGACTCAACTATCGCGTAAGCCCGGAGTTGTCGGGCGCGCTCGCGGCGCGCGGCGACATCAACAGGACCAGCCAGCTCGCCTCCAACCTTTACGGCATTGACGGCACCGCCAGCTACCAGAGGGCGCTGCCCGTGGGGCAACTGACCGCCGGGTACAGCTTCGCCTATACTCAGCGCGACCAGGAGGCGACCGCGCGCGAGGCCAAGGCCATTGGCGAGCAAGTCACCCTGAGGGGCACGACACCGGTTCGGCTCGCCCGAGCGCAGGTGGTCGCCGGGAGCGTGGCGGTCAGCAACCTGACCCGCACCCAGACCTTCGTCGAGGGCAGCGACTACGTGCTGTCGGTGCTCGGTCTTGACACGCGCATCCAGCGGGTGATCGGGGGGAATATCCTCGACGGGCAGGACGTGCTTGTGGATTACGCATTCGAGGTCGGCGGCACCTATGCTGCCAACCAGCTCGACCAGGCGCTGAACCTGAACTGGGGCCTCAAGAACTACGTCAACGTCTATCTGCGTCTTGCCGATTCATCGCCGCAGCTTCGCTCGGGCGCGCCGACCGCGCCGCTCAATCCGGCCAGCGTCAGACTGGTCGGCGCGCGCGCCGAACTTCCCCTGGCGGTACCCTTGGACCTGCTGCAGGATCTGCACATCGGCGGCCGCGCGGAACGCGAACACCGGCGCGAAGTCATCTCCCCGTACCGGCGCGGGACCCAGGAAGTGTTCGCGCAGGCAGCGTTGCCGCTGGTGCGGAGCGGCAGCGTCCACCTCGGCAGGCGGCATACCCAGACCGATTACGACCTGGATCCCGGCAAAGGCGTCAACACGACGGCCTACGACCTGCGGCTGTGGGCGCGGGTCGGCTATGACGTCGATTTCTCCGTGGACGCGACCCGCGAGCGAGATACCGGCACCCCTGTGCTGCGGGAACGGTCCTTTCTGACGGCCAAGGCGCAGTGGCGAGTGCGCCGGTTCCGCCTGAGCTTCGACCTCACCCGCACCCGCGATGCGCAGGGCGCCACCGAAAGAACGCGCACCTACGGCATGCTGGTGGCGCGGAGGGATTTCTGATCATGGCGCGCGCCTGCCGCCCTGCCACCGTACTGGTGCCTGCGCTGATGCTGGCCCTAGCCCTCGCCGCCTGCGCGCCTGCCGCCCCCCGGCCGGAGGATCTGGCGCCGCTGGTCTGGCCGGAGGTCCCCAACCGGCCGCGCATCGCCTTCGTAAGGGAGTTCTCGCGACCCGAGGAGTTCGGAATCGCCAAGGGATTTTTCAAACGCCTCGCCGAGGTCATTTTCGGCGCAGAGGAGTCCCGCCTCGTGCGGCCTATGGCCGTCGTGGCGGCGAACGGCGTGGTGTACGTGGCCGACCCCGGGGCGAACGGCGTCCACCGCTTTGATCCCAAGGCAGAACGCTACGACCTGATCGGTGCCGAAGGCGACGCCGCGCTGCCCTCCCCGGTCGGTCTTGCCCGTGGCAGCGAAGGCGAAATCTATGTCACGGATTCCGATCTTGGCAAGGTGCTGGTCATCCGGCCCGGCGCGAAGGCAGCCGTGCCTCTCGCGCTGCCCGACATGGGGCAGCCGACGGGGATCGCATTCGAACCCGCGACGCGGCGGCTGTACGTGGTGGATACGACTGCGCATCGCGTGAACATATTCGACCAGGACGGGACGCTCGCGTCCAGCTTCGGGGCACGCGGCGTCGGCGACGGCGAGTTCAACTACCCGACGCTGCTCTGGCGCGACAGCCAGGGTCGGCTGTATGTGACCGACTCGCTCAACTTTCGCGTCCAGATATTCGACGCGCAGGGCCGATTCCTGGGCAAATTCGGAGGCGCGGGCGATGGGGCGGGCGACAACATGCGCCCTAAGGGCATTGCGACTGACAGCTACGGACATGTCTACGTTACCGACTCGCTGCTGAATGCGCTCCAGGTTTTCGATCAGCGCGGCAGATATCTGCTCTCCGTGGGCAGCATGGGCCGCGACCGGGGCGAGTTCTGGTTGCCGGCGGGGATTTTCATCGGCGAAGACGACACGATCTACATCGCCGATTCGTACAACCAGCGCGTCCAGGTACTGCGCTATATCGGAGGACCGACATGATGAGCCGCCACACTGCAGCATTCATCGCGGCAGGAATCGTGGCGTTGCTGGGGTGGCCGGCGCTGACGGCACACACAGCGAGCATCACTGCGAGCAAGCACAATCTGTCGGCGACCGGGCCCGGCACGATCAAGGCCGCTACGGAGAGCGAGATTTGCGTGTTCTGCCATGTGCCCCACAACGCCATGCCGAGCGGACCGCTGTGGAACCGCGACCAGCCCACCGGCACCTACACCGCGTACACGAGTACCACGCGGAAAATTACGGCCCCGGGGCAACCCAACGGTGCTTCCCTGCTTTGCCTGAGTTGTCACGACGGCACCATCGCGCTGGGCAAGGTGAGCAGCCGCGCCACCAACATCACCATGGCGGGTGGCGTGACCACGATGCCGGCGGGCGCGACGCGCCTGGGAACCGACCTCTCCGACGACCATCCGGTGTCCTTTCTCTTTTCCGGCGTGTTGAGCAATCCGGAACTGCGCACGCCGACCGGCAGCGTGAAGCTGGATGCCAACGGGCAGATGCAGTGCACCGCCTGCCATAGTCCGCATGACGATGCCAACGGCAAGTTCCTGGTCGTCAATAACATCCGCTCCGCCCTGTGCACCAACTGCCACAACAAGAGCTACTGGAGCGCGAGCGATCACGCGACTTCGACCAAGACCTGGAACGGCACCGGGACCAATCCGTGGCTGCACACCTCCTGGACCAACGTCCGCGACAATGCCTGCGAGAACTGCCACCAGCCGCATACGGCCGCGGGCAGGGCGCGCTTGCTCAACAGCGCTATAGAAGAAACCAACTGCCTGGTATGCCACAGCGGTACCGTGGCGACGTCAACCAAGAACATTCAGACCGAACTGAACAAGGCGTCGCGTCACGGCGTCGCCTCCTATCTCAACGTGCACGACGCTGCCGAGAACGCCGTGATGGCGGCCGCCCACGTTGAGTGCCCGGACTGCCATAACCCCCATTCCGCCAATTCGACGGCCGGCTCGGCGCCCGGCGTCACGCCGATTACGCTTCCGGGTTCGCTAAGCACTGTGCGCGGCATCAACATCAGCGGCACCGCGGTCAACCCGGTCACGGCCGAGTACCAGATCTGCTTCCGCTGCCACGCCGACAGCACGAGCAGGACGCCCGCATCGCGCACCGCGCGTGTGATCGTACAGACCAACACGCGGCTGGAGTTCCAGACGACCAATCCGTCCTACCATCCCGTCGCCGGAGTGGGAAGGAGCACGAATGTTCCCAGCCTGATTTCGCCCTGGACGACCTCGAGCGTGATGAATTGCACCGACTGCCACAATAACAACGCCGGACCGAATGCCGGGGGCGCGGACCCCAACGGCCCGCACGGATCCACCAATCCGCTGCTGCTCGAGCGCCAGTACACGGTCGTAGACACTACTGAGAGCGCGGCAGCGTATGCGCTGTGCTACAAGTGTCACAGTCGGACCAGCATCCTTTCCGATGCCATCGGCAGTTTCAGGGAGCACAACGTCCATGTAAGAGGCGCCGATATCCCATGCAACAACTGTCACGACCCGCACGGCATCAGCAGCACCCAGGGCACCACGCTCAACAACAGCAGATTGATCAACTTCCAAACCGGGGTCGTAACCCAGAGCGGCTCGCAGGCGATCCGCTGGGAGCGCGTGGGTTCGACCGGCGGTCGCTGTTACCTTGTCTGCCACGGGGTGAACCACAACCCCAAGAGTTACTGATGCGCCGTGGATCAATCAAGAAACGTGCCGGATTGATATCGGCCTTCAGGATCGTGCAGGAACCGGTTCTGTCCGCCCGGTGAAATGGGGGGCGGCACGGGGAAGGAATATCTTCGCGGAAGCCGGGGCAATGTGGGATCGTGGGATGGAGAGATGAGATGATATCCAAACAACGTTTTCTGGTGCGCATCACGTGCGCGTTAGTCCTTGCCGCGGCGTTCGCGCTGCCGGTGGGCGCCCAGGACGTAGACTGCGTCAAGTGTCACAGTAATCTGTCCGACAAAAAGGTGGTCCATGGTGCGGTGCGGATGGGCTGCGCGATCTGCCATGCCGAGATCGATGCAAGCGCCACGCCCCACAAATCCAAGAGCAAGATCGCCAAAGGGCTTGCCACGGAACCGCCGGCGCTGTGCCTCAAATGCCACGAGGCCAGGCTGTTCGAAGGCAAGTTCACCCACGGGCCGGTCGCCACGGGCATGTGTCTGGGCTGCCACAACCCGCATGCATCCGAACATCAGGGGCTGCTCAACAAGGAACCCGCGGCGCTGTGCCTCGATTGCCATCCCGAGGTCAGGAAAGGACCCCACGTCATCGCGGGGGTCTCGCGCAGCGGGCATCCGCTGGGCAATGACAAGAAGGACGTGGAGGATCCGCTGCGGCCGGGAAAGAAATTCTATTGCGCGAGCTGCCACGAGCCCCATCGGTCAGACCGGCTCAGGCTGAATCGATTCGACAAAGGCATGGCTTCCTGCCTGAAGTGCCACAAGATGTGAGCCTCCGATCGACGTGCTCGACCTGTGGCTGAAAGAGCGGGTGCGCCGGAACATCCTCGACACCACCCACCACGACAACCTGCTCGGGTAAGTCGCGCTACACGGCGGATTCACGTGGCACGTGAATTGCTTTATGTGCACTTTGTCACGCACATCGCAGACCCGCGCGCATGCTCCTGTCCGAAAAATTTCTTTCCCACAGCTTTTTCCGGGACCCGGAAAATGAAGACGGGCTCAGGCATTGCCACCCCGAGACTCTCTACCGGCTCGCCGGCCTGATGGTCCCCCCGTTCGTCGTGGTGGCGCTGGTCTTTGCGGCGGCCGGGCTGTATCTGGGCCTGTTCGCCGCGCCCGGCGACACGCCGCTGGGGGAGGTCTATCGCATTGCCTTCATCCATGTTCCGGCTTCGTGGATGTCGATGCTCATCTACCTCGCGATGACGCTCTGCGCGGGCATCGGGCGCGCGTTCGACGCACCTGTCGCCGCAATGACCGCGCGGGCGCTTGCACCGACGGGCGCAATGTTCACTTTTCTCGGCCTCTGGACGGGTTGCCTCTGGAGCAAACCGGTATGGGGACTCTGGTGGATCGGAGACCTCGAATTCTATTCGGAACTGATGCTGATGTTGTTTTACAGCGGCGTCATCGCATTGCACACTGCGATGAACGACCCGCGCCGGGCCGACAGGGCCTGCGTTCCTATGGCGTTCACCGGCCTCGTGTGGGTTCCTCTCAATTTTGCGTCGGTGCAGTCGTGGTCGGTCGAGCATGCGGGAACGGCGTTCGGTTTCGCTGGCGCGCCCGGCTTGGGATTCATTTCGCCGACCGGCATGCTGGCAATGAGCCTAGGGTTCTTCGCGTATACCGGAGCGATGACCCTGCTTCGCCTGCGCTGCGTGATACTGGAAAATGAGCGCCAGAGCGACTGGATGGCGCGATGCGCGGAGAAACCGCTGTGATCTGGGAGAGATTGCACGAATTCTTCGCCATGGGCGGTTTCGCCCTCTACGTATGGGGTTCCTACGCGGTCGCGCTGGCAGTGGTGCTGATTGAAATCGTGCTGCTCATCCTGAGAAAGCGCTCGATCCTCGGACACCTTGGCTGGACTGGCGCCGACCTGAAGACGCCCGATGAGGAACGGTTAGCGCAGCATCGCCGGCCTGATCGTGAGGGAGTAGTCGAAAATGAGTTGCCTTGACTGAGGGTAACCTCCATGCTTAAATCGAATGCACCCCGAACCCGCAGGGGTTCCAGATTCTGGGACCCGCTTGCACACTCTTCCCAATAATAGGAAGCCATGCGCTCCCGTCGAATCCTGCCCTGATGAAGCGGGGATAAACCGGACGCGATACCCGGATCTGCAGGTGAGCTGAATCGACTTGAATACCATGAACCGTTTGGTGGCGGCGGTAGTGATGGTGACGGCCTCCGCGGCGACCGCACTTGCGCAGGACGACGTCGGCAAGAAGGCGATCGAGGAGAGCCGCAAGGTGGCGCTCCAGGTTACGCAGGACCTCCGGACTCAGTTGATCAAGGAAATGGAATTGAGCGGCCCGCTGCGCTCGATGCGGGTGTGCAGGTACCGTTGCCCCGAAATCACGTCCTCCCAGTCGCGCCGGACCGGATGGCGGGTCGCCGCAGTAAGCCTCAAGCCGCGCAATGCGGCACTGGGCATGCCGGACGCCTGGGAGCAAGGAATACTCGCCGAGTTCGACCGCCGTGCTGCCAGGGGCGACAAATCGGAGGCGCTGGAGCATGCCGAGGTCGTCAGCGAGCCGCAGGGCAAATATTTCCGCTATGCGCGGGCCGTGATGGTGGAGCCGCTGTGCATGCCCTGTCACGGTTCCCGGGAAAGCCTGTCCGACGGCGTCAAGGCGCAACTGGCAACGGACTACCCGTTCGACAAGGCAACCGGCTTCAGCGTGGGCCAGGTGTATGGCATCGTGTCGATCAAACGTCCATACTGACGTGGCATGTTCGGACATGTCCATTCTGACCCGGGAGTTGACACCCGCAGCTGGCACGGCCGTGAACGCAACGCTCACCCGGCGTACGGATCGACCAGCGGCGCGCCGAAGCGCGGGCATCACGACATTTCCGCGGGGGCGAGCCCTGCCGACGGCGCAGTGAAGCTCAGCCTGCGGACCAAGGGCATTGTCGCTTTCCTGGCGCTGGCGGCCTACATTCTGGGATTCGGGCTGATCCAGGCGCAGCAGCGCCAGGTGCTGTTGCGCTTGGCCGGCGAACTGGAACAGCTCAATGAGGAGGAGGACGCTCTCGACAAGGCCTCCTCTGCAGTGGCGCATGTCGTGCTCAAGCTGGAGGACGCTTTTTATTCCGCTCCGCTGGGGTCGTCAATGGTGGAGAGTGTTGCGCTCGATGTAGAACTGATTCAAGCAGGTCTGCAGGGACTACAGAAGTATCAGGCAAATGTCGCCGGCGACATCGCGCGCCTGAATCGGGACATGGCCAGCCTGTACGCCCAGCCATCGCGCAGCAATATGCTCGCGCTGCGGGAGACCGAGCGGGACCTGAACCAGCGCCTGGACCGGCAGACGCAGCAGGCCCGAGCGCGAAGAGCCGCGCTCTGGACGGCGTACAGCGCGACGCACGATACCATGACCGTGATCGCGGTGGGCCTGGGCCTGCTCGGTGCCGTGGTATTCGGCGCGGTCATAACCCTGTTTCTGACCAGGCTGACGTGGGATCTCAGAAAACTCTCCGCGCGTGCCGTCGAAATCGTGACCGGTTACCGAGGGCAACCGCTGGACGTCACCCGCCCCGATGAAGTCGGAGATCTGATGGAGGCGGTCAACCGGATGCAGCTGGAGCTCCGGCACCGGGAACAGCAGCTGGAAATCTCGCGCGAGCAACGTTTTCACCAAGAGAAGATGGCCGCAGTTGGATCGCTCGCCGCGGCCGTTGCGCATGAGATCAATAATCCGATTGCTTCGATCGCCGGAATCGCGCAATCCATGTGCGATCCCAGGGTGCTGAGCGGGTCCGACGCCGGCGAAGCCGGTCGCCGCCTTGGGGAATTGATACTGGAGCAGACCCGGCGCATCGGCATCATTTTGCAACAGATCGCCGAGCTCACCACGTCGCACCCGCTGACGCCGGAATTGCTCGACCTGAACGTGCTGGTGCGGAATACCTCCAGCTTTATCCGCTACGACAGGCGCATGCGTAACGTTGAATTGGTGTTGGATCTCGACCGTAACATCCGTGCAGTCAAAGCCGTAGCCGATCACGTGACGCAGGTATTGATAAATCTGCTGATCAACGCGGCCGACGCGGTGGACGGTCTTGCCGGCCGCCGACCGGAGATTCGGGTCAAGACCTGCGCGGCCGAGAGCGAAGTGCGGATGCTGGTGAGTGACAACGGCCACGGCATGGACCAAACCGTGCTGGCGCGAGCCTTCGAGGAAGGCTATACGACCAAGCCCGCCGAAAAGGGGCGCGGCCTCGGGGTGTTCCTGTGCAAGGTGCTGATTGAAGCCGGCGGT
>ORJL010796405.1_pt1 | contig 18574 bp, 15 predicted proteins | sample 1779941 | NCBI WGS metagenome assembly ORJL01 (sample SAMEA104232317, study PRJEB22302) | groundwater metagenome | biome: forest; feature: aquifer; material: groundwater | place: USA | collected 2011-08-07 | depth 5.8 m | reverse complement strand
TGTAATAGGGCTGAGCGAGGTCATACCCTGGGTGAGGATACTGGCCCAGGAGGACTTCTTGCTTGATGAACTGTCGGCCGCCGGACGTCTCGGAAAGAGGATCGAGGGCCACACGGCAGGCGCCTCTGGCGCCAAGCTACAGGCGCTGGCGGCTACGGGCCTGACCTCTTGCCACGAGAGCATAACCGCTCAGGAAGTCATAGACCGGTTGCGGTTGGGACTCTACACCATGGTGCGGCATGGGTCTATCCGGGCCGATATGGAGGAGCTAGCCAAAGCCTTCCGGGACCATCCGGACCTGGATACCAGCCGCGTGATGCTGACTCCCGATACGGTCTTCCCAACCGACCTGGTAGCCGAGGGATACATGGACAACCTGATAGCGGTCTCGGTTGAGGCAGGAATACCTCCTATCAAGGCCATTCAGATGTCAACGATCAACCCCGCGACCTATATGCGTATGGAAAGCCATATTGGGGGAGTCGCCCCCGGCAGGTTCGCGGACATGGTCCTCACGCCGGACCTGCGCCGTCCGAAGCCCGAGATGGTCATTTGCCGGGGCGAGGTCGTGGCCGTTCGTGGGGAACTGCTGAAGCCTTTCGGGCTCTCGCTGGATGCCTGGACCCGCCTTCCATGGCGAGAGGGCCGGTGGCCCAAGACGATGCCCGGCCTGGACGACCTCCGGGCGCCTGCTCCTTTCGCCGAAGGATATGTCACGGTTCCTTCCATTCACTTAGAACACAAGGTCCTGACCCGGCGCCTTGACGTAACGTTGCCGGTTATTGATGGCGCCATCTGTCTAGATCCGGATCAGGATGTCGTCAAGCTGGCAATGGTCAACCGAAGCGGCGACGGCTTCGTGAAAGCTTTCGTCTCGGGGCTAAAGGCGAGTTTCGGGGGGCTGGCCTCGACCATAGCCCATGACCACCATCATATGATGGTGCTGGGGTCCAGAGATGAAGACATGCTCCTGGCCGTGGAAAGGCTCAAGGAGATTGGGGGAGGCATGGCCATCGTTGACCGGGGACGGCTGGAGGCTGAGATTCCCTGCCCCATAGGCGGTGTGCAGCCCTCGGCGCCTCTCACGGAGGTGGCGTCCCAGATGAACTTCATGGCTGACTGGCTCAAGGCCCGCGGCTGTGTCCTGGAGTCGCCTCTCTTTAGCATCGTCTTTATGAGCTTCGCCTCGCTTCCGGCGCTGCGAATGACGCCCAGCGGGGTGCTCGATGTCAAGGCCGGCAGGATCATCTATCCGTGAAGGTGTCGCCCTTTCGCTTCGCCACCACGCAAACCGCCTTTGCAGGCTGCCACAGTGTATTGAGACCATCTCACGTCCTGGAATTCCCTCTCCCGGTGGGAAGGTCAGGGTGAGGGCCGCCACCAGTGATGCGCGCCATGCAAGACTGGAAAGAAGCGGCCACTGTGCTCGCAAGGCGCCAGGAGCTGAGGAGGAACTCCACGAACACCGAAGCCTTGCGGCGGAGTCTCGTGCTCGGTCGGCAGATGGCATGCGCGAAGTTTCGGTGGCAACACAAGTATAGTCCATATGTCCTGGACTCCCACTACCCGGGACGCCCTCACCCTAACCCTCCCAGGGGGAGAGGGGAGAAAAGTGCTTTTGCTGGCGTTCGTGAGCAGTGGCATGCTTCCGGAGCTTGATTGGGCGCTCAAAGAGATAGTCAAAGCGCTCAACCGTTTCTGTATGGGCTTGATCATGTAGCCTCAATAGCGCATAATGTAGCTGCAATCCTGGTCAGGAGGGGAACCATGGCAACCGTGGGCGTTAGGGAACTGAAGAACCGGCTGAGCTACTACTTGGACCTGGCCAAGAAGGGCGAGCAGGTGACTGTAACCGATCGTGGCAAGGAGATTGCCGTGATCCATCCTGTGGCTCGCAGCGAGGAGGACGAGCATCTCTGGAGGCTGGTGCGAGAGGGCAAGGCTACCTGGAATGGGGGAAAGCCTCGGGGCGCCTCCGAACGGGTGCGCTGGCCAGGCAAACCACTTTCTGAGATCGTGCTTGAGGACAGGGAGTGATCCTCTATCTTGATACGAGTTCACTGGTCAAGCTCTATGTGGAAGAAGATGGGAGCGACGAGGTACGTGAGCTTGCGGGCAATGGGCAAACCATCTCTTCGTCCTGGGTGGCGTATGCTGAAGCGCGTTCAGCGTTCGCTCGAAGGTACCGAGGAGGAGGCGTCAGCATTCTGGAATATGGAAAGAGGGTAGACGACTTCGAGCGCGATTGGGGCGGGTATCTGAAGCTTGATGTCCACAGTCAGGTGCTGAGGACCGCGGGGCAACTGACCGAAAAGCACGGGCTGAGGGCGCTCGACGCCATTCATCTTGCCTCGGCTCTGGACTTGAAGGGAGGATCAACCACACCGCCCCTGGCGGTGGTTTTCTCGTCGGCCGACAGACGTCTGCAAGAGGCGGCCCGGGCGGAGGGGCTGGAGGTTCCTCGCTCGAAAAACGGCGGCCATTGAGTTCAGGCGGCGCTGGCAAGCCAGAAGCGTCCTGAAGAGCAGATGGGGAGGCTTCGGAGCTTCCCCATCTGCATTTCCTAGTTCTATTCAGTTGGTGTATGCCGGTTACTCCGGCCCCTTCGTCCAGCAACTGCGTTGGTTTCGCCTAGAGGTCTGGCCGGAAAGTCCCTGGGTTTTCGGCCGGGCTTCTAGGCCAGCGCCGCGCCTATGCTACGTCCTCCGCAGACGAAAAGGGTTTGGCCGGTGATGAAGGACGCCTCATCCGAAGCCAGGAATAGGACCGCATTGGCGATGTCCGTAGGCTCCCCGATCCGTCCCAAGGGGATGCTCTTGAGCATCCTGTCGAAGACGTCCTGCGGGATAGTCTTGACCATGGGGGTATTCATGGGGCCTGGAGCGATGACGTTGACGTTGATCCCGAAGCGGGCGAACTCCAGGGCCGAAGTTCGGGTAAGGCTGACCAGCCCGCCCTTGGAGGCGGAGTAGTTGGACTGTCCGACGTTGCCCAGATAGGCGCGCGAGGTGATGTTTACGATCTTCCCGTACTTCTGTTCAGTCATGATCTTGCCAACGGCCTGGGTGAGCAAGAAGGGGGCTTTGAGATTCACTGTGAGCACTGCATCCCACTGCTCTTCGGTCATGTTCTTCAACATGGCGTCTCGCGTGATCCCGGCGTTGTTGACCAGGATGTCAATGCGTCCCCACTTAGCCTTGATAGCCTCGCAGAGGGCCTGCACCTGGGCCTTGTCGGCGACATTGGTGTTGAAGGCCATGGCCTCGCTTCCCAGTCCCTGGATCTTGGAAACGGTCTGGTTGGCCCCTTCCAGATTCACGTCCACGACGGCGATCTTGGCTCCATCCTGCGCCAACCGCAGGGCGATGCCCTCGCCCAGGCCCTGAGCCGCGCCTGTGACTAGCGCTATTCTGTCCTTAACACGCATGAGTTCCTCCTTTGCCGTATGCAAATATTTTCTTCGTGAAGCCCTAATCTATGGCTGCCCCCGGACCGGGTGTTCTACGCGGGCACCTTGTATAGACGCTTCTTGGCTTTGGCAAGCTCGTCTCGGACCGTCTCGATCTCGGGTGCAGTGGCCGGTTCCACTTCAACGACGGTTTCGGCGGTCTTCAGCGGCCAGCCGATACTCGCTTGAACTTCTTCTATTGAGACACCCGGCTGTGTTGCCTCCAGCACCATTTCCTTGCTCTGGGGGTCGAAGCAGAAGCGTCCCATCGGGTTTATAAGAGCCTTGGGGCCTGTGCCTTCCTTGAAGCCAGCTTCTCGGCGGCTACTGCCCCCGGTCAGGTATCCGGCGCTGGTGATGAAATCCACTCGCTCCGGATAGCGGTCAGGGGTAGTGGCCGAGGATAGGATGACCAACCTTCGGGCAAAAGCGGCGAGTTCGGTCGCTCCTCCCGACCCTGCCAGCCGGACTTTGGGGTGATGGAAGTCACCGATGCAGGTGGAGTTGATATTCCCGTACTTGTCGACCATGAACCCGTCCAGCACGGCGGTCTCGATCCACCCGGCGCGAAGGAGCATGAAGATCGTCTCGAGGGAGTCTCCGCACATAGTCGCCTTCTGGGCGAGTATCAGGTCGTTATTAGAGGTGGGGATCGTGTCGATCAGTGTGTCCTCAATGAATCCACCTTCGTAGGCGCAAAGCAGGTCCGGGCGATAGAGCCGTCGAGCCACCCTGCTCGCGATGACGGGCCAGTGAAAGCCGATGAAAGCCTGCCGGCACTCGCGCAGTTCTCGGGCCGCCGCGACGATCATCATCTCGAACCTGGTGGCGTTACTCTCCATGTCCTCCTTCCGCCGGTGTCGCCATTCTACTCGGGCCAGTCCTTGCCGTGCTGATAACGGTATACGTCAATCAGACCTTTGAGTCTGTCCTCACCCAGCTTCTGGAGGTATTCCTTGCGGTCTGCCAATCCATAGACCCACTCCCCCAAATAGGAAGCTGCACCCTCCGCGGTGCGCGCGCGTTCGCTGTAGTCGAACGCGAACTGGATGTCCCGGTCATAGTAGCCGAAAGACTCGCTGGGATGAGCGCCCATCGGTTCGTGTACCACCGCCGCGACTCGCATGCCCGGGATGATCGTGAGATTCGAGCTAAGTTGCACCAGCCCCTTGTCCACTATCTCCTCGGCGCTGACCACAATGGTATGGCAGGCGTTGGCGCCGTACTTCAGATTGGCCAGGGGCCCCATGACCTGGCTGTTGCCCTCGATATCGGCCCGCTGAACGTGAATGAGGCCGACGTCTGGCTTCAGGGGCGCCACCAGCGTCACTTTCTCACCGGAGAAAGGCGAGGCGATGACCTGGAACTTCCGGTCTCCCAGGAAAGACCGAGCGTCGATCTGGCCCGTGCCCACGTGTTCGGTACAGGGCATGAAGGGCAGGTCCAGTGCGCCAGCCATCAGGGCCATCGAGATCGCCCCGAAACCCATCTCCTCGATCTCGATTTCCGGCGAACCGTCTTCCATCGCCCTGCGGAAGCAGTACGCCGATGAGGGGCCGATAGGGTTCCAGAGATGGGATGCGATTACGCGCCGGGCGCAGCCCGCCCCTATTAGCTGATCGACCAGAATGTCGCCGGCCTCCCTGACAACCGTGAGATCTTTCTTTCTCTGGCGGATGACTTCGTGGGAAAGGGCAAAGGCCTGCATGAATCCGAAGCCCCCGAAATAGACCGTTGCCCCGTCCGGAACAAAGCGATCTACTGCTTCTCGGGCGGTCAGAAGTTTTCCACGGGGTCCTCGGGTCATTCGATCTCCAGGTCCTTCTCCCAGTCCCCCGACGGGGAGACGCACGGTACATGGTAGAGACGGGCCGCCGGCCCGTCTCTACCTGTCAGCGCCCGATTCAGAGGGCGATCCAACGATCTGGCTAAAGACCCAATTCGCTGGCGATGACGACTTGCTGGATCTCTGAGGTTCCCTCGGTCATGGTCATGAGGCGGGCGTCGCGGAAGAAGCGTTCCACCGGATGCTCCCGCATGTAGCCGGTGCCTCCTAGTATCTGCATGGCCTCCCAGGTGGCCCGTTGTGCCATTTCGGAGGCGAAAAGCTTGATCATAGAGGCTTCCTTCATACAAGGGATCTTCTGATCGTACATCCAGGCCACCCGGTAGGTCATCGACCGGGCCACCTCTAGTTCTGTCGCCATTCGGGCCAGTTTGAAAGCTATGGCCTGGAACTTGCCGATAGGTTTCCCGAACTGCACCCTCTGCTTGGCGTAGGGCAAGGCCATGTTGAAGACCGCCTCGGTGATGCCAACGCAGCGTCCGCCAAACAGGATCCTCCCTCCCTGTAGGGTGCCCACGATGCTGCCGAAGCCCCCTTCTTTCTCCCCGATGAGCTTGGACTTGGGTACCCGGACGTTGTCGAAGGACAGCTCCGCCGCCTCAGCGGAGCGAGTGCCCATCTTGGGCCATTTCTTGGCGACCGTGAAGCCCGGCGTGCCCTTGTCCACCAGGAAGAGGCTGATTCCTTTGTGACGCTCTGCTTTGTTGGTATAAGCTGCGACGATCGCATAGTCGGCGAAGGTGCCGTTGGTGATGAATGTCTTCACGCCGTTAATTATGTAGTCATCGCCTTCCTTGCGGGCGGTGGTCTCAATGGAGGTGATGTCGCTTCCGGCGTTTGGTTCGGTCAGGCCGAAACATCCTATCTTCGTACCCTGGATGGCCGGGACGAGGTATTCCTGCTTCTGCTGTTCGGTACCGTTCATGAAGATCGGAGCCGTCGACAGTGAGCCCTGGACCATCAAGCCGCCGGCGATGCCGACGCAAACCTTGTGAAGCTCTTCGGTGTAGATGCATTCCGTGATCTTTCCTACGGCAGGGCCCCCGTATTCCTCGGGGTAGCGGATGCAAAGATACCCCAGTGAACCAGCCTTGGGAAACAACTGCCTCGGGAACTTCTCATGCTCCTCGGCTTCTTCGACAAGAGGAGCGATCTCCTTCTGGGCGAAGTCCCGGATTGCCCCTCGGAATAACTTATCCTCTTCGCTGAATTCGAAGTCCATACTTCACCTTTCTCTCGTGATCAGTTAGGCTAGAGCCCCTTCCACTGGGGCTTGCGCTTGTTGAGGAAGGCGCTTATCCCTTCCTTTGAATCCTCCGTAACCGAGGTTACCGCGACCATCTCCTTGAGGTAATCCATGGCTTTGAAGTACTCCATGTCGGACTGCGTATAGAGCGCATCCTTGCCGAGGCGCATGACGGTAGGGCTAAGAGCCACCAGCTTGTTGGCGAGGGCCAAGACCTCATCCTCGAAGCGGTCTTTGGGCACGGCGCGATTTATCATGCCCATCTTCTCCGCTTCTTTGGCGCTGAACATCTCGCCGGTGAAGAAGAGCTCAAACCCACGCTTGCGTCCAATAAGCCGGAAGATGGGCGCACTGATTACCATCGGAAACAGGCCGATCCTGATCTCGGTGACACCGAAAGTGGCGTCCTCGCTGGCGATAGTCATGTCGCAGGCTGCGGCCAGGCCGCAGCCACCGGCGAGGGCGTATCCTTCAACCGCTGCGATCACCGGCTTGCCCAGGCGGGCAAGGTTTCGGAAGACCTCGGGCAGGATGGCGAAGTGTCGCCGATACTCCATCACCGTCTTGTTCATTACTTCATTCAGGTCGGCGCCGGCGCAGAAATTGCCGCCCGCCCCTCGAATGATGAGCACACGAATGGAATCGTCCTCAGCAACCTCCTGGGTCGCCAGGTACAACTCCCGCATCTCCGTGCGGCTCAGCGCGTTCCTCCTCTCAGGCCTGTTCAAGGTCAGCGTAGCTATCGGCTGCTTGTCCAGAAGGAGAGTCTCATAGGCCATGGGCTGTTCCCCTTTCCAACGATAATCGAAGCTGGGTGATACAATACACCAATCCGGATTATAGTTGCCCCGCGGTCAAAGTTCAATACATTTCGACCGCCAGTTCAATAGACTTTTGTCAATCTTCTTTGCTTCGATTTCTGCCAGTCGTACGCGAGGGCTTCCCATGGACGTCATCAGGGAGCACCTTCCATTGCTGAAGCCCTGGCGCTCTGGACATGCTCACCGTGCGTCACCACGTTATGTCGCCGTCTCCTTGCCCATACTTCCATGTGATATGTTCACAGGACGATTAGACGGTGACAGAATCATAGACCGTTACCAGGTCAAGGGAACCCCCATCATTGACAAACTGCCTTGACAAAACTAGTGAAGGTGCTATAATCGTTGCCAATCGCCCTGGCCGTGCTATTCGTGAATTGGTGTGAGAAGTCTATCCCTGGCATAGAACGAGAATACCCGGTTACGAAAAGACAATGTGCGGGTATTCCGTAGGACGAATTCGGTTTAATGAGAACCTTGTCAGTTCAGCCGTTCAGTTCGCAACCGGCAACCGCCGGCTGGCCAGGGTCAGCGGTCGCTGTTTCCGGAGGAAGGCGTTGGGGAGTGCGAGGCCGTGGCGACGGTAGATCGGTGTCATCTGTCTCCGGCGGACGTTGGTGCAACGCATCTGGTATGTTCCGTGGTTGCGTGCATCCGCGAGCCGTGATTCCAAACCTCATTCGTCGGCCCAGCGTCTCCAACGTGATGGGCGGCCGGCGCCGGACACAGAAGGCGACCGCTGCGTTGAATGCCTGTTGACGCTGAAATTGAAAAGGAAGCGTCAGATCGGCGACGCCACTATTTGCCTGTGACCTCCCGGCCTCGGTGACGAGAAGATATAGGTAGAAAAGCGAGTTGATCAAACAAGGAGGAGCAATGGCAGAAGAGAATTTCTGGGAGAGATTCAACGAGGGGAAGCTGGATCGCCGCACGTTTGTCAAGGTGGCTAGCCTTTTGGGTGGAGCTGCCGTTTTCGGCCTCCCCCTGCTTGGGTGTCAACCCGCGACGCCTCAGACTGGCTTTGAGATGAAGATGGCGGTCCCGGGGGCGATGCTTCAGGTTGATGGGCTTTACAGTGGTGACGTTCGCAAGGTGTTTGTCCAGGAAGGGGTAAGGAACGCTCTGACCGAGTTCGCGGGCGGCGCCGATCAGGTCCGGGCGGTGGTCACCGGAGGCTACCCTCTCGGCGTTGTCTCCCCCACCGCCGGAATGTCTGCGCTGGAGAGCGGTGAGGCAGCTCGAATGATCTCTGGCGGGTACAATGCGTCCGGGGTGGGCTTCATTGTCAAGGCCGACTCACCGCTGAAGAAACCGGAAGACCTGAAGGGCAAGAAATTCAAAATATCGTATAGTAGACCTTCCTCAAACTCACATATCGTTGCGTTTCTGGGGCTGAAGGCGATAGGCATAGATGGGAACGATAAGAATCAGGTAGAATTCGTCGCAGCCGGTTCTACGGCCGACTCCTGGACGGCTGTGAACAGCGGTCTGGTTGACATTGGCTGGGGCACTGAACCGACTATATCCGATCTGGAAACCAAGAAGGTCGCCAGGCTACTCTGGATGACGCCATCACTGGTGAAGGATTGGGTCGACGTCGGGATAATGACAAGTCAGCGCTTCATTGACTCGAATCCCAAGGAGCTCCAGTCCTGGATGACCGCTTACGTGAAGTCCACAGACTGGGTCAAGAACAACTACGCCGAGGCGGCCAAAGACCTGGCGCAAGTCCTTGGGATCGACCCGGCCATAGCCACCATGGCGTTCAACAAGGTTCCCAAGGAGGTATGGAGCAACTCCATGCCTAAGGCGAGCATGACACAGATGGCCCAGGCTTCGGTCGACTTCAAGGTGCTCAAGGCCATGCCTGACTTGAAGGTGTTCGTCAACCAGAGCTTCCTTCCTGCCAACCTGAGAGACGCAAGCTACTAGGGCGCCTCGCCACAGTCATGGTGAGTGGGCGCCGGCCGGAAGCCGCACTGCGGGTGTGCTTTCGGCGGCGCCCGCTCTGCAGGAAGTTGGCCGGCAATGACCGTGGCGCCGCTTGAGCAGTGTCGCCGTTCACGGCTTCTGACTTCGCGGTCTCTGCGGAGGTGGTCCCTTCGATCCCAACGAATCCCTCCCAACGGTAGCTAGCGCTGGGGTGGTTCGGGTTAACTTGACATACGCGTTTGGGCGCGCTAGACTCAACGCACCATGGCGCCGAGTACTGAAATCGATAGGAAGGCGCCAGGGCTGTGCGTTGATCCCAAGCGAGGAGGTCGTGTCTTGAGTTCTGAAGTCTGCTTGTCGCTCAGGAATGTGGCGATGACCTATACGATGCGTTCTCCGGATGGGACGGTCCGAGAGCTAGACGCGGTCCAGGACGTGTCGCAGGAGCTGCGCAAAGGGGAGTTTGTTACCATTATCGGGCCCAGCGGATGTGGCAAGTCCACTCTGCTGGAGATCGTCGCCGGTCTGCGCAAAGCCAGCCGGGGGGACATATTCATCTGGGACCAGAAGATCACGGGGCCTCACCCCTCCATAGGCATGGTTTTTCAGGAGGAATCCACCTTCCCCTGGCGGACCGTGATGCAGAACGTGGAGTTTGGCCTGGAGATCAGGGGCGTCCCCAAGGCTGAGAGGCTCAGGAGGTGCCAGAGAGTTATAGAGATCGTCGGGCTACATGGATTCGAGCAGAGCCATCCCAAGGCGCTCTCTGGCGGTATGAAGCAGCGGGTGGCGATTGCGCGAGCGCTTGCCACCGACCCCGAGATATTGTTGATGGATGAACCCTTCGGGGCATTGGACCAACAGACCCGGCTGTTCATCGGTCAGGAGTTGCTTCGCATCTGGGAAGAGACGGGCAAGACCATCCTGTTCGTAACCCATGATATCAATGAGGCGGTCTACCTCTCTGATCGTGTCCTCGTGATGTCTCATCGCCCCAGTGTCGTGAAGACAATTGTGGAGGTGGATATCCCCAGACCTCGGGATACCACCACCATCACCCTGGAGCGGTTCCACGAGTTGACCAGCGCTTTGTGGGAGAGCCTGCGGACGGAGTCGGAGAAAGCTCTCGGCATCACGTCCGGTCCGGTCCGAATTTAGGGGAGGCTAGACACTTCCATGCCGGAGAGCTATCCGAAGATCAAGCCTCAATGGGTCCAGTGGAGCATAATCATCGGCTTCCTGGTGGTGTTGGAGACTCTGGCGCGGGCGGGCATGCTGAGAAGGACCATAGTTGTCCCACCCACCGAGATGGTTACGTCCCTTCTGGGGCTAATCGTCATCAATGAGGTAACGCCGCACTTCGCCCGCACCATGATCGAGACCTTCGTCAGTTTTACGATCGCCGCGGTTCTGGGTATGAGCATCGGGATTGCTTTCTGGAGGTTTGCGCGTGTGGGTAGGATGTTCGAGCCATATATCGTATCCATCTACGCCATGCCATTGGTTATGTTCTATCCAATCCTCCTGATCTTCCTTGGTTTGGGATCTCCGCCCATTATCGTGCTCACCTCCATATCCGCCGTTATCCCTGTGATACTCAATACCACGATTGGTTTCAAGGAGATTAGGGAGGTGCTCCAAAAGGTGGCGCTGATCACCCAGTGCACCCGCTGGCAAACCTTTTCAAAGGTGCTGTTTCCCGCTGCCGCTCCTTACGTTTTCACAGGGCTGAAGCTTGGATTCATCTACTCGCTTATTGTTACCATCGGCATGGAGTTTATCCTCACCGACTTGGGGCTGGGTTTTCAGGTGCGCCAGTACTACGACTTCTTCAATACACCGGCCATGTACGCCTATATCTTGCTGAACCTGGTAATAGCCATATCTGCCAATATTCTCCTCTTCAGGAGCGAGCAGAGCGTGAGGAGTGAACGGGCATGAGAGCGGTCGAGCTTCGTGAAGTACGGAGGGCGAATGGCTGGATAGGTCTTGGCCAAGACATGGTGGTTCCGATCGGGACCGTTCTGATCGGATTGTTGGCCGTAGCCGGCTGGGTCATTCTGGCAGGCTCATACTACGGCTTTGTCGTGGCTGCCCCCTTGAGGTCCCTGCAAATACTGACGAATGGACTGTTCGGTCCTCAGCCTTCAATCCTACCCCATGCCATCTCCACTTTCTCAGCCGCCTTGATTGGCTTTGGGCTGGCTATCTTCGTGGGGCTCTCCGGTGGAGTGTTTCTCGGGGTTAGCTGGTACTGGCGAGCAGTCTGGGAGCCCATACTGCTTTCTACTTACTCCGTCCCCAAGATCATACTCTTCCCGATCTTCCTGTTCATCCTGGGCATCGGACTCTGGGCACAGGTGTCAATGGCTTTCATACACGCCGTCTTCCCTATCATCATCAACGTGATGACAGGTATCAAAGAGGTTAACGCCACTCATGTCAAGGTGGGCCAATCTTTTCGGGCGAGCCCGCTTCAGAAGGTGACCAAGATCTATTTCCCGTCTATCGCCCTGTCTTTAGTTGTGGGCCTGAGGATGGGCTTTAGTTTCTCGGTCTTGGGCGTGGTTATCTCGGAGCTCTTCGCCTCTCGGGAAGGATTGGGCAGGCTGATCATGCGTCGCTATGCCGTCATGGACATAGACACCATGTACGCAGCCATTCTCCTGCTATTTATCTTTGCTTTTGCAGGTAACCTCCTCTTCTGGATCCTCGAGAAGAAGTTGCGAGGCGTCCGGTAGGTCAAGCGGCCAGCATTGGCCAATCGGAAGGCCGAGGTGCTTTCCGCAGCCCGGTCCTACTTTGACCACCCGAGTATGGTGATTCTGGGGGGGGCGCCGGACCAGGTGGGCTTCCCTGATGAAAACCGGTAAGGAGGCTTGATGGCATACTACAAGGACATAAGAGAACACATAGCGGCCCTCGAGAAGGCAGGCAAGTTGAGGCGGATTAAGTTCCCGATAAACAAGGATACTGAGCTTCAACCTTTGATGCGCTGGCAGTTCCGAGGCCTGCAAGAGGAGCAGCGACAGACTTTTCTGTTCGAGAACATTCACGATGTCAGCGGAAAGAAGTACGATATCCCGGTGGTGCTGGGTTGCCTGGCCGGGTCCCGCGATATCTACGCCATCGGCATGCAGTGCGCGCTGGACGAGATCAGCGAGAAATGGACCAAGGGCCAGCGCAATCCTATCGAGCCGGTCCTGCTGTCCAGCGGCGCCTGCCAGGAGGAGGTTCATATGGGCCCCAACCTCCTGGAACACGGAGGCCTTGGGGAGTTCCCTATTCCCATTTCCACTCCTGGTTTCGACATCGCCCCTTATACTACGGCATCTCACTGGTGTACCAAGGACCCCGAAACCGGCGTCCGCAACATGGGCAACTATCGTGGGCAGATCAAGGCTCCAGACCGCATAGGGATCTTCGAGGCTGGCGCTTTCTCGCCACCTCTGCAGCACATCGGCATACATTGGAAGAAGGCGCGGGACCTTCGCAAGCCTCTTGAGGCGGCGGTCTGTATCGGAGTGACCCCTGTACTTTCGTACACGGCCGTGGCGAAGATACCATATGGCGTGGATGAGTACACGGTAGCCGGAGGCATCGCAGGTGAACCGGTCCAGATGGTCAGGTGCAAGACCGTGGACATCGAAGTCCCGGCCACATCCGAGTTAGTGATCGAGGGCCTGATCTCGACTGAGTACTTCGAAAACGAGGCCCCCTTCGGAGAGTACACCGGCTACATGGGCGCCAAGACTGTAACTGCATACATGGATGTAACGGCGATCACACACCGGAAGAAGCCGATCTACACCGGCTTCATCAGCCAGTTCCCGCCTTCCGAGAGTAGCAAGATGAGGCAGATGGCTTACGAGGGAAACTTCTACAAGTTCCTGCGCTATGACTGCAACATCCCGGCGGTACAGAAGGTCGCTATCCACGAGTCCAGCGGCGCCAATCACTACATCGTTATCCAGATGAAGAAGATCAACCTCTCCCAGCCGTGGCAGGCGCTCAATGCGGCGGTCGCCTTCGATCCAGGAATAGGGAAGGGGATCATCGCCGTGGATAGCGACGTTGATCCGCACGATCCCGATTCGGTCAACTGGGCGTTGAGCTTCTCGATGCTTCCTCACCAGGACGTGCGGATTGTGACAGGCAAATCCTCGGCCCTAGACTACTCCGTGGCGCCTCCAAACACCAGGCTCATGTCCGATGCCATTTTTCCGAGGCCATACGGGTGCTCCGCCATCTTGATAGACGCTACCCGGAAGTGGGACTATCCACCGGTATCGCTCCCGGCCAAGGAATTCATGGATAAGGCCAAGGAAATCTGGGACCGTGAAGGGCTGCCCGAGCTGAAGCCGAAAGTCCCGTGGCACGGCTACACCTTGGGATACTGGAGCACCGAGGAGCAGGAGGAGGCCGCTCTGGCGCTGGAGGGCGAGCATTACGCGACCGGCAAGAAGCAGGCTGCAAACCGTATCCGAGTGGATGACGTCTATAACAACCTTAACTTGAAATAGGTCTGTCTCACTAGCGATAAAACCAGGGGCTCCGGCGTGACATACTCACGCCGGAGCCCCTGGAGCGCCGGCTTGGGTGAAGCGTGTTCGGGCTCGAGCCTGCGGCTGGCTCTGAGGTCAGTTTCTGTCGGGGCAACTGCCGCTTCCGTCTGTTCTCGACGTCTGATTGTCACCAAGTCTGCCACAACGTTGATTTCTTTCGTCGTTGTGCCAGCCAAATTGCGACACCTACGGCTACAACCCCTCCTACCGACACTCCTATGGGCCAGAATGTAATAGATAAGAACTCAGGACCGGTACTGGCCGCGGTGAAGCTCAACTCCTTCAACGCGGTCTCCTTGCCCTCATAGCTTACCTTGCCGGTAATGTTGTACTCTCCGGTCGAAGGCACGTCAAAGAAGAGGTCGATGGCCGCCATTTCACCGACAGGTACCATTCGTTCTCGGGATTCGACGACTTTCATGAGGACGGAGTCGCGGTAGATCTCTGCCGTCAAGATGGCTCGGGTATCTATCTTCCCCGTGTTTCGGAAGAGCCCTGTCAGCTTTGCCATGGCGCCAACCTGTGGCCGGCTGTCGAGGGTCAGTTTGTCGAGAACACCGCTTCTTGTCAATGTGCCTCGTGGAAGTATCTCAAACTGCAGTTCCCGCCTCCCGATCTGGAGGTCTCCAAGGGCGACAACTACGGTCGCAGTATACCTCCCCACCGGCTTGCCGGAGTGGTCCCATTCAGATTGAATCACCTCGATGTGGTCCGCGTCCACCGTGGTGGCGTCGTAAGAGGCTTCGCCGACCAAGAGGTTCTGTTCGTTCCTGACCAGGAGCTTGATTACAGGCTTGGCCTTGACGTTGCCGTCGTTCTTGAAGGAGGTCTTTATCCGGAAGGGAGGCTGGTCCGCTTCCACGCTGACAGCGCTGAGGTCAAGCACCGTACCGCTCAGCTTCTGAGCGCCGGAGACGCCTACCTTCAACTTGGAGGCTATCCCGATCGATACGCCCATACCGGATTCGCCCTCTTTAGGGTTCAAAGCCACCGCCTGGAAACGGATCGAGCCGTCATGGGGACCGTTGGCGGCGTCGTCCGGGACAACGATCCTAAGGGTCAGGCGGAGATCGGTTTGGGCGGGGACGTCGACGGTCTTGGTGTTGGTAGCGAGGTCGCCTGGCTGGTGAAGTGAAACCCAAGACGCGGTCTCGCCCTCTGCGAATACCTGAAAACTAATGTCCGAGTCCTCCTGGTTCATGAAGGTGACGGTCCGCAGGTATTCGCTGCCGCGAAGGGCGTCGTCCAACTGAATCTCTACAGGGGCGATGCCGATGCCCCCGGCGCGAACGAGGGCTGGAAGCAGAAGGTGTATGCCCAACGCAACCACCAGGGCCAGAATTGTGAGTCTTTTCGTATCGGCAGTCATCGTACTTCAAACCTCGCTATCGGATCGACTTGCCTCCTGCCGGACGTGGGCGCCGGTCGCGAAACCGGCGCCCACGTCAAGGTGAAGTGCTAGCGGCTGCCAGTTAGACTGAGCATTCCGCTGTAGGAGTCAGCGGGGATGCTCCCTGGGTGTATAGAGAGGTCCAGCTGGCCCAGTTGGTTAGACCCGAGGGTGTGTGTGAAGGTAACTGCGGTGCCAGCAGTGATAACCGGAATCTGCTCGGAATCCAGTTGGGCATCGAAGTCACTGATCACCTTGCCGAAGTTGAAGCCGGTCATCTTGGAGAAGAGGAGGCTCAGCTTCATCTGGCTGTTCCCGACATTCTTCACTGTTGGCCTGGTGTCGCTGGGGCCATTGAAATTCATGTCTCCGGGTACCCACTTGGGGGTATTGGGGAGAATCTGGCCGAAGTTCACCGAATTGAAGTCAATCCTCAGGCCGATTACCGGGAGGACGTCGAACCAGTTGGTCATGCTGCCGGTCGACCCTGCCTGGTCAACGCCCGTTGCCTCGACCCTGTACTCTCCGGCGGGCTGGTGCTTGCTGAGTTCTCCGACCATTCTGAAGACAAGTTTCTGGTGCTTGTTGCACTGGTCGACAATGATAAAGGCCTCCGCCGCTGTCATCTGTCCGCTATGGACGGCGGCTTCCAGGACCGTGCCGACCGAGGTGGCGTCTCCGAGCGCAGAGCAAGCGACTGGAGTTAGCCGGTTGGTGGCGTTTGGCGGGCCGTAGTTCCCGGTCCCGTGCAACTGGTACTTCAGGGTGCCATCCGGATGGTACACCTTGACGAACGCATCTGTGATGTCGCTAACACCACCGGCATCCTGAACCGCCACCCAATACTCGATTTGCCTCACCTCAGGCAGGTCCTCTAGATTGGGTGCCATCTGCATCATTCTGTGGGCACTGGGAGGATTGGTCGGACTTATGTTCATGTCGTCATCGTGCTGGTGCACGTCCGCGGCTGTACCGTACTGGATGCCGGGAATACCGGACTGCATGTCCGGCAGTTCCCATTTCCACTCGATGGTGGGTGGAGTGCTTCCTGGCGTTACCACTGCGGAAACGGGCACGTCGTCGGCCTGGGCCGGCGCTCCCGGCATCCAGAGGCTGGCAACCATGACGAGGATCGCGAAAACCGCGATCGTCTTGCGGTGTTTGTGAAAGGGTTTCATGTCACTCTCCCGGCTCAACGTCTCTCTATGCGAGACTTTCAGTTAGGCTTGCCCGCCCCGCACCCTCGTGGTAGAATGACATTGCGGCATAGGCGCGGTTTAGGCCAGCCTTTGTCCTGGGCTCTGACGGAGATCAGCCGTCAGAGCCCTCTGTTTTTGGAGAGCACTTTCAAATAGCCATCACCTCCTTCCGTATGGGGTTGCACAAAAGCAGACGGGCGCAAGGCGACCCTGGGTGTAGTTACCTGGAGAGAGAAGATGCACTGCCGCCAACCAAATGGAGACGCTTTGGCCAACGCTGAAGTAGACGCCATGTCTTTGAGCATCGCATCCTGCCGTTGCCCGTTCTGCGGGGATATGGCCAATTCAGCCCGGTCGCCTTTCCGTGCGACCGCTTATCGCTGATCGACGATCATCCTAACATATCTAACGAAACAAGTCAACTTGCCGAAGGTGCATATGCAGTATTAGGTACCAATGCTGCTATTTGGACGTATAGAGTCGTTATTGCGTAGGATGTATGTGTATAGCTATGGGGCCCCGTCGACTGGGCAGCACCCCTGATGGACGAGAATGAGCGCTCCGGCTCACTTCTCCGGTATGTGCACAGCCCTCAGGTGTTTCGACGGGGTATCACTGGGAAGGCGACCTTCTACCAACACATTCGAGCCTTCCGGGTAGACCCCCGATTCCGCTGGAGGTCAGCCGAGGGCCTCTATCCTCTCTAACATCAAGTAGTTTACCACCTGAAGGTTAGATGGAGGTTAGGAGACGGTTAGAAATTGGTTAGAGTTTTTGCAGGTAGGACCAAGAGACCGCGTCGATTGCGCCGCCAGCTATGGGTTCCGTGCAGAAAGCTGAAGGAGAAATCGGGGCGAGGCTATATCTGTGCCTGCACTCTTGGTTTGACCTGCTATTTCGCTACCATCCCGTAAAGAGGCTCACCGGGCATGAGCTTCTCACTAACCACCTGGTTGAACCCGGATTCCCTCAAGACCGCACCCAGTTCACTCAACGCAGGAAGCCTGGCACAGCCGGCCGTCGAGCGGAGGACGATGTCGAACTGGAATGATGTCAGGCTCTTTCCTTTCATCATGGAGACAATTCCGAGAGTTCCATTCCGGGCCAACCGGGAACGGAGCGACCGGAATAGCGAGGCATACTCAGTAGGGTCGAAGTAGTAGATGTTGTTGTAGAGTGTAATGATGTCGAACGGCCCATCGAGGACGGCGGATGGGCGCCGGATGTCCCCTACCGAGACCTTGAATCTGTCTCCGATTTGCCACAAGTTGAGGTTTTGGATGGCCTCATTCACCACATCCTTCCTCAAGTCGATCGCGACCCCCGATATCTCGCGGTTAGCCGTGAAGGCATGGTGCAAGTAGGCGCCAGAGCCGCAGCCGATTTCGAGCAGGCGCAGCGGTCGGGCGGACCTGACCAAGTCCTTGGCGAAGGAGGCCACCATCGGCTCCAGGACTCTCGATGACCGTGCGACAACAGACCCTGTTTCCTCGAGGTATTCTCCCAGAGGACCGCCCGTCAGACGTTGAGCGAAGTGGCGATACACCGATCCATGATAGGAAACGTGCTCCTGGATTAGGGCCGCCAACGGGTCTCCCTGGTTGGTGACCAGCGCCTGCGAGATGCGTCCGCGGATGCGATACAGATCGCGGTCTCGCGATAGCTCCTTCAAAGCGACGCCCATCTCCAGCAGGGCTTCCAGGAGACCAGGGCGGCGAACATCCAGCCGGTCTACTAGTTGCTCCTTGGACGATGGACGGGACAGAGTATGCAGCAGGCCACACTCGATGGCGGCGTAGAGGAAGTGCAGGCGCACCGAAGATCGCATATCTCGGGCGACCTTCGCCTGCGCCCGCAGATTGGGCATCTGCAGCAGCAACTTGAGGGCCTTCAGGCCCATCTGGGTCTACAGGAAAATAGCCGGTCCAGGAACCACCCTGTCCGGTGGCCGGCCACTGACTTTGGGATGGCGCGCGTCTGGGGACTCTTGGTAGTAGGAAAAGCAAAGGAGGACGGCCCGGCCGGATTGGATGACCGGCTATCCTTTGCCGGACGCACGCAGCCTCTCTCCGTAGTTCTGCCGGTAATAGTCCATGAATTCGGCGGACTTGATCTTGCGCCACCACC
>ORJL011885711.1_pt1 | contig 18578 bp, 19 predicted proteins | sample 1779941 | NCBI WGS metagenome assembly ORJL01 (sample SAMEA104232317, study PRJEB22302) | groundwater metagenome | biome: forest; feature: aquifer; material: groundwater | place: USA | collected 2011-08-07 | depth 5.8 m | reverse complement strand
TCCAGATAGGGGAAGCCATCCCCAAAGTCCTTGGGGTGGGGAAATCCGTTCGTCCTGAGGTTCTCGAAGGAGGCCCGCGAACGGATGGGGAAGGGTCTTGTCCTCCATCTTGTGCATTTTGGGATGACTTCGGGATGGGTGAGAATAACCCACCGGAGAGTGAGCGGACTTGTCCGCCGGTGAAACTGGCAAATACAAAATGACGGGCTTTGCTCAAGCCGTGTCAATTAGACGCAATTGCCTTGGGGATGGATGCCTGCTCCTGGACAACGTCGCTTTGCCGGCCACCAACAGACCGCCTGCTGCCTTTGTCTTAACGTTATGACGCGATTCACGGTGTCGTTTTGGACCCCGGAAGAAAAGTCTATTCCGATGGTACCCGCGCGTCCGTCCCGCGCTATAACGGACACGATAAAACGTTCCAGGAGGTCTCTCATGGACAAGGACCAGATCAAGGGCAAGGGCAAAGAGATCAAAGGCAAGATCAAGGAAGAGTGGGGCGATCTGACGGACGACAAGAAGGCCGAGCTTGAGGGCAAGCTTGAGCAGGTCCACGGCAAGGGCCAGCAGAAAGTCGGCCAGGCCCGCGAGGAGCTCAACAAAGCCCGGAAGGACATGAAGAAGGATATCGAGAGGGAGCGAGAGCGGGACCGGGACCGGGACGCAGCGTAGACCTATCGAGCAGCAATGAAGGAGGCGCGCCTCCTTTCCTTTCACATTGCGGCGCACGTGGGGAAGCCGGCCCTCCTCGGCGCCTCCGTCAGGACCTGGGGCGGGGCGGTTCCCTCCTTCTCCTCCCCCTCTCCGTCGACGGAGAGGGGGCCGGGGGTGAGGTCCAAAAGTACTAGTCTGATGCGCCTGACAAAGGCGGCGTCCCGGCGTTTTCTCCTGTGAACGACTGAAAACGACGCTATCAAGGAGGAACGCAAATGAGAGGGAAGCTGCTCATCAGCACAGCGATCACCGGCCTCGTCGTCCTGGCCGGAACGGTGGTGACGATGGCCCAGGAGGCCACCCCTACCCCCACGGCCACCGCAACTGCTACCGCTACCGCCACCCCGACTGTGACCACCACTCCTGTGCCAACGGCCACGCCCGCGCCCACCAGCCTCAGGCGCAAGGATAAGGCCCTCGCGGATGAGATCGCCAGGATCCTCGGCCTCGACCCCGCCCAGGTGGAAGCCACCGTCGCCAAGGCGCGGCTCAACCTGGCGAGCCAGGCTGTCGAGGTCGCGATCAAGGCCCGGCTGGACGCCTTCGTCCGGAACGGCAAGCTGACCCAGGCCGACGCCGACGCCATCTTCCTCTGGATCCAGGCCCGTCCCGCCGCTGCTGACCGCCTGCTCGGCAACCTAAAGGATAAGTCCTTCAACACTGACCGGCATCTTGAGGACAAGCACCAGCATGAAGACGACCACGACAATGAAGATGACGACGATGACGACGATGACGACCGCGACGAGCAGCGTGTCAAGTCCCAGCAGCGCTCGAGCAACAGCGGCAAGGGCAACAGCCGTGGCCGCGACTAACCAACCCTGACCACCCTCCTGTCCCCATCCCTCCTACCGCCCCGGTGGCCACTCTTCCCACCGGGGCGGTCCCGCGTCTGCCCAGGTACCGCCCACAGCATCGGGACACCGAAGCACGTGAACAGAAAGACATAAGTCAACGTCATCCCGCGCGCGCTGCAGGCGCCGTTTCTTGTTCGATGTCTTGTAGGGGTGTCCCGACGCGTCGGGACACCCGCAGACCTCCCCTCGCCAACCACTGACCGTCATCCCGCGCACCCCCTCCATTACCGTACCGCCCCGCTGTGCGCGAGGGCCCCGGTGCGATTGGGACGACCTACGGCTTCCCTCTAAGGAAGGCGCCCTCCTACCGCTCCCTGCGCAGCTCGCTGAGGGTCGTCTGGGCGCCGTGCGCTAGGATGTCCATGCGCAGGTCCCACGCCTCCAGCGGACGCCCCTCGGTGGGCGGGACCACCTTCGCGGGCTTCCTCCTCCGGGAGACAAAGACGTTGCTGCTCCCGATCACCTCCACCCGCTCATCCGGGTGCACGATGACAGCCGTGCGCTCGTCAATGCCCACCCATGTCATGTCCGGACGCAGGGCGGTCAGCAGGAGGAAGTGCCCGTACCGGTTGTACTCGCTCAGGTGCGGCTCAAAGACGATCCCCGGCGCCCAATTGAAGGCAGGCTGGAACTGGATCGGCCCTTTCCCGCCCGGCTCCTCCTGCCGGATCGGCCCCTCCTTGATGCCCTCGCGCAGCGCCTCCATGCCGGTCCCGCGCGCAATGGATAGCTCACCCGCCATCCGCGCGCCGGCGCTCATGCAGCCCATCACCGTCCCCTTGTGGTACGCCTGTGTCAGCACATCCTGGACCGGGGTACCCAACAGGATGTCCACGAGCCGCGTGTTCATGCCCCAACTGATGAAGATGAGCCGCGCGTCTTGCAAGACGTCCAGGTGCTCCTGTTTGAAGGCGTCCTCCCGCTCATATACCGGCACGACCTTCACGTTCCGCGCTCCCAACGTGGCGTAGTACGCCGTGAACTTGTCCCCCACTTTGCGCGAGGGGTGGGCCGTCGGCAGCAGCGCCACGGGCGCATTCGGCCCGCCTGCCAGTTCTAGCAGGCGTCGGTCGATCTGTTCCGCCTGTTCGTAGTCCCCGCCGCCGATGGCGACGAGCGTCCCGCGCGGCTTTCCCGCCCTATGCGTCTCGTTTGTCACGTCTCTTCCTCCTGTGTGTGTGCTAAGGGACGGTCTGGACTAAGAGCGCCTCTCAAAACCCCGGAACAGGGATTTCTTGACCCGTTCGTGGTGTCGGAGATCCCGAAGCAATCGGGAAGGCCCTCAGCCTGCCCCGACTTCAGTCGGGGAACCACGAACACACGTTTACAACCGTGGTACGCACCTCTCGTCCTTCGAGGGCCTCAGGACGAACGGGGTTTGAAATGCACAACAAGCGCCCGCGCCTATAGTCCTGGCCTTTTCCTCCCCGCCTATCTCACCCTTTGGCCGGGGATGCTGTACCCGCCAGCGGCATGGCAGGCGCCGACTTCTCCTCCGCATCCGGCTCCTTAGGGGGACCCGCGAACAACATGGAGAGCGCGGCCAGGATCAGGGACCCGGAGAAGACCATGAACGCGATGTCGTAGCTTCCCACCATGTCGTACATCAGTCCGGCGAACACAGGCCCGATACCCCCCGTCCACTGCGTCAGGAGCGTCGTGACGCCCAGGATCGAGCCCAGGTTCGCCCGTCCAAAATAGCTTGCCCAGGCGGCGCTCCGCAGCACCGGCCCGCTGCCCACTCCCAGGCCGTACAGGACGCTGTAGACATACAGCATGGGGCCGGACGTCGAGGTGATTAGGAGCCACAGAGCACCGCCGGAGAGCAAGTAGGCCCCGGTGATCAGGTAGCGGACGGGGATGCGCTCCGCCAGAAGGCCCGCCGGCACCTTGCTGATCCCGGCGAACACGGCCACCAGAGTCCCGATGGCGACGGCTAGGACAAGGCCGAAGCCCTTGTCCTGAACGTATGCCACCTGGTGCATAAGGACCGAGCTCAATACGAGACTGGTCAGCGTTTGGACCACGGTCAGGACCCAGAACGGGCGCGAGCGGAAAGCCTGTTTGTTGGTGAAAGAGCCGCGCACGGACAGCATCCGCCCCTGCTTGTGCGCCGCTCTTCTGGCGGCATCGTCAGGGCTATCGCCGTCCGGCAGCAGGCCCACGTCCTCCGGCTGTCGGCGCATCAAGAACAGGCCCATCGGAAAGACCGTGGCGAGCATGATGATGCCCAGCGCCGCCCACGCCCCGCGCCAGCCGTACAGGTTGATGAGGACGCTTGTGAGAGGGACCGTGACGATCCCCCCTGCCGAAATCCCCATGGTGGCGATGGCCAGCGCCCGTCCGCGCTTACGCTCGAACCACTTGGACACCACCGCCGGCCCCAGGACCAGGCCGCCGAGGGTGACCATGGCCACCCCCCACAGCACGCCGAACAGCAGATAGAATTGCCAGATCTCCTGCGCAAAGGCCACCAGGATGAGGGAGCCGCCCGCAAGTAAGGCGCCGATGGCGCTGAGGACCTGCGGTCCCCGCGGGCGGTCCGCGTACTTGCCAAGGACGGGGCCCGCCGCCATGGAGGCGATGGTGCGGACCAGCGCGACCCCGGAGATGGCGCCGCGCGACCACCCCAGGTCTGCGCTCAGAAAGCGCATGAAGACGCTGAACCCGTAGGTGGTGATCCCGGACGTCAGCATGCTGGACCAGAAGGACACCAGCACGATGACCCACCCATAGAAGAAGGGAAGACGCCTGGCAAAGCGCGGGGCATCCCCACCTGCGGGGAGGACGCTCGCGCTCTTTAGGTCCTTCACTTGCTGCCCCTTTGGAGCGTGTTTCTGATCCTTAGTAGAGGTCTCTATGTCCCGTTCATCGTATCGGAGGTCCCGAGGCGGTCAGGGAGGCCCTCGGACCACGGATATGCACGTCCTGTTCCCTCCCCCGCTGCAGGGGAAGGTGAGACCTTGCCCTGTCGAAGATTCCTAGGTCGAAGATCCCGAAGTCGTAGATCCCGAAGAGTCGGCGAATCGGGAAGTCGGCGAATCGGGAAGTCGGGGAAGGCCTTGCGAAGTGATGGGGGTCGAAAGCCTTCCTTCTTCCCGTCCTTGGAGGTCCCTCCCGATTCGGAGAACTTCATGCGGGACCTGCGATAGGACGAGCGGGCTCTAAAAGGCACGCCTACCCATTCGTTTACGCGACCCCTATCGTGTCGCAGCGCACCTCCGCCCTCTGTCAACGGCACAGGCCTGGAGCAGGCGCCATGCGCCCGGACAAGCGTTGAACGAAATATATATGTGAAGCGGCGCAAGCACAATGATGCAAAACCATCAAGTTTCCATCAGCTATTTGTCCTTCCGGCCCCGTCCCCCCCGTGTCGCAGCTCCCGAGGAGGTCCTCCGGATCGGGACGGGGCAAGAACCCGTCCTGAGCGGACTCGAAGCGTCGCACCGCGCGCCCCGGCTCGCGCCCACCCCCACGCACCGCAGGCGCGGCGTCTTGTTCCATGTCTCGTAGGGGTGTCCCGACGCGTCGGGACACCCGCAGATCCCCCTCGCCAACCACCGTGGGCTGACCGTCATCCCGAGCGCGCCACGGTTCACAGCCTCATCCGTTCGTCGTGCGCGAGGGACCCCGGTGCGGCGGGGACGACCTACTTCGCCCTCCTCTCCCCCCCCAGGTCTCACGAAACAACTGGGGGCTCCAACACCGTTGGAGCCCCCAGTTGTTTCCCTCGTCGATGCGGACGTGGTCCGCGCCGCCTTCCCTTACGCCGACGTCCCCTCCAGGGTCACAGACGGGGCCACCGTCCCGTGGTCAGACGGCATCGTTTTCATGTCACCGTGCTCGCCATGGCCGCGCGGGCCTTGCCCGTGCATCCCCGGGGTCCCGCCACCGCGCGGGCCGCCCATCAGCCTGCCCAGGCCAAGGAAGCCGGGGACGCCCTCCGGACGCGCCTGGTGCCAGGCCAGGTACTCGTCCGCCTGCGCCTGCGTCAGCTTCCCCGCCTCCACCATCCTTTGCAGCTTCTCCTTCAGACGCTCCTCCGCCAGCTCTTTCCGCGCCTGCTTCAACGCGTCCTCCACCTTGCTCTGCTCGATGCCCAGGATCTGGGCCAGCCGACTGGAGAACTTCTGCAGCGGCGTCTCCTTGACCTCTGCCGTCACTGTAGCGCCCGGCGTCCCGGCATCCGGCGTCGCTGTCTGAGCCAACGCAGCCGATCCGCCGATCACCGTGCCCAAAAGGGCCGTCGTGCCGATAAGCCCGATCATCCATCGCTTCTGCATATCGAGCCTCCTTGCGCGGACCTGATGAGTCATGTATAGCTCCGCACTGTCAAGGGACTTTCAAGAAAGCGTCAAGACATTGTGAAGACGCCCGATCTGCCGAGCGTGTCCCGGCTCGTATGTGGCGCCAACGGGTCCGCTGCCCAAAAGATGGACGCATGGCCCTCCCTGGGGTAGGCTGTGCAACATCGTGTCCGGAGCGCGGGGCGTTGCCCCGACAGGAGTATGTGGCATGACCTTGTCCCCCCCTGCACCCCCCGCCGACCGCGACCTGGTCGTGGAGACGGCTGGCCTCACCAAGCGCTACGGCCAGATCCTGGCCGTCGATAGCCTCACCCTGGAGGTCCCGCGCGGCGGCGTCTTCGGCCTCCTTGGCCCCAACGGCTCCGGCAAGACCACCACCATGGGCATGCTTCTCGGCCTCCTCAAGCCCACCTCCGGCTCCATGCGTCTGTTGGGGCAGGGCGTGGACGAGGCCCACCGCCAGATACTCCGCCGCATCGGCGCCATCGTAGAGACCCCGGCCTTCTTCCCCTACCTCTCCGGGCGGGCCAACCTCCAGTATTTCCAGGGCATCAGCCGGCGCGGCAGCCCCGACGAGATCGATCGACTCCTAAAGCTTGTGGACCTGGAGGGCAGGGCAAAGAGCAAGTTCTCCACCTATTCCCTGGGCATGAAGCAGCGCCTGGGCATCGCCTACGTCCTCCTCGGCGACCCCGAGCTCGTCTTCCTGGATGAGCCCACCAATGGCCTGGACCCGGCGGGCATGGCCGAAGTGCGTGACCTCATAAAGTCTCTTGGCACCGAGGGCCGCACCGTCGTCCTCTCCTCCCACCTCCTCCACGAGGTAGAGCAGGTCTGCGACCGCGTGGCCATCCTCTCCAGGGGCAAGCTCATCATCCAGGGCAACGTCAAGGACCTCCTCAGGCAACAGGGCGCCGTCCGTCTCAAGACCACGGACGATGTGAGCGCCCGTCAGGCCCTCGCCGCCCTCTCATGGGTCACCGGCGTCGCCGTGGACGACGGCTACATCGTCGCCACCGCCCCGCCGGAGCGTTCGGGGGACATCTCCCGCGCCCTGGCTAAGCACGACGTGTACGTCACCGAGATGGCCCCGGTGCGCCTCTCCCTGGAGCGGTTCTTCCTTGAGGTCACCGGCGACGACTCCGCCCCCACGCCCGGACCTGATGGAAAGGGCCAGAAAGCCGCCAAGGAGGCGCGGAAGAAATGATCAGCGATATCCTGAACCTGGTCCGCTGGGAGTGGTTCAAAGTCCGACGCCGTTGGATGCCGTGGATACTCCTGGCAATCCTTGTCCTATTCTCCCAGCTTGCCGTCTGGGGGACGTTCTTCTTCTACCAAAACCAGGAGGATACGGGCGGGCAGGTGCCTTACACCACCTCTGCGGACCCCACAGGCGGCCCGCGCAGCAACGTCCAGTTCATAGACTGCAAAGACCTTCGAGACGGCAACCTGCCAGCCGACCTCCCGCCGGACCTGGCGCCCAGCCTCTTGCAGCAATGTGACCGTGTCGCCGAGCAGCGGGACCCGCAGCTTGGGCGGCTCCGCGCTGCCTTCACGCTGCCGGACAGCGTGTCCGGGGCCTTCAACGCCGTCGGCGCCCTGGCGGTCATCCTCCTGGCCATCCTCACCGCCTCCACCATCGGCATGGACTACGGCGTCGGCGCCCTCAGGCCCATCCTCGTCCGGGGGACCGGACGCTGGCCCTACCTTGCCTCCAAGTTCGTCACCCTTGGCCTTCTGGCCTTTGGCGCTCTCGTCGTGGTCGGGTTGGGCGCCGCTGTCAGCAGCATCGTCGCCAACGCCATGCTCGGTCCAGGCGCCGCGCCCGCCATGACCCAGGACACCTGGGGAGAAGTCGGACTGTCCCTTGTGAAGACATGGTTCTCCCTCTTCCCGTACCTTGCCCTCACCGGCTTCGTGGCTATCCTCGCCAGGTCCTCCGCCGCCGGCATCGCCATCGGCCTTGCCTACTACTTCATGGAAGGGCTGGCCGTCGCCATCCTGTCCGCCCTCTTCGACTGGTTCCGCAACGTTGCCAAGTTCATGCTCGGCCAGAACATCGCCGCCTTCACGGAGGCCTTCTCCCTTACCGGCGGCCAGGGCGGCAACCCCGATATCACCATGCTCCACGCCTTCCTGGTCCTCACCGCCTACATGCTCGGCTTTGGCGCGCTCGCCTTCTGGCTCTTCCAGCGCCGCGATGTCACCGGAGGTTCCGGCAGCAGCTGAGCAGGCCTTCTCTACTCGCGAAGCCATCCCAAAAGTCCTTGGGGCGGGGAAATCCGTTCGTCCTGTCGCAGATTCCGATTCCTTATCGGGGAGGTCGTAGCGCAGCGGAGATCCCGATGAGTCTGCGAATCGGGACCCTCGAAGGATGTCCTCGAACGGATGGGGTGGGGTGCGTAATCCCCTTGTCCTTACACGCATCGCCATGCTGAATGGAGGTCCGCCGGAGCGAAGTATCTACGATCATTCGTCAGCCCCCCACCTTCTGAGACCGCGAATTCTGTCCTATCGCGTGTGGGGAGAGTCCAGAGAAGGAAGCCCTCTCTGGCCGCCCCGATGCATCGGGAAAGAGGCCAGAAACCAAAGCCTCGCTAGCGAGGCTTTGGTTTCTGGCAAGTTTTTCCCCCTTCCTGGCCAGAGCCTGTCCTGAGGCCCTCGAAGGAAAGAGGGCCAGGGGGTAGGTCGGAACGTCTCGCCTGAATAAAGGTGTATCCCATGAGGACAGCCTCAAGGGGAGGATAGGATCTAGGGGCGGCTATCGTCCCCACGCACAGCCGCCATGTCGGCTACAATGACACCGGCCCCTCCAAACCACACCCACCGAGGTCCCCATGCCCCTGAACCGCGCCAGCGCAGAAAGACTCGGCCCCTGGATCGTCGCAACCCTCATCATCGCAGGCGTCACCGCCGTCTACGTCACCCATATCTTCGCCTGGGGTGCCCTCATCGTCTTCGGCGGCATGGCCATTGGCGCCTGGGGCGTGTCCGGCTCAAAGAGCCTGGCAGCCGTTTTCGCCGTTCCAGCCATCCTCTCCCTCATCGCCCTGCTCGTCTTCGAATAAGGCCCCAAGAACGACGCAAGGCGAGGGCGTCCCGCGGGACGCCCTCGCCTTGTCGCAGCCTCATCCAGGCGGGTCTCTTCTCACCCGAACCCCGCCTGCAAGAGGTCATTGTGACCCATTGTGTTTGGAGTGCTCGACTACGCCGCCTGTGCGTTCCAACCAAGCTGCTGTGCGAACGCCCCCGTGTCGTAGTACCGGTGCTCCTCCGTAATAAGGCCTTCCGGGGACAACCTTATGAAGGATGCCCCGTGCATCTGTAGCTTCCTGTTCGTCGGCTGCAATGTAGTGCCTTGCGGGCTAGTCATAGGTCCCGTCTGAGTGCCTGTGAACTCTATCTCCGCGCCCACAAGCGTCCCGTTGACGGTCACGTTCGTGATCTTCATCTTCAGGTCTGGGAAGGCCTGGAAGAAGGTCTGCGCGTCCTGGCGGATGGCCTCCTTGCCCTGGAGCGGCTGGGGCTGCAGGGGGTCATGCGCCCTTGCTTGAGGCGCGTACAGCGAAGCTAGCGCGTTCGCGTCGTGCTTGTTGATCGCCTGCTCGAACTTCGTCACCAGGGTCTGCACGTTCTGCGGTGGATTCTGCGTGGTCATCGTACCCTCCTACCAACAGGCTGCCCGCAGTCTCCCACGACGCGCCGCCTCCACGGAACACGCAGAACGCCGATATACTTGGCACTTTATGTTCTAGGCGACTGAGGGGGAGGTAGCTCGTCAGGACGCTTTTCGCCAGAGAGCACGCTTCGGCCATAAAGACGAAGCGGGCAGCAATCCAACGCCATGTGGTAGGGCAGGGAAGTCCGAAGGGTTCAGACTTATCGCGTAGGGTCCCGTGTACTGGACTCTGGAGAGGGCACGGAAGTGCCTTCCCCACGCGGTTCGACTGCATATGGAAGATGTCCCCAGGCGGCAGGAGGCGGCAGCCGGAACAGGAAGAAGGCCAGCGTCAGCACCGCGAGAAGCAGGATCACTGCCGCAATGATCCGCCGTGTCGCGTAGCTCCGGAAGCTCGGCCTCCGCAGGTACCAGCGCGGGTTCTCCTGCTTCCCCAGCCTCCCGGACACCTTCGCCCACAGGTCCTCTGTCGGCGCCAGGTCGTCCGTCTCCGCTCGGAAGAAGGCCTCCAGCTTGCGCTCTACCTCGCCGTCGTCACGCCGCTTGTCTGTCATCGACCGCCCCTCACGGGATCAGGCCACCCCTCTATCCGTCCCCCAACGTGGAGGAAGGATTCCCAAAGCTGCTCAAAGCCGTCGGAGGTCGGCTGGAAGAGAAGAAACGCCACTGTCAGCATACCTAGGACAAGGGCCAGGCCTGCAACAGTCCGGCGTGCAAGGTATGGCAACAGTGCTGGCTTCCGTGTGCGCCACTCTGACGCATGCGTCTCCAACGACTGAGGCCGGTCCGGTCTCATGTCCTCCTCTTTTCTCCTCTTGTCCATCATCGCATGTCCTCCCTGTTCTCCACTCCCGGCCCCGCTCCCTCGCCCTGCCGGAAGTGCTCCCGCAGCCGCTCCATCGCCCGGTGCAAGCGCGACTTCACGGTCCCCTCCGCCGTGCCCATCGCCGCCGCGATCTCCGGCACCGTCAGGTCGGCGTAGAACCGCAGCACCACCGTCTCCCGCAGGTCCTCCGGCAGCGTCCCAAGAGCCGCCGCCACAAGGCGGCGGTCGTCCTCCGCCAGCACCGCGTCCTCCATGTGCGAGGAGTCCGCCAGTGTTTCCACCGCGCTCCCGCCGTCGCCCGCCAGCGCGGGGCGCTTTTTCCGCCGCTCATCGATCACCCGGTGCACAAGGATGCGCACCAGCCACGCTTTGAAATTCGTCCCCGCCTTGAACGACCGTATGCCCCGCCACGCCAGCAAGAACGCCTCCTGGACAAGGTCCTCGGACAGAGACCGGTCGCGCGTCATCAGGTACGCCGTGCCGTACAGCACCCGGCCGTACTTCTCCACCAGCACGCGGAAAGCCTCGCTCTCCCCTGCCTGGCACTGACGTATGACCAGTTCCTCGTCCACGACACCCCTTTGCGCCGACACGTCGTTACCTAACACAACGTGCCGCCGCCCTCAACCGTTCCTTCAGTCACCTGAAAGCTAATGGCTCCCCATCATCCTGCTCTCGCTCCAGCCACTTACACAGGTCTGGCATTCTAGCACAGCGACATAAGGGGACCCTAACTTGGGTAATAACCTAGTTGACTCAGTAGTTCCGTCTCTCGTACCTTTGGTGGGGGAGCCATGGAAGTTCCCCTACAATGAAGGGAACCCCCTCATAGTGGCGGTGGAATACTGGTACTTTGGGGATGATAGCGGGACGCACGCTGGGGCGCGGTGGTGCGTGGTATCTGGCTACATTGGTACTGCAAAACAGTGGGATCGACTACGCCGTGATTGGCGCGACATCCTTAGAAGATTCCATGTCGAGGAGTTCCATTCCACATCTTTCTTTCAAGGAAGGTCTCCCTACAGGGCGTGGGGAGCTAGCAAACGAGACAGTTTCCTCAGTAAGTTGATTGCCGCCGTCAACCAAAGGAAACTGCGTCCGATTGGCACCATTGTCGATGTCGAAACCTTTAACAACTACACTCTCGGGGAGCGTCGCGTCCTCACGGGTGGGGCACCGTCTCTGAATGGCAAACTGCTAACGTCCGGTGCTCCCAAGAATCCATACTTCGTTGCCCTTCAAGGGGTCATAGCACAAGCCACTCTTCGCGTCTCTGATGAGTCCACTGTGCACTTCATTCTGGATAGTCAAGGTGCCCTGGAGAATCGTGTTCACGAGACCTTTGAAGAAATCAAACAACGGATGGTAGAGAAGCATCGATCTAAGTTGGGCAATCTCACCTTTGCCGAAAGTAAGAAGGAACCAGCAGTCCAAGCCGCTGACCTGAATGCATTTTCTTGGAGCAGCTTCAAAGAGCGGGGGAGCACCCTACTGGATGGCCGGAGGCACACAGCCCTGTGGGGGTTGACCGCCAAGGAGGACGGGATTCAGTTGATCACGAAGACAACAATGGAGGGGGTTCTAAATCAGCAGGGGCCAGAGGCCAGAGCGCGAATGCAGGGGCAGAAGTGACCTATGGCTTACCCTCGTTTTCCTTCTTCTCCTTCTTCTCCTTCCACTCCTTCTCACGGCGGTCTATCTCGGCCTTCGGGGCCGAGACTACTTTCTTCAGAAGGCACTCGAACTTCTCCGCAGGCGTCTCCTGCTTCTCCTGCTTAGTCATGTCTCTTCCCTCTTCCTTGGCGCTTAGGCAGGCGTCGTGGCGGTCTTACCAGTAAGCTCGGCATAGGTCAAGCGCTTGCCCACGATGGAGCCTGTCACGACGCGGAATCGGACGGCATCCTTTTGCTCTTTGGTATTGAACCGGAAGGACTCTTCGTCCAGGTACCGGAACAGATGGAAGGGCTCCCTAACTTGACTTGTCAAGTGTCCGAGGCTAGGATGGCGCCACTCCCAGACTACCTGGTTCGTGCTAAGCAGTTCGGTCAACGCCGGCGGGAGGGCAAACATGCGGCGTATCGTCGGAAGCGCGGTTTTGACCGTGTTCATTGCCTTTTCTGCTATCTGGCTCGCACAGAACATCCGGGCCACCTCCGGCGTGCCGCTCCACCTGGACATCCTGTCCGCCACGATTGAAGACCTCCCACCTATCGAATCGTCGGACGTGCCGTCCCGCCAGGTAGCGCTGCGCATCAAGCTAGCGGCCGCCCCGCTCTGCAACGCGGCCACCGGCGCCCTGACATACGGGTTTCTCATTGACAGCGACAAGAACCCTGCGACCGGCGATGCCTCCGCGGCCTTTTCTGACTTGGGTGTCGATGCGCAGGCGTCGATGCGCTGCGATCCCGGCAGCGCCGCCTTCACCAGTCCCTTGGGCACAGTCGTTGTCACCACCGAACAAGCAACAGGTGTGACCACTCTTGAGTTGCTTACGACGGTGGCGCAGCTTCCTTCCACAGATTTTCGGTGGATCGCTTTCGCCCAGGAAACGGCCTCCTTCTCGCGCCTGCCGAAGGAGCCGGACCACGGGGCGTGGGCCATCCTCGAGCGAAGGTTGCACTGACGTGATGCAAGCTGGACCCTTCCTTACGGACTGGCCGCTCAGAAAGACGGCTCTGATCGGCGTCCTGGGAGCGTTGGCGCTCCTGGCTGGCATGGCGTCCGAGACAGTCCACGCTGGGGGGATGGTGCTGGGCCAGTCGAAGTACGATCCTACGCCGGCCCAGCCCAACTCCGGGGATGAGTGCTTCATTCTCTTCACCGCGGATAACGACACCGCGCAAGAGCAAGCGGATGCCACAAAAGCCAAGAATGCCTTTGACAACGCCATGGCGCGCTCGGCGGACATGCGGGAAAAAGTGAAGGACGCGTGCGCCAAGAGTGGTATCGGCCTGGAAATCAAGGTCAGGCGCAACAGTCCGGATGTATATATCGGGCAAGGGTTCTTTGAAGGTGGATCGGTGGAAATAGACCCCGGCGACATCGAGGACTTGAAAAACCACCTCACCGGCAAGCAAAAAGACAAAGATATGCTCGATGCCGCGTTCCTGATTGAGTTTATCGCCCATGAGATCGATCACACGCGAGACGATGGGGCAGGCACGCATCATGACGCCGAGTTTGGCAAGGGCAAGACCGGCCCGGCGGTGGACGATGAGAACAAAGTGCTCAAGGAGCTCAAGGACCTGGGGGACAAGATCCACCGCGATAGCTACACCTATGAGGACGAAAAGGATGGCAAGCTGAAGGTGGACTGGACGGTCGACGGCCAGAAGGTGACGCTCGATCTGACAGCGTCGGTGGCCGCGGCCGCCAAAGCAGGCAAAGCGGTGGACGCCACCGAGTTCACTCTTGACCCCGCGATTACGCAAGGCATCCCCGATCACCCATGCCCGTCCGGTTCTTCGGGGCTTGGCTGCTACCCATCGGCGCTTACCCTGGACTCCGATGGGGACGGGATCCTGGACAGTCAGGACAACTGTCCGAACATAGCGAACCCCTATCAGACGCGCTCTGATGGCGACTCCTTGGGTGACGCCTGCGACCCGGACAGCGACAACGACGGACTCCTGGACGACGTGGAAGTTGGCCTGGGGTCTGATCCGATGAAAGCATCGAGCCTGCCGGAGAACTACGCCCTTTCCGGGACGTGCAGCGACGGCCTGGACAACGATGGCGACGATCTCATTGACATGGCCGACGCCAGTTGCATCTCGCCCGCCGCCAGCACGACGTTCCCCGCAATCACACTGCCGGGACCGCAGATTCCCCAATACAATCGGCTTGATCTGGGCGGGGTCACGGAAGGGTTCACATCGCTACCCGTGTTCGCATCGCTCAGCGTTGACACCAACGGTGATGGCGTTGGGGACCGGATGGGCACGGCGATATGCACTATGGAGATCGCCTACGGTCCCCTGAATGACTTCGACAACGATGCGGATGTTGACCTGGCCGATTTTGGCTCGTTCGTCCAATGCTACACCGGCGGCTATAACCCAGGGACCGGCGAAGTCCGCGTGGAGATTTCTCCGCCCGGCGACGGGACGACCCCACCCCCTTCAGCCCCGCTTTTGGAGGCCACGTCTCCGAGTTCCTATTTCCCGGCCAACATGAGCGTGGGCCTCTCGACCGTCTTCAAAGCATGCCCCGCAGGGCTGCCCTGCACCCAGACGCCGGCCACGCTGCTGTTCTCCGGCACGATCACCAAGTGGCCGCCGTATGGAAGCAACCTCCAGTCCAGCGACCCCGTGTCCTTCGGGGCTCTCGGGACCATCGTGCAGATGGGCCTGTTCGTCCCATCGCCGCCAAACGCGCCGACAGTATCTCTCGGCGACGTCAACGTGGCTAGCAGCGGCAACGCCGCATTGACGGTCACCGGTGAGGCAAACACGACAGTAAGCTATACGGTCGCGGACGCTGATCCCGCCACACCGGATGTGACCGGCAGCGGGACGGTTCCCCCAGGCCCATTCTTCGGCCAACCTGGCACCTTCACCGCACAGGTGGACGTGACTTCACTTGCAGATGGAGTCCTGACGGTCGCCGCTAGGATCACGAACTTCGCGGGCTTGAGCAGTCCTGCCGGAATAGACGCCGACACAAAGGATACCTTGGCACCCTCGGCGCCGCTTGTGTCGCTCGGCCTTGTCAACATCGACGCTAACGGCAAGCTTCCGGCGGACATCACCGGGGAGGCCAACACAGAGGGCAGCATCACAATTTCAGATGCTGATCCCACCACGGCCGACGTCAGTATCAGCGGCACGGTACCTGCGGGCGCGGTGTTCGGAGGACCCGGCACGTTGCACGCGTCTGTGAACGTTTCCGGCCTGCGCGACGGACCGCTCACGGTAGCGGCTACGCTCACCGACGCGGCTGGGAATACCAGTCCCAGCACGGAAGGCACCGTCGCCAAGGACACCGTGGCGCCCGCCGCGCCAACGGTGAGCCTTGCCAACGCTACCCTTGCCAACGTGGCCTCCGTGCCGTTCACCGTCACCGGTGAGGTCGGCGCAGCGGTCAGCTACACCATTAGTGGCGGCACGGCCAGCATCACCGGCACGGGTGCCGTCCCCGCCGGAGGCACGTTCGCCACCGCGGCCAACCTGTCCACCCTTCCGGACGGGGCCCTCACGGCCTCGGCAACCCTGACCGACGCGGTTGGCAACACCAGCACCCCTGGCGCCGCCACTGCAACGAAAGATTCAACGCCGTCGCTTGTCATTTCGGCCGGTTTCGACCTATTCGTGACCGATTCCTCCCAGACCCAGATCACCTTTTCGAACAGCCTTCCCATTCCGGCAGGCTTCTTTGGCCCAGGCTCGGACCCCTTCACCGGCACAGTGCACTTTGACGGCGTGCCCCTGGGGACATACCAGGGAGTGAACGTTGGCGATACCGATACCATCGTGGAGAGAAAAACTGACGCCACGTTGCCGCAGCCCCCGCCCAGCAACGACGGTGTCCCCATAGAGATCGTGTCCCTTTCCCTCGTGAGCGTTGCGCCCATCACGGTGACGTACAATGGCGGGAATCCCGAGTTGTGGAACGTGACCGTGGCGCTCGCACCCACTCCTTCCACAGGGGCCATGACCATCTTCATGAAGGACCAACAGGGTGGGACCTTTGATGTGACGCTTCTCATCAATGCGCGTCTGGCTTTCACCCGTGCGTCGGGCGTTACCGCCCAGCCGCTGTTGCTGGACGTTGGCGGCGGTCAGAGCGGAGCGCTTTTGGCCACGGTTCCGTGGAGAACGACCTGTCCCTCCGGAGTCCTGGCGGCCACTGCCCTGCGGGGAGGCTTCTGTGCAGGCGCGGCTCAGAACGGGGCGGCCCTGAGTCTCTGGCAAAACCAGTTCTTGACTCTTGCACTCGATCCCGCGCACCAGGCCCAGCCGGTGAACTCCACCCCCACGGCGCCCACTGCGACCCCCTTGCCTCCAAGCCCGACGCCCACGCAGACACCTGCCCCACTGCCCGTGCCCGGGACCTCATGGCTCGGATTCCTACTTCTAGCGGGGATCATGGGTGCGGCACTGCTTCTGGCCGGACGCCGCGAACTTGAGAAGTAGGCCCCCTGGACGCCCTTCTTCATCGTGGCGAGCTGGTGGTGGAGCGGTTCGGTCCTTTTCCTATCCTTTCCGTCCGCCGCCGGGGAGGGCGGTGATGGAGATAGGGGTGAAAAGCCCTTGAAGAATTAGCCGCCTTAGCTACGCGAAAACCCTTTCTTTGCCATCGTAAGGGCGGTCCATGGACCGCCCTTCTCCCTTCAAAACAAGAGGCGCCCCGGATACCCGGAGCGCCTCCCACCAGCCAGCTGTTTTCTTGCCCTGCGTCCTATCTCTGATACCCGATTGAGTGCCCGTACTGCTGGACGTACACGCTCCCATAGTCCCTCCGGCCGTCCGGACCGTACCCGTTCCCATACACCGAATAGATGTCCGGGCACCTGTCCGAGAACGCGTAGTCGATCACCGGCCCGTACAGGTCGTCCAGGTACGCCGGCACACACTCGTCCGCCACAGCTTCCTGGTCCCACACCAGGTCCGGCGCCGTGTAGTCCGGCCCGTACGTGAAATAGCACCCGTGCACCGCCCCCGCATCGTAGCAGTGGTACCCCTGCGGGTCCGGCACGGTCTCATAGAACCCCCCGCTGTTCGGGTTGTACGCCACGTTTGGCGAATGCGGGATGATTGGCCCCACACGGTGCACCACCCCGTGCCGGTCAACGTATACGCTCCCCAGCCCCGCCGCCCCCGCCATCGCCCCCAGCGCTGCCACCGTCAGCCCCACCGCCATCCACAGGACCTTGCCCCTGCCCCTCCCGCGCATCTTCATGGTTCCCTCGGCCTTTCCGCCGGGCAGGGGAGCGCGCTCCGCAGCGGCCCCGCCCAGCCTTCATTCCTTGGTTCTACCATGTCCAGATGCGCGCCAACAGTACACGGCTTCTGGAAGCCAGTTCCACCCTGGTTGGCAGCCCGACGTCCCATCATCGTAGGGTCCATTCCCCTTCGCGTCCGCCGGATTCACAGCAACCCATCATCTTTTCTCTGATAACGCATCCTGTTTCTTCAGGATAGGGATATACTGGAAGTAGCCGAAAACCTCTACCCGATGCCCACGGCGGGCGGTTTCCGGCTCGTGCTGGCTCCGTAGCTGGCGTATCGGTAGGCAAAGACTTCTGAGGGTTACGCGCAGCCACCGGTCGCACGTGGCGGCCAGGCCCCGGAAAGGACGCAGCAGGTCCGCATATCATCGCCACGACGTTGAGGACAGAAGACGCCTGAACGCCTTCCCCGTGGGGATCCCCAGGGCTCGTGGGAAGGGAACGACTATGTGGCGCGCAACATCAAGGTCGACCGGGAACGCGGCGGAAGGCCTCCTGTCCCCGCCGGAGCCTGAGACTGTGCATCTCGCCTGGGCCATCGCCGCTGCCCTCGGAGCAGCGCTGGCTGTACCGTTCATCATCGTAGCCTCCCTCGCAACCTACCTCATCGTCGTCGCCAGCGTCCTCGCTCTCCCGCTCCTCTTCCTTGCCGGCGCCGTCGCCGTTAACGCGCGGCGACTTTTCGCAGCGACGCCGGCCATGCCTTCCGAAGCCCCCCTCGCTGTCCTGCAGCCCATGGACGTCGAGCAGGTGCCCGCACTGGTCACCATGCGGTCCGTTGGCGACTCCACCGTCCGCGCCGCCGCCACCATCATTGGCGCCGACGGCGAGTGCCCGCGCGGCCTCAAGATGGGGCAGGTCATCGTCATCGACCGGGGCCGCGCTTCGGTCCCCCTCTGTGTCCCCGCCGTCTCAGCGGTTAGGTCCGCTCTGCAGCGCTTCGAAACGAACGCCGCCCTCACCGAAACCGAAGCCGCCTGTGACTGCCCCCTACCCGGCCGGTCCGTCCGCTTCTCCATCCAGCGCATAGACGGCGCCGAGCGCAAGCAACCCGTGCCCACCCGCCGCGCCGCCTGACGCCTTGGATCCTGACTCAAAAGTGTGGGGAGCTTCAACCTTCTAGGTTGAAGCTCCCCACATCCCATCTGTCCTTCCCACGTATCCCCGTCTGCCTAGCGCGGCGCCCGTCATCCCCCTGCGCGTGCAACCGGATCGCTACCAAAATTCAACTGACCCCATCCTCCAC
>ORJL010008689.1_pt1 | contig 18592 bp, 14 predicted proteins | sample 1779941 | NCBI WGS metagenome assembly ORJL01 (sample SAMEA104232317, study PRJEB22302) | groundwater metagenome | biome: forest; feature: aquifer; material: groundwater | place: USA | collected 2011-08-07 | depth 5.8 m | reverse complement strand
TTTGCGAACTTTGAAGAATTAATTTAAATTGCGATTAATTTAAATTATGCGCTTGTTTTTGCCGGTATATTGTTTCTTTTATTTGATTAAAAAATTTTCTGCCATCATAATCTGAAAATTTAGCAATTTTTGTTTCATTTAATTCATTAAAAACTGTCACTAACTCAGAGTCAATTTTTTCGTTTTTATTTTTTAGCTGAAGCATCGAAAAAAATAATTTTGCAAAACTATTGATTTTTTCAAAAAAATCTTGTGTAGAACCTTGGAGTTTTTTGGAATTTTTTTCAAATTCAGTTCCATCAAAATCATTTTTTATTTCTTCTGCTAAATCCCTTAAAATAAAGCTTGTTCCTACCATTGAAGCAATTTTTTCGTCAAGACTTTCTGCGGGGCTTTCAAGCTCGCTTTTAATTTCTGCAACAGTATTTTGGCTTGCAGCACTAATTAATGTGAATTTTGAAACAATTAGTTTTGATTTTTTATTTAAATTATTGCTTGAATTTATTTGGCTCGATATTTGAGACAGCTCTTTGAATGCGGAATGAACTTCACCCCAAGCGATACTTAAATTCTGTCTCTGCTCTTGAGTGAATGCATCGCGCATATTTGGCGAAATAATGAAGTTTTCAATGTTTTTTTTGTACTCAAAATCAAGACTTTTGATATTTGCATCTCGCGAACTGTTTTGCTTTAAAATAAAAAATAAAAGAATTGCTGTTAAAATTAAAATAATTAAAAAAATTATTTCTTTTCGCATTGTTAAAACTCATTTAATTTATGTTAATTAATTTGTGTCAAATCTGTGTTAAATTTATGTTAAACTTATGCTAATTTATGGCTTGTTTCTGTCAACTCTTATAATCCACGCCTGACTTGCGTTAAATGATTTCTCAGTTAATTCTGCTGAAACGTTAACTGACATGAATAATGTTCTATTGGAGTTATTCACGTATCTTGCCATTATTTCGCCCGTTCCATTTATGAAAGTGTAATTAGTTCCGTTACCGCCTGCGGTTCTTCCGACGCTGTTATTGCCGATTAAAAAGCCTCCTCCATTTGTTGTATTTGTAATGTTAAAAGTAAAGTTGCTTGCGCCAATAATTTGGCTTACTCCATTCAAATCATATGTTGTTAAGTTAAGGTCTCTGAACACATCGTTTCCTCTGTTAAAAATAACCATGTCCCTTACTGGGCGAACATCGGTTGAACCTGGCGAGGTTGAAAATGTTAAGTTGTAAATGCTAAGCTCAATTGCTGTTAGAATTGTGTATGTAAATGCAGTTGTAGTGTAGTTTTCACTTCTTACTCCTGCTAGGTCTGCAACAGTTATGTTTAAATCGTATTCTGTAGAGTTTTCATCAAAATAAGGGAATATGAGTGTGCAATTAAAATATTTGTCAAGTGTTCCTGTTGTAATTGTTACGCACGCACTTGCATTTTTTCTGACTGTGTTTGTAAAATTAAGAGTTGCCACAATGCTTGCAGTGTCAATATCTGCCTGGCCGTTTGAATCACTGACGTTAAAAGTAATATCGATTCTTCTGCTTGCGTTTTCGGTCGGACTTGCAGAAAATGCAGGCTGCTGGCCGTTAATTGTGATGTTGTGAATTCTTGGGCCAACGTTTCCCAAAGTAACCATAACGTTAAAAAGCTGAGGCGGAGACGGGGCAAAGGCTATTTTTAAGATTGGAATAAATAGCGCTAGCAGGAAAACAATGAAAATTATTGACTGAATTGCCTTCTTTTTCATAACTTTTACTCTGCCTGTATCTCTTTTTGTATATTCGTATGGTTGTAAAAATAATTGGAGTATAAAAGGCTTTTGTTTTTAGAATTTTATAATTGTTGTCTCGAAAGGCTTTTAAATACTTACATATTATGTATGTGTGTGGAGGTAGTTAGAGAAATCTCTAAACTATAATACTTACATAATATGTATGAAGAAAATAAGCGCCAAATATTTATTTTTTCAGTTTTTACACTAATTCTCGCAGGCTTGTTTTTTTTAACTCCACAAAAATTGCCAACAGGCGCTCTTGCATTTGAACAACAAGAAATAACAGTTTTTAATGTAAATAAAACATTTAATGAAAGTACAACTATAGAATTAAATTTTACAAATGCAAGCTCACTTAAAATTTCTGGAAAATTTCAAGGCGAATCTGCAAGAGTATACGCAGAAGAAAATAACACGCTATTTTTAGTATTTGACTCTGGCAAAATAACAAATAACACTTTTTTTGCACCAAACGAAACTACATATCAAAATAGCTCTTTTGATGCAATATCTGAGGGGGCAATATTTTTTTTAGATGCATGTTCTGAAACCTGCAACCTTAAACTTGAATCGCCAAAACTGCAGGTTGTTTTGCGAGGAAACACTTACTTGACGATTTCAAACATAACTTATTTTGCCCAGCAAAAAAAAGGCGAATTAAAGCAAATAAAACAAATACCTGACTTTGAAATTGCAGATGAGGGAATAATTAATTTTAAAGAATTTTTTGTTGAGACAAATAATGCTAAAATAAGCTATGCAATAACTCCGCTGCATGATGTTCGCGCAGTAATTTTTGAAGACCAATTGAAATTGTTTGCAAGAAAACCAGGAAGCTACACTGCACAAATAATTGCAACAAATGGCGAGCAAATGATTACTTCTAATTCTTTTAACATAATCGTTAATGCTGCGCCAAAATCAAAAATTGAGGACATAGTCGAGCAAAAATTGCTATTCGAAGAAGAAGTTCCTGTAATAATTGAATTTAACAGCACTCAATTTGCAACAACATCACAAAACAAAAAATCAAAGCTGCATTTGGAAAAAGAAACATTTCATGCGCTAAATAAAGTAAAAAACAAAAAATCTAATTCTTTTGCTTCTTTTGAAACTACCTCCACAAATAGTTCAACAGAAGCAAATTCTTTTTTTAATTCTGCTAATGTTTTGGCACAAAAAGATTATGATTACGAAATAGAAAAAGAATTTGATAACCTGCCATTAATTGCAGTTAAATTAACAAGACAAGGAATTGCAAAATTAAGAAATAACTCCGCAGTATCTGCAATTCATTTTGACAAAAACCTATCTATTTCTTTGAGTGAAAGTGTTTCTATTGTTCGAGCAGATATTGCCCAAAACTTGAGCTATTCGAACACGCAAGTTTTAGGACAAGGCCAAACTATTTGCATTCTTGACACAGGAATTGATTTGAATCACTCTGCTTTTGCAGGAAGAATACTTCCTGGCAAAAACTTTATTGGAAACAACGATGATGCAACTGACGATAATGGACACGGAACACATGTTGCAGGCATTGCAGGTGCAAATAGCACTTTTGTTGGAATTGCACCAAGAGCAAATATTTTGCCAATAAAAGTTTGTGACTCAAATGGAAATTGCCCGTCTAGCGCAATTCTTGGCGGAATTGATTACTGCATAAATAATTCTGCAAAATTTAATATTTCCTCAATTAGCGGAAGTTTTGCTGACGGGGGAGAGTATAATTCGACAAATTGCCCAACACTTTTTGACGGCGCATTAAGTGCTGCAAATGAACAAAACATCACCAATGTTTTTGCTTCAGGAAACAATTATTATTCAAACGGCGTGAGCTATCCTGCATGCTCGCCATTTTCAATTGCAGTAGGTGCTAGCACAAAACAAGACACCCTTGCACTATTCACAAATAGAGGAGAATTACTAGATATTCTTGCGCCTGGTGACAAAATAATTTCAACAATTCCTGGCAACAATTACGGCGAAAAAAGCGGAACATCCATTTCTGCACCTTTTGTTTCGGGGGCAGTTGTGCTAATTGCGCAAAAACAAAAACTGCAAAATTTGACTTTATCACCTGCACAAATCGAGCAGCTTTTAAAAGAGACTGCTGAGAAAAGCATTGAAGGAGTTCCAAGACTTGACGTTTACCGCGCAGTTTCTGGCGCAGGACAAAATAGTATTAATGCTTCACCGCCAATCTTTACTTCAACAGAAATAATTTTTAAACAGCCAGTCGACTGGGCAAATTTTTCTTCTTGCAGTAACATTTCATTTAATCACGCACAAATTTATTCTGAGAAATGTCCACAATACAACAAAAGTGCGCAAATAATATTTCGAGGCCTGCCTTGGGCAGAAGCATGGCTTTTACGCGACGGTGCTTCTTGCGCAGGAATAACATGCTTTAACACAACATACTCTTATGGCACTTTAGTTTCTGATGTTTTAAACTTTGGAAACTATTTTGCAACAGGAACGGGAGAAATAATTTTTGAACAACAACAAAAAACTCCCGGCTTTCCAACAGAAGAACCGCCTTTTGAATACGGCCTTGGACAAAATGGAAGCCTCATTATTGCAGCAGGAACAACTGTTGTTTTGAATACTTCAACAACAGGTGCAAACCCAACAAGAAAAGGAGGATACAATTTTACAAACATCGTAATTGCTGCAGGAGGAGTTTTAACTGTTCCTGCTCAAATTGCAAGCGCACCATTACTAATTCGAGTTCTAGGAGACGTAAACATTTCAGGAAATATCAGCATCGGCGGAGGAAATGGAATCGCTGGTGCTGTTGCAGGAGGTTTTGGCGCGGCAAACGGCAGCAGAGGCGGCACTGGTGGCGCTGAAAACGCACAAGGAACAGCAGGAGGAGGGCCGGGAGCAGGACAACAAGCTTTTGTTGGCGCAGTAAATACTGCAGGTGGCAGCGGCGCAGGACATGCAACAGCAGGAGGCAATTCAAGCGGTGCAGGAGGCAGAGCAGGAGGAGCATCGTATAACAATGCAGATATAACCTCTCCTGATATTGACGGCATGGCGTTAACTGTTGCAACAGGAGGAAGCGGCGGAGGAGGCGGAAGCGGAGGAATTACTGGAGGCGGAACGCGAACAGGAGGCGCAGGAGGTGGAGGAGGAGGAGCAATAAAAATTATTGCAGGGGGAGTTATTAATGTTGCAGGAGTAATTAATGCAACAGGAGGAAGCGGAACTGCATCAGGACACACAACAGGCGGCTGCGGCGGAGGAGGAAGCGGCGGAAGCATCATTCTTGCAGCACCAAGAATAATTCTTTCAGGAGTGCTAAATGTTTCAGGCGGAAAAGGAGGCACTACAACTTGTGTTCTTCAAGGAGGCAATGCTTCTGCTGGAAGAATTCGTTTGCACTACGAAAACTTGACTTTAGCAACAGGACAATTTGGCTTAGGAAAACTTGACATAACAGGAAACGGCAGTGCTGCTGCAAACGTAGGCGGGCGCGGAACAAATGTTTCATACCCATTTATTGGGTGCGGTAGCGATATTGTTGGCGACGTAAATTTAAGTTTTGCTGGCACAAACGGCGCAGCATCATCTGCTAGAAACGTGACTTGCAAGCCAAACTCCACACAACCCTACATTTTACGACTGCAAAAAAGAAACGTCACAACAACAAACCCTGGTGTTCCTATGAGCTACACTGTTGATTGCCTTGGCGTGAATCTTACAGGCAATGGAAGCGGCTCTAACGGAGTTGGACGCGGAATTATTATTAACACATCAAATGTTATTTTAAGAAACTGCAATTTAGCAAATTTAACAACAGGAATTTTGGTAAACACTAGCGCAAATAACACGATACAAAACGTAAACATAACTAATTCAACATTTGGAATTAATATTGATAATTCATCAAATACGCAACTAATTTCATTAACCCTTGGAACAGAAACTCGACCTTTGGCATCAACATCTTTTGTGTTATTTAATTCATCAACTACGATAATTAATAATTCTAGAATTGGTAATTATTCAATTACAACAACAAATCTTACAATAGGAACAAGCGATGGAAGAATTGAATTCACTCGAAACATCACACAAACAAATAATACTAATTTAACAGGATTTCCACGCTCAGACATTAATATTTCAATTAATTACACTTTTGTTAATACAACAAACAAAAAAGGATTTAATGTTACAGCAAACCTGACATTTTTTGGCTTGACTGGCTTTACAACACCACAGGCAATTGTTAGTTTTGCAGATACTGGCGTTTTTGAAACATGTGCACCAACAATTTGCTCAACACCAGTTTATGACGCTGGAAGCGGAAGAGTTGATTACCAAGTTAAACAATTCACAACTTTTTTTGTTAATGAAACATATGCTCCGCCAACAAGCAGTTGCGGAACTGTTACTCAGAGCACAACACTTATTAGCAATGTTCTTGACAATGGAGGAAACTGCTTTAATTTTAATGCATCAAATATTTTGTTTGATTGCGTTGGATATAACATCACATCAAACCCGCAAGGAAGAGAAGCATTTAATGCAACAACATTTGTATCAGGCTCACAAGTTAAAATATCAAATATTACAATACAAAATTGTAATGTGTTTAATTTTAGCGTCGGCGTAAATTTTTCAAGCGTTAATGACAGCAAAATTCTTGGCAACAACATTACAAATGTCAGCACAGCAATTGCCATAAATAACAGTGACTTAATTGTGATAAATAATAATTTGGCAAATGCAACAGACAAATCAGGAATTTATTTGAGCAATGTAACAAACAGCACAATATCATTTAATAATGCATCAAATAATTTTGGCACGTCAACTGGCGCTGGAATTCTGGTTAATGCAAGCTCCGACAATCGCATTGAAAATAACACTTTAAAAACAGTAGCAGGGCTTGCAGGACTGCATTTAGAATTAAGCTATCGCAATAACATCACAAATAATTTTGCCAGAGCAGACGGAGCAGCATTTGGGATCAAACTGGATATAGGTGCTTCAAATAACGTTTTGTTAAACAATACAGGAGTTAGCAGTGCTGCTGCATCCGCAGGAATTGCAGTATATCAAAATTACGACAATACTTTTACTAATAACACAGCAGATACAACTGCTTCAGCATCAAATATAGCATACGCATTTTATTTGTGGAATGCAAATAATACTAATTTAACAGGAAACAACATAATTAGCAACAACGGCCCAGGATTAGTATTTGAAACAACATCAACAAAAAATTATTTGATAAAAAATACAGCAACAAGCACATTTAGATATGGCATTTGGATAAAAAGCGGATCTGTTAATAACACATTTATTAATAACACTTTTGGCGGAAATGTTTCAGTATTTATTGACGCTGCGCTAGGATGGCATTACAATGAAGAATTCATCAATACAACAGTTCTTGGAAACACAGGATTTGAAATTAATGGCTCGACAAATATTTCGATAAAAAATTCAGTTTTTCAAGATGTTAATTGGAGCATAAAAACAATAGGAAGCAATGTTTCTTTTATTGATACTGCGCGAGCAACAAATTACTCAATAAAAAGCGCGCCAAAATTTAGCGCGATACTCACTGATTTGGTGACTGTTGATTTTTTTAATATTTCCAGCGCAAACGGAACAAACTTTTCTCGCGATATTAATTTATCAATAAATAGAACTCATGTTAATTCATCAAGAAGCCCAGGACTTAATGCATCAAATGGAGTGACTGCAAATATTACATTTTACGGCCTTGTTGGAGTTTTAGCTCCTCAAATTGTTGTTGATTACTTTGATTCTGGCGCATTTGAGGAGTGCACGTCTCCTAAGTGCACAATTCTTGTACCATATGCTTCAAACTCAATAAAATTTAACGTAAGCAGCTTTACTACTTATGCAATAAATAACACGCTTCCGTCATTTCCTTGCGGCATTGTAAATGAAAGCAAAACAATGACAGGAGTTGCAGCAGCAACAGGAGGAAGCTGTTTTGACTTTAATCAATCAAACATTTTATTTGACTGCGCAGGATGGAATGTTACGAGCAATCCTTTGGGAGGAGTTGCATTTAATATTTCAGTTGTGAATGGCGAAAAATTATCTAATATTACCATTCAGAATTGCAATATTCGAAATTTTAGCATTGGAATTAATATTTCAAGCGCAAACAAAATTAAAATAATTGGAAATAATGTGACTAATGTCTCTGATGGAATTTGGCTCAATAACACTAATGAAAGCATTTTACAAAATAATTATGTAAATTCATCATTTTTTACTATTAATTTGGTTAATTCAAGCAATAATACTCTAACACTTAATAATTTAACAAAAAGTACAGGAACGCAACAAATAGTGTTCTTAGGATTAAATTCCAGAAATAACGTTATTAGTAATAATGTGATTAATACTCGGGCAAATGCACATGGAATTGTGCTTAATGGCGCGCTTGTTAATAACAACATCATAATTGAAAATGATGTACTTATTGCCGCTTCAGGTAGCCCGATTTATCTCCTGACTGCAGGCAACACTTCAGTAATTAAAAACAAACTAGAATTAACTGGAGTAGCCAGCACAGCCCCTGTAGTTGCTGTTCAATCTGCAAGAGATAGCATGATCATTAACAACACTATAATTTCTACTGCAAAAGGCATATTTGCCAGCCAAACTGCATTTAGCAACTTTTTTTATAATAACACCATCAAAGGGCACCCTGCAGTTTATGAGACAAACTCAAAATCAGATGTGTATGCAAATAATACTATTTTTGAAAGCAACACTGGCTTTGAAATCAATGCAACTGCAAATGTCACAATAGCCAATTCATCATTCCAAGATGTTAATTGGAGCATTAAAACTGGACTTGGGTCAAATATTTCTTTAATTGATAATGAACGAATGACAAATTATACATTCAACACTACCCCGCGCCTCACAATTAAAAAAACAGGGCAAGCAACAGTTGATTTTTTTAACATTATTCAAGCCAATGGAACAAATTTGTCAATGGATGTTAATTTGTCAACTAATTTCACGCATGTTAATTCATCAAGAAGCCCAGGGCTTAATGTTTCAGCAAACATAACTTTATTTGGACTAAGCTTTACATCACCTCAAATAATTGTTGATTTTGAAGACGATGGCGTGTTTGAATATTGCAATTTTGTTCCAGGAAACTGCACTAATTTATCATATTCCAGTGGAACTTTTATTTTCAATGTAAGCAGTTTTAGCACTTATGCGGTTAATGAAACATTTGTTCCTGGAGGAAATACCCCTCCAACAATTAATCGAGTTTGGTTTGATACCTCAGTTACTCCTCAGGAAAACAAAAAAAGCGGATTTAATATCACGATTAATTTCACTGCAAACGATGCAGATGGCGCTGCAAATTTGGCAGACGTTTTCGCTTTGGCATACATTACAAACAATTCAATTGTGAAAACAAGCTCGCCTGTTAATTGCACAATGATTCCAAATAACGCATCATCAAGAAATTATTCCTGCCAAATAAACATAACATATTACCAGCCTGCAGGCATTTGGAATATTACTGTTAATATTTCTGATGCTGCGGCTGCAATGGCATCAAATGCAACAGAAAAATTCACTCTTAATGCACTTACTGCAATAATTGTTAATAACTCATTTAATAATTCGCCAATTGATTTTTACAACATTAAACCTGGTGAGGGAAATCAAAGAGCAAATACAACACTTGGAATTGATAATGTTGGAAACGTGAATATTTCGTCAATTAATATTACTGCTTTTGACGTTTGGAATTTAACTGCACCCGGAATTATTGTAATTAATGCAAGTAACTTTAGCGTAAGCGTTCACGAGCTTGCAATAGGGCCTCCTGATGTTTTAAGAAACAACACTAATGTCACAATTACAAATTCTAGTATTGCAGTTGATTCTGATGCTGCAGATTACGGCAACAGAACATTCTATTTCTTCATAAATGTCAGCAACATTTTGCCTGGCAGATACAATGCTTCACGCCTATGGGAGGTGCAAGTCAACTAATGAGCATCTCCCACCTAAGACCAAACAGAGAAGCGATATTGCAAGAATTAAAAGACTATCTCAAAACAAAATACGCATTATCTGACAAAGAAGTCAAAAAATATCTTGCAAAAGAATCAATTAAACCAACACACGCTGCAAAAGATATTTTCGTGCCAACAAGCATATTTAACGAAATAGTAAGCCCACTTGAAGCAATGGTTAAATACTTAAAAGAAACAAAATCAATGAAACTTGTTGAAATTGCAAAACTAACAGGAAGAGACCAAAGAGCAATAGGAGTAACATACAAAGTAGCAGCTAAAAAAATGCCTGCACAATACAGCACAGAAACAACAAAATACAAATTGCCAGTGCATATGCTAAAAGACAAAAAGTTTAGCGTAGCAGAACACATAGTCAAACACTTAAAAGAAACATACAATCTAAACTATCATGAAATAGCCGCAATTATGAAACGAGATGAGAGAACAGTTTGGACATTATACCACAGAGCAGAATCAAAACAAAAATAATTCAATTATTTTTAGTGGCATCTTGAATTATTTTTTCAATTTTTTTCAAAGACTCAATTGAATTCCAGCCCACAGAATTTATTTTCGCAGCATATTTAGCCGAAGTATTGATAAATTTGTTAATAATATCAAAAGAGGCGCGTTTTGCAAATATGCCATAACCATTTTTTTGAACAAAATAAGCATTAACAATTTGCTCGCCCTGGCTGCCAACAGGAATGCAAAGCATAAATTTACCCAAAAAAATGCATTCAGTAAGCAAAGAAATGCCGCTACTTGCAATAACTCCTTTTGCCAAAGCCAAATCTTTTATAAATTGTTCATTGTCAAACTTTTTAAAAACAAGATTATTTTTTTGTTTTTTTTCACCAAAACCATAAACAACAAAAGACTGCTCACTAAATTTCAAAAGAGTTTTAATTAATTTTTTATTTGTTTTTGTTGTTTGATAAACAAGAATATTCTTACCTTTTTTTGGAATGCACGAAACAATTTCTTGACGAACAATAGGGTCAACATAATGTGCCCGTTTATCTTTTAGCGGCAAAACAAAAAAAGAAGGCAGTATAACTGCATGAGCAAAAGGAATGGTAATTTGCGTTACAAACCACAACGAGAACATATCAAAAAAATTATGCTTTAAAACACTTGAAATTGAGCCTTGCCTCCTGCCATCTTTTAATAAAGACTGCCTTGGAATATAGTGCGCAGGCAAATGAATGCTAACAACAGGAATACCTGCAATTAACGCAGCCCAAACACACCAAGGCTCAAAATCAGAAACAATAACATTTGGGCGATAAAACAACATTAAAAAAAGCATTTTTAAAAAAGACAAGAAATACAAAGGTGCGCGAAGTAAATTCATAAAAACAGTAAAAAAAGAATTAACCTGATTATTTAAAAAAAACATGTGCATACTTGCAATTTTTTTAACATTAAAATAAGACTTCAAATAAACAAATGCCTTGCCGCCTGCAAAAACTCGCACAGAGTTATTTTTTTTTAAATGCTCAATAATTGGCCTGCTTCTTGTTGCGTGCCCAAGCCCTTCCCCGCAAACACCATAAATAATTCTCATAAATTTGGTTTAAAAACAAGACCTATTTATATGTGCTTCATTAAAACCTCAATAAAAGCCGCAATGGTTACTATATATAATGTGCGCTCGTAGTTTAGCTTGGATAGAACGCTGGGTTCCTAACCCAGATATCGGGGGTTCGAATCCTCCCGGGCGCGTAAAATAATATGTACGAAATAAAACAACAACCACAAGATTTTTGTGTCAAAGAACTGCATGACATAAAATCAAAAGAAGAAGGAGAATATTGCTATTTTATACTCCAAAAGAAAAATCACACAACACTTGATGCGCTGCAAAAAATTGCAAATGCACTAAAAATACCAATAAAAAATCTCGGATTTGCAGGCTCAAAAGACAAAAGAGCAATAACAGAACAAATATGCTCTGCTAAAAATATCTCGAAACAAGAACTTGGGCAAGTCCAAATACTAGATATAAGCACAGTTTTTTTTGGCAGAGGCGATGTGCCAATATCTTTGGGCGATCACTGTGGCAATTATTTTAAAATAATTGTTCGAAACATAACCAAAACACCTGAGCTAAAAACAAAATTCATAAATTATTTCGGAGAACAAAGACTCAGCACAAATAATGCAGTTATTGGAAAACTAATTGTTCAAAAAAATTTCAAAGAAGCAACCAAGTATATTATTGACAACAAAGAAGTTGCGCAATATCTTCAAAAACACCCAACAGACCATGTAGGCGCAATAAAAAAATTGCAAATAAAAATAACCAGACTTTATGTTCATGCATATCAATCACAGCTTTGGAACAGGCTTGCAGAAAAAAATCAAAACGAACAAGAACTGCCAATAATTGGCTTTGGCACCAAAGAAACTGAACTTGTTAAAGAAATTTTGCAGTCTGAGGGAATAACTACAAGAGATTTCATAAATCGGCAAATACCACAAATAAGCTCTGAAGGCGGCACAAGAGAAGTATTTGCACTTGCAAAAAATTTAAAAATTTCTACTCTTGAAGATGACGAATTAAATTTCCAAATGAAAAAAATAACACTTGAATTTGAACTTGGAAAAGGGAGCTACGCAACAGAATTTATTCGACAATTATTTTGCGAGCTTTAGAATTATTTTTTTAAAAACAACTTTAGCAGGCTTTTCACCATTAAAACTCTCAATTAGATTTTTTTTAGTGTAAAACTTTATTATTGGATTAATTTGTGCGTGATAAATCTTTAGGCGCTTTTTAATTATTGCTGGCGTATCGTCAGCACGCGCAAACAACCTCCCCTTGCATTTATTGCAAAAGCCATTTATTTTTGGCAGAACTGAAACACCATAAATTGCGCCACACTTTTCACACTGCATTCTTGCAGACAAACGCTTTACTGCAAGAGAATCACTTATGTTTAAAAACAAAACTTTATTGATTTTAAAATTTTGGCCAATAAATTCTGCTTCAAACTTTGTTCTGGGAAAACCATCAATAATAAAACCTTTTTTACAATCAGATTTTTTAAGACGAGCACTTAAAATATTAATCATTATTTTATCAGAAATTAACATACCTTTATCAATAATTTTTCTCAAGTTTTTACTGCTTTTAGTGTTTTTTTGTGATTCTTTTCGCAAAAGCAGACCAGCATCAATATGTGCAATTTTGAAATGCTTTGATAAAAGTGCTGCCTGAGTTCCTTTACCACTGCCCTGCGGACCAATAATTATAAGCCTCATAAATTACAAAATAGAATTTCAAATATTTAAGAGTATCCACGCCTAACCAAGATAATCGAGCTTTTCTTTATCCTGATTGCTTTTTTTCCAAGCAGACTTGAGCGTTGCAATAAATGGAAGCAAAGACTTTTTTAGCTCAGGCCAGGAGGAATAAAATTGTTTTATGAATAAAGCATATGCTGAATCGTCTTGGAGCAGCTCTAGCTCTAAAATTGCACGATGAATGTGCATTAATTCTTTGAATAAAACCAGCAATGCATCTTTATCTGAGCCCCTAAAAAATTTGTGCTCATACAAATCAGAATAACAATTAGGGTCAGGCTGAAGAACACGCTCAATTAAGTCAATATTTGTTTCAACTTTTTCACGCATTTTTTTGCAAATACTTCTTAAAATGAAGTTTTCATCTTCAATTGAAGAAATTTCAAATTCTGAATCAATAAGATTAAAATCAGGCAAATTGTGCTTTTTTTTCAAAACTTCGTAAGTATTTGGATTCATTAACTAATTGCTTGAAGTCAACAATATATAAGATTTTCGCTATTGTTTCGTCTTGGCAAGGCATAAGGTTTAAAAAGGATAACCATTGTTAATTCTTTGTTAATTGTGCACAAAAATTGCAGTTTTAAGAATGCAAAAAGATGTAAAAAGCTGCAAAAAGATGCAAAAAGCCAAAAAAGAGGTATGGCATTAGGCAACAAAATGAATAACCAAAAGGATAATCAAGAAATTTATTTTGACAACGCAGCAACAGCACAAGCAGACGAAAAAATTATTCGCGAAACTTTTCAAATTGCAATTGATGCTTTTGCTAATCCATCAAGCACACACGCAAATGGAATAGTTGCTAAAAAAATTCTTGAGGAATCACGCGAAAAAATAGCAAAAATATTGTGTTGCAATTCTTGCGAAATAATATTTACTTCAGGCGGAACTGAGAGCATAAATCTTGCAATACAAGGAATTTGCCGCGCACTAAAAAACAAAGGAAAACACATAATCACATCAAAAATAGAGCATCCCGCAGTATTAAATACGTGCAAATACATGGAAACACAAGGATTTGAAGTAACGTATCTTGATGTTAGCAAAGAAGGAATTGTTGATGTGACTGAAATAAAAAAATCAATAAGACAAGACACGATACTAATAACAATAATGCACGCAAACAACGAAATAGGAACAATACAGCCAATACAAAAAATAGCACAAATTGCGCGCGAAAAAAACATTTATTTTCACACAGACGCATGCCAAAGCGCAGGAACACTAGACATAAATGTGCAAAATTTGGGTGTTGACTTAATGAGCATTAATTCAAGCAAACTTTGCTCACTAAAAGGAGCAGGCATCCTTTATGTTAAAAAAGGAGTGCAAATTCTGCCATTAATTTTTGGAGGCGGACAAGAATTCGGGCTTCGAAGCGGAACACAAAACGTAGCAGAAATAGCAGGATTTGCAAAAGCGCTTGAAAACGCTGAATTTAAAAAACAAAAAACTGCACAAAAAATAACTTTGCTGCGAGATAAATTAATTAGCACAATACTGCAAAAAATTCCTGGCGCTATTTTGAATGGGCATTTAACACAAAGACTGCCAAATAATGTGAGCATTTCAATTAAAGGAATTGATGCAGAAGCATTAGTTCAACTGTTGAGTGAAAATAAAATATTTGCATCAACCGGCTCTGCTTGCACATCACAAAAAATAGAAACATCACATGTTTTGCGTGCAATAGGCCAAGATGAAGAAATCGCACACGGTGCAATAAGATTTACTTTGAGCACAAAAACAACAGAGCAAGAAATAAATACGGTAATTCAAATACTGCCTTTACTTGTAGATTCGCTGCAAAAAAACCAAATAACACTTGAACCAGAATTAATAATTACAAACAAGAGGCAAAAATGAACCCATTAATGCACGTAACATTTACTCTTAAAGTTTTAGAACACGCAGGAATTAAAAAATCACAACAAGATATAGTGCTTGGAAGCGTGCTTCCTGACATATCAATACTGGGGATAATACCAGAATATGACGCGCACAAAAAAGGGGTAGCATTTCTTGATTATTTAAGCCACAATGAACCTGCGCTCAAACCATTCGGAGTAGGCTGGGTTTTACACGGCGAAGAACCAGAATGCCTTGATTTTCACGTACACAAAAAAAACGGGTACATAGACAAAAACAAACAAGAAGTGCTTGAATTATCAAAAAAACACAAAATAGAATTCGAAGGCGTGCATAACGAAGTGCTTGCACACACACTAATAGAATTTGCCTGTGATTCACTTGCAGAAAAAGAAACAACAAAAATTCTAAAAAAAGCGTTCAAACAAGCAGACCTTGAAAAAATATCATACCATATCGCAAAATTTTATTGTGCAGACCAAAAAAGAGTACTGAAAATATTAAAATTTTTCAAGCACTTTAATTTCAACAAATTACGAACAATGCACGGAATTGCACACACAATGCAAGACTTTATGTTTTACATAAAATTTGCTGACAAAAATGCGCGCAGAAAAGATTTAACTAACATAAATTGGCTTAAAGCCTGCAAATATTTGTGGACAAGAATAAACACATTCAAAACACACAGAATAATTAGCCTTTTAAAAGAAGTGCGAGAAGTTGTAAAAGAAGACTGCCACACATTTTTAGAAGAAACAAAAATAAGAATATCTGCAAAAGTTGTTAAAAAAACGCTCGGAGAATATTTATGACAAAAACACTAAGAATATTGGCATTTGCAGACTTGCACGGCGACAAAACACTGCTTGACAAACTAGCAATTCAAGCAGAAAAAGAAAAAGCGGACATTGTAATAATTGATGGAGACTTCTCGCCCAGAGACTCGCTTGATAGCGTTCCACAATCACTTGTTAGCTCATTTCTTAAAAACGGAAAAAAAGTATTTGTTTTACACGGAAACCACGAAACAGAGTCCACACTAAAATTTGTAGAAGAAGTATACGGCCTAAAAACAATAGATGGAGACTATGCAACATTTGGAGATGTTGGAATTTTTGGAGCAGGAGGAGCAAATATCGGGCCTTTTCCAACATCAGAAGAAGAAATATTTCAAAAACTAAAAGAAGGATTTGAAAAAATAAAAGACAAGCCAAAAAAAGTAATGATAACACACTCGCACCCAGCAGGCTCAATTATGGAAAAATTCTCAAGATTTGTTCCAGGAAGCCTTGCTGTTAAAAAAGCAATAGATGAATTCAAGCCAGACTTTGTAATTTGCGGACACGTCCACGAAGCACAAGGCATTGAGGAGACTATTGGCAAAACAAAAGTATTCAATGTTGCTCGAATTGGAAAAATAATTGATGTTTGATTAAAATAGCGAAGTACGCCGGCGCAGGGAATTTCAACTCGCGGTAAACCGCAAAGTATTTGAACCCTGAAGCCTTTTCAGGCACTAAGGTTTCGACTTAGCGGCGTACCAGATTCGCCAACGCCGGCGTATTTTTTTATATTTTTTAATTCTTTATATGCATTATTGAATAAGAACCGAAAATTTTCCGATGAAAATGAAAAAATTCTCGCTTTAACCGGAAATTTTGTCTGAAGATTATAAATATCAGGTGTGTTTTTTCGGATTTTATAGAAAGATTCTATTAACTGGTTTTCTTTCAATTTCTCTTGCGTTAAGCAAACCATCGGCGTAATGCAGTTTGTACATTTTGCCATCGCTTCCTGTAACTTTAAAAGTTTCACCAGATATTGCTTGCGCGCTTTGAAGCGATTCTGCATTGATTATTCGCACAACACTGCGAAATGGCTGCTGCTGCTGCAAAATTTCTTCTGTTTTCACAATGCTATTTTTATCACGAACATTTTTAAATTCTTCTATTATTAAAACATTAATGAAAAAATACGTCTATCTTGAAGGACTTGTCACTGCTGATGCTGCATTTGATGCATTTGGAAAAACAATTGAAGAAGTGTTTGAAAACTGCGCGCTTGCAACAGCAGGAATAATGATTGATTTTAAAACATTAAAAACAAAAATAACAAAAAAAATAATTATTGTTGCAGAAAATGAAGAAAAATTATTGTTTAACTTCCTCGACCAAATAATATTCTTAAAAGATTCTGAACAATTATTGTTCAAAAAATTCAAAGTAAAAATAACAAACGCAAAACAATTCAGGCTTGAATCAGACTGCATTGGCGACAAAATAAATCAAGAAACACAAAAATTAGGAAATGACCTAAAAGCAGTAACATACCATAACTTTAAATTAGAACAAACCAAACAAGGATGGAGCGCACGAATAGTGCTGGATATATAATATGATAAAAGACATAAAACAAATAAGCGATGTTGTTTGGGAAATACCAGAAACATTCAAGCAAGGAATGCAAGTACCTGCAAGAATATACGCAACACAAAATATTCTAAATCAAATGGAAGGCACAGTAATTGACCAATTAACAAATGTGGCATGCCTTCCAGGAATACAAAAACACGCATTATGCATGCCAGATGGACATTCAGGATATGGATTTCCAATTGGAGGAGTTGCTGCATTTAATGCTGAAACAGGAGTAATTTCGCCTGGCGGAATAGGATTTGATATAAATTGCGGAATGCGATTGCTCAAAACAGATATGACGATAAAAGAAGTGCAGCCAAAACTAAAAGAACTTGTTGATTTGCTGTTTAAAACAGTTCCTGCAGGAGTTGGCTCAAAAGGATTTGTGCAATTAAAAAAACAACAATTTGAAGAAATAATGACGACAGGTGTTAAATGGTGCACGCAAAATAATTACGGCTGGAAAGAAGATTTGCAAAGAATAGAAGAAGACGGATGCATACCTGGTGGAGATGTTTCAAAAGTAAGCCAAAAAGCAGTACAGCGCGGAATAAACCAATTAGGAACATTAGGCTCTGGAAACCATTATTTAGAAATACAAATGATAAAAGCAGGACAAGTATTTGACCAAAAAATAGCAAAAAAATTAGGAATATTCGGACAAGATCAAGTGCTTATTATGATACATTGCGGCTCGCGAGGATTTGGGCACCAAATAGGAAGCGATTACTTGCAAGTGTTTGAAAGCGCAATGAAAAAATATGATATCACAGTCAAAGACCGCGAACTTGCATGCGCGCCATTTAACTCAAAAGAAGGACAAGACTATTACAAAGCAATGGTGTGCGCAGCAAACATGGCATTTGCAAACAGGCAAGTAATAATACACAGAATACGAGAAGGATTTAGCAAAGTGTTTAATCAAGACGCAGAAAAATTAGGAATGCAAATAATTTACGACGTTGCACACAACATGGCAAAACTTGAAACACACAAGCTCGACGGCAAAAAAGTCGAGCTTCTTGTTCATAGAAAAGGCTCAACTAGATGCTTTGGGCCATCGCGAAAAGATTTGCCAAAAATTTTTAGAGAAACAGGACAGCCAGTAATTGTTGGCGGCTCAATGGAAACAGGCTCTTATTTATGCGTAG
>ORJL010523612.1_pt1 | contig 18609 bp, 17 predicted proteins | sample 1779941 | NCBI WGS metagenome assembly ORJL01 (sample SAMEA104232317, study PRJEB22302) | groundwater metagenome | biome: forest; feature: aquifer; material: groundwater | place: USA | collected 2011-08-07 | depth 5.8 m | reverse complement strand
GCGCTGGCTTGGGCCGATGGCGTTGTCGGGCGCCTGTCGGGCAACCCGGCCTCGGCGGGCATTGCCCTGGCCGGCGCCGCTCTGATCCTTGCGCTTGTCGGTATTCAATACTGGCAGCGATCCCCCACGGTGGAGGAGATCGAGGAAATCGACGCCGCGCTCCTAACCAGCGACCTGCCGATCAACGCCTATCTCGACAAGAGCTTCGATACATGGCTAAAGCGCTCGCAGCACTGACGCTCTGGCTGTGTATCGCACTCTCCGCCTTCGCCGCAGCGGCTGACAAGAAACAGCCGGATTGGTCGCAGCTCACGCCGGAGCAGCAGCAGATTCTGGCCCCGCTGGCGAGCGATTGGAACAATCTTGATGAACGCCGGCGCAAGAAGTGGCTGCTGACGGCCAAGCGCTATCCCAAGATGAAACCGGAGGCGCAACAGCGCCTGCAGACGCAGATGAACGACTGGGCCAAGCTGACCCCGGAACAACGCGCCATGGCGCGCGAAAACTATAAAAAACTGGCTAAGCAACCTCCGGAAAAACGCGAGGCGGTAAAGCGGAATTGGCAGGAACACCAGCAGCGGAAGCAGGCTCCCCCGAACAGCGCCCCGCCCTCGCCGGCTGCCGCAACCGCCCCACCCTCGACGTCCGTCCCAAGCGCCCCGTCCTCGCCGGCTGCCCCGAGCGGGGATAAGACAGCGCCACTCTTGGCGCCAGCCAGCCCGACGCGCTGACGTGCGTGGCCACGCCGGCGCTGGCGCGCACGCCGGTTACTCCATTCCCAGCATCAAACGCCGGCTCATCTGCATGGTATATGAGTCGCTGCTCCTCGTTGGCGTCGCGTTTTTCGCCGCCCTGCTGTTCCTCGGCGCGTCCGGCGCGAGCCCGAGCGAATGGACGCGGCATGCATTCCAGGTTTATCTTTTCTTCGTGATCGGCCTGTATTTCGTCGCGTCCTGGCGCCGTGGCGGGCAGACTCTGGCAATGAAAACCTGGAAACTGCGCCTGGTCGGTGCGGACGGTGCCAGGATCACGCTGCGCCAGGCAATGCTGCGCTACGTCTGTGCGTGGCCCTGTCTGCTACTGGGCGGCATCGGCATTCTGTACGCGCCGTTCGACCGCCAACGCCGGTTCCTGCACGACCGGCTGGCGGGCACCCGCGTCGTAACAGCGGAGTGATGAACGCGGAAAGCGAACGCACGCGCGCACAGAAGTACCTTAGCAATGTCTGCAACAGGCGCCGATCCGGCAATGCGCCGTAGTTGCCGCCGGGATCCCGGTTATTGAGCTGCGTTTGCGCAGCCACATCAACGCGAGTCCGGTGATAGCGCGCCTCCAGCCATTGCAGCCGGCCATGCGCAAGTACCACTTGATCGCCAAACGCTACGGCTGGCGAGCGACCAATGCTGACCAGAATTTATCTCCGCCGTGCTCGATCGCTTGACGGCCGAGGTCCGCAGCCCAGATTGACTCGGCGCCGTACTCGGCGCGCCACGACCATAGACGACGCGTAGCGTAGTGCAGTGTGTGCTCGTGGGTAAAGCCAAACGCGCCGTGAACCTGGTGGGCGATATTGGCTGCAACACCGGCGGCCTGTCCTGCACGAATTTTCGCCACGGCGACATCGAATACCGACGGTATGAGAGTGGCTGCGCGGCATGCGGCCAAAGTCGCCGTCTGCGCACAGGCGACTTCTCCGGCGAGGATCGCCAGCGCTTGTTGGATTGCCTGGTATTTCCCGATCGGCTTGCCAAACTGCACTCGATCATTGGCGTACTCGACCGACTGCTGCAGAACCGATTGGGCGGCACCGACCATCATGGCCGCGCGTGCGAGGGCACAGAACAAGGTCACGGGAGCATCGGGCAGATCTTCGCCCCAGCCTGCGTACTCACTGCAGCGAGTATTGTGAAAACTGACCCGGTCGCGCGGCTCGCCGGCAATGTTTTCGGCGGGCAAGATCCGCAGACCCCGCGCTGCGGTTTCGACTAAGCCTAATACTCGCTGCGTTCCTACTCTGCCGACGATGACCATGCGTTTGACAAACCGAGCCCAGGGAACCGAGGCGACGGCCCCGTTCAGAACTAGGCAGTCGCCTTCCACACGCAGTGTCAGACGGCTATCCTGCTGGGCGAGCGTCATCGGCCCGTCCTGGGGAGCAAGCCCGGCCAGGCCGAGGAGCGCATTGGCAATGATGGTCTCGGCGAGCGGCAACGGCAGGCGATAAAAGCCGCTGGCGTGGAATACCGGATAGGCGTTCTGCCATCCATCCTCGACATCACCAGACCCGGTCGATAGCATCTGGGAAAACCCACTTTCCTCGACCAATTGCCATAACTCACCCGGCCACACCCCAGCTTCAACCTGGTCCAAAACCTCCTTGCCGACCTGCTGCGAGAACATGCGGTTCACGCTTTCCTTAATCATGTCGTTTACAGTGCTCATCTTAGTCCTAGACCTTTTGCAATGATTCCACGCACGATCTCGCGTGTTCCGCCGCGGATCGAAAATGCGGGCGCGGCCTGCACCAAGTAGCCCATGACTGCCGCAAGCGGGTCACCGCGACTGCCGAGGTCGATGCCGAACAGATCGTGTGCGATCTCGGGAAGCTTCTGCTCAACCAGGGTGCCCTGGTCCTTGACGATTGCCGCGGACAGTGCGGGATTCTCGCCGCGCGAGAGCATGCCGGCGACCCCGAGAGACAGTTGACGCAGCGTCGCCATTTCGGCCACCAGCTTGCCAATCGCCACGGCATGGCGCTCGTTGTCGCGGTCGGCCGAATCGATCATCAGCATGAGCAACCGAACGCAACTCAAATAACGTTCCGGGCCGCTACGCTCAAACGCCAACTCGGTCATGACCTGGTTCCAGCCGTCGCCCTCATTGCCGAGGAGATGATCGGAAGCAATGCGCACATTGTCGAAGAACACTTCATTGAAATGGTCTGCGCCCATGATGTCCTTGATCGGTCGCACCGAGATGCCGGGAGCGGCCATGTCTATGAGAAACTGCGATAGATCTGCGTGCCTGTTGCTGCCGGCTGGTGCGGTGCGAAACAGACCTATCATGTAGTGTGCCAAGTGGGCACCCGATGTCCAGATCTTGCTGCCGTTGAGTAGCCAGCCATCACCGTTCTGATCCTTGGTCTTTGTGGCGCGACTGCGGATCGAGGCAAGGTCCGAACCCGAATTCGGCTCGCTCATGCCGATGCAAAAATACAATTCGCCGCGCGCGATCCTCGGCAGCATGGCCTGCTTGATATTTTCCTTCCCGTAGCGCAATAGCAGCGGTCCGCTTTGCCTGTCAGCGACCCAATGCGCGCCACAGGGAGCACCGGCCACGAGGAGTTCTTCCAGCACCACATAGCGCTCGAGCATCGAGCGCTCCCCGCCGCCATATTGTTTGGGCCAGGTCATGCCGATCCAGCCACGCTCCCCGAGCGCGCCGCTGAAGGCTGGGGCTTCCCTCAGGTAACTCTCAGCGCGCTTTTCCGGAGGTGTGCCGGCCAGGATGCCGTCCAGCCATGCGCGAACTTCAAGGCGCAGCGCCTCGCAGCCTGCGTCAAGGGTGCACGGGTGTATCGTCATGTCTTGCATGGTGCTCTCTGATAGATGTCGAGGATGGTCCATCAAAACCCGTCGCCTGATTCTCTGCCACGCTCGGTCGGGTTATCCGAAGCTATGCATCGGATCCTTCGGAGATACCGAGGGTATCCACCCCTGTCACAGGCATGCCCGCCTCGTTGACGGCGACGCTGGAGACGTCGTTATCCGTCAGCGTCCGCTCCCCATACGGAGCATTCAGGGCACCCACGATCATCGTGATCAAGTCATTCACGAAGTGTGCGGTGTGAAGCCGCGCGACGCCCACATGCTTGCCGGCAGCGCGCAGTTTCTCCCGGTCCGCGAAAGCGGAAAAAATCAGACTTGTTATCAGGGCCAGACGGTGCTTCACGGCGTCACGGGGCAACTCCGACAGGATCTCTCGCGATACCCGGCCTGCTTCGCGCATGCCACTGTCGTGTCTTCCCTTGATGAGCTGGAAGAACTCCAGACGCGGGTCGGAATAAAGTTGCGCGCTAAGACGGACGAAGTAACTGCCTCCTTCATGGGACAAGTGCTCGGCGAAAGGAAGAACCATTGCCTCGGCCAGTCTTCTTAGGTCGGTTAGCCGGCTGGAGCCATCGACACGACCAAGCAATTGGAGCCGCCGCTCGTTGACCGCCTGCATCCTGCGTTCCGCGATAGCCTGGAGCAACGCCGTCTTCGAACCGAAGTGATACTGGATGACCATCGAATTGCGTTGGTTCGCCGCTCTCGCTATTTGATTGAGGGACACCGTATCAACGCCGTGTTCGGCAAACAAACGCTCGGCGACATCGATCAGACGGCTGCGAACGGATGCGCTGCGGCTGCCGGGTTGGGCAGCCGCGCCTTCCTTCCTTTCCGCTTTCATCGGGAAGAATCCCGGATCATGAGCCAGTCTACGGCGACAGTGCCGTTCGCTCCGGCAAACACTGGGTTGAGGTCCAATTCCGCAATTTCGGGATGGGCCAGGGCGAACTGCGAGAGCACGCAGATGGCCTTCACAAGCAACGCTCGATCGACGGCGAAACGGCCGCGCACGCCGTCGAGTATGGCCCGGCCCCGCAGCCGTTGCAGCATGAAAGCTGCGTCCGCCTCGGTGACGGGCGTCGATGCAAAGACAACATCCTTCAACACTTCGATGAAGATGCCCCCCAAACCAAGCATCACGATCGGCCCGAAGGAAGGATCGCGCCGCAGCCCCAGAACCAACTCCGTGGCGGGTGCCGCCATTTTCTGTACCAGGACACCGGCGATCAACGCATTCGGCGCGCGCATCCTTGCTGCAGCGAGGACTTCGGCTGCGGCTGCGGCCACTTCTTGCTTGGTCGCGAGGTCAAGTCTCACTCCCCCGGCCTCTGTCTTGTGGGGCAGGTCCGGTGATTCGATCTTTAGCGCGACTGGATAGCCCAGCTCTTCGGCGAATACCGCTGCCTGTTTCGGGTCTATGGCGAGACGAGACGCCACCATGCCGAACCCGTAACTCGACAATAGCGCTCGCGCCTCGATTGACGGCACGACCTCGGGTTTCTTGCCGGCTTGGGCAGCGGTGGGCTGCTGCCCCCGCTTTAATTCGGTCGTGCTCCCCGCGATAGAGCGTCGGCGAGCTTCACCGTACTCGATCAGTCCGGCTGCAGCATCGATGCTGCGTCGTGTCCCCTCGACAACACAGACGCCTGCCTCCCGCATCTTCGTCATCGCCGCGGCGGGGGCATACAGCCAGCAGACGATGAACGGCTTGGCGACGCACCGCTTGGTCTCGATAAACAAACTGACCATCTCGTTCGCCATTCTGTGCATATGCTGGAGCCATACCACGCAGATCCCGATATTCGGATCCGCCAGAACAAGATTAAGAGTTGGACCGAAGACGCCAATGTCCACGGCGCCTTGAGCGGTCACGTCCACGGGATTCGCGGTAGCGGCAAAAACAGGCAGGATCGACTTCAAACTGGCCTGGGTGTGGGGTGCCAGCAGCGGCACTTCGAGGTGCAATTCCTCGGCGCGATCGGACATCAATACACCGGCCCCGCCGGATATCGTGATCAGCCCGATGCCGCCCGCTGGCGGTACCGGGCACGTGGCAAAGGCAGCAGTGAGATCAAGCGCGTGAACCTCGTCGTAGGCACGAATCGCGCCGTGCTGACGAATCACTCCGTCAAATACCGCGTCCTCGCCCGCAAGCGACCCGGTGTGGGAAATCGCGGCGCGCTTGCCGGCAGCAAAACGCCCGACCTTGATCACGATCAGCGGTTTTTCCAGGGACAAGGCTTTGTCGGCGACGGCTATGAGTTTTGCTCCATCTCGCAATCCTTCCAAATAGGCGGCTGCCACGGTCACGCGCGGATCATCGAGAATCTCCTCGAGCACTTCGACAGCAGTGATATCGGCCTCATTGCCGGTGCTAACGAAATACCCGAGGCCGATGCCAAGTGCGCGCGCGCGCGTTGCCACCGCTGTGCCGAAAGCGCCGGACTGACTCACGAAAGCGACCGGACCAGGCACCACGGGTTGGTCGGCATACTGGCTGAAGGTCAGGGGCATGCGCTCGAACGCGTTGATCAGGCCGAGATTGTTCGGGCCGCAGATGCGAATATTGTGGGAGCGTGCCGTCGCAACCAGTTCCCGCTCCAGCTTTCGTCCCTCCGGCCCCATCTCGGCAAAACCCGAGCCGAATACGATAGCGACTTTCACGCCCATCTTCCCTAACGCGGCGATCACGCCAATGGCGCGCTCCGCCGCGACGGCGACGACGCCGAGCTCCGGTATCTCCGGCAAGGAATCCAGGTCCGGGTAACATGGAATCCCGGCAATGTCCCGGTACTTCGGGTTTATCAAGTACAGGCGACCTTGGTAACCGTCCCTTAGCAGATAATGCAGCGGCCGCCCGTTGAGCTTGTTGATGTCGGCGGAGGCGCCAACAATCACTATGGACTTGGGCGAGACAAGAGCCTGCAGAGCCCCTTTCATGACACGGCTAGCTGATGTGGGAGGGTGGGGTTTGCGGCCGTCATCACCCGTCGCGAGCAAGCAAACCTTGGCGCAATATTGCCGGCCTCAAGCGCGCGTGACGCTTATTCGGGTTTGATGCCTGCCGCATCGGCCACGCGCCGGTATCGCCCAAGCTCATCCAGATGAAATTTCCGCATGTCCACAGGTCCGAGCGGCATCGGTTCTGCGCCCAACCTCTTCACGAATTCCTTCGTCGCGTGAGTGACCATTACCTTTTGCACGGCATCGGCCAGCTTGGCTAGCACATCGTCGGGCGTATCGGAACCGACGAAAAAGCCAGTCCATGCGTACGACAGGAAATCCGGATAGCCGCTCTCCCGCACTGTCGGGACGTCAGGGGGATCTGGAAACCGATTTTTCCCCCCTACCGCCAGCGCCTTGATTTTGCCGGACTTCAGCAGTGGTCCGGCAACGGACCGATCAACAAAGCCAAAGTCGAGTTGATGCCCCATTACATCGGTGAGTACTTGGGCCGTGCCCTTGTAGGGAATGTAATTGAACTTGACACCCGCAAGGCCGGAGAACCACTCCACGTCGAGGCGATAGCCTGCGAAACTGGTGCCTACGTTCAGCGGTTGCTTGTCCTTCTTGGCGGTTTCGACAAGATCCGCCAAGGTATTCAGCTTCGAGTCGCCCGGGACAATGAAGACGTTCATGACCTGGAAGATTCCATGTACCGGCTTCAGGTCTTTGATGGGGTCGTAGGGAAGACCCTTCTTCACGATCGGATTCGCCGACAACGGGGAGTTGCTGCCCAGTAGTATCGTATAACCGTCCGCAGGGGCATTCTTAACCGCCATAACGCCGATCACGCCATCGGCGCCCGGTCGATTATCGACGATGCATGGCTGGCCGAGTAGTCCCGCCAGTTGCTCACAGAAGAGCCGCGCCGTCGAGTCCGCGGTACTTCCCGGTGTCGTCATGACAATCATTCTGATGGGGCGATTCGGAAAGTCCTTCGCCTGACCCAGTGCAAACGGCGCGATGACCATCAACCCAAGAAATACAAACCATAGCCTTTTCATTTCGCCTCCTTTGTGTATTCGTTAAGACAACCGATCGGATTCTTTTGTCCTCGAAACCCTGCGCCCGGGAAGGCCATCCGATAGCCCGCTCAGCTAGCAGTCACAACGCCATGGACATCGGCCGAAGCACATCGTCATCCCTCCCCCGAAGCGCCATCCCTTCCTCTGCACATTAAGATGCTGCTATTAGAATAAGTTTCGACATGAGAGTTGTCAATAGTAACTAAATGTATGATGTTATCTAATATAAACAAGATGATAATGATTATCACACACTAGCTTGACACCGCGGTTTTAGCAGTGATAATCTAATGCAAGCTTATTATTTCCTGTCTGTGTAATACACATCAGAAGACAGAAGACACGGCAGCGTGACAACTGTGCGAGAAGCGTCTCGCACGATCTGGCAGCAACACCTCTTTAGATTGGGGAGAAGGCAATGTCAAAGGCAGGACGCAGCTTCACCGTCGAGATAAGCGAAAGCCGGTGCCGTTCCTGTGCCGTCTGCTGGGAGATCTGCGAACCCAAAGTGCTCGGCTGGAAACCGCCCTTGAACAAGGCCATCGTCACGGACCTTGAAGCTTGCACCGGATGCAGGCTGTGTGAATGGCTGTGCCCGGACTGGGCGATTGTGGTGAGACCTACGGTACCTGAGCGCAGCGAGGCGGCGGCGCCGGAACGCAGCGAGGCAGTATCATGACAAAGAGACTGTTGCTGGGAAACGACGCCTTCTGCGAAGGCCTGATCGCGGGCGGGGTTCGCTTCTATGCCGGCTACCCCATCACGCCGGCAACCGAAATTGCCGAAGCCATGTCGCGCCGCATGCCGGAGGTAGGCGGCACATACGTACAGATGGAGGACGAGCTGGGCAGCATGGCCGCAATCATGGGGGCCTCGGCCACCGGAGTAAAATCGGCTACGGCCAGCGCAGGACCGGGCATGGCCTTGATGCAGAACGAGCTGGGCCAGGCGATCGCCGCCGAGATCCCGCTGGTGGTGGTCAATGTCCAGCGCGCCGGTCCGGGGATCGGTAATGCTACCCGCTCGGGTCAGATGGAAGTCATGCAGTCGCGCTATGGAGCGAACGGAGAGGTTCCCGCCGTCGTTCTAGCGCCTTCGACGGTTGAAGAAGCGTTCTGGCTTACGCTAAAGGCGGTCAATCTATCGGAGATGCTGCGCACGGTGGTCATCGTGCTCGGCGAGGGAATACTTGGCCTGCAAAGGGCAGTCGTAGATTTGCCCGACGACTACGATGAAATCGAAGTCGTCAACCGACCCAGGCCGAGTGTGCCGCCGCGGGAATTCCTCGGCAACTACGCCGCAAACGAGCTCTCGGAGGTGCCTCCCATCGCTGATTTTGGTTCAGGCTACAAGAGCATCGTGTCCTCCGTCGGCATCTCCCGCCGGGGCGGGGGGGACATCAGCATTCTCGGACTTGCCGTAGATGATCAGGACTTCACCATCCGTCGACTGCACCAGAAGCTGCTCGATCGAAAAAACGAAATCACCCTGTTCGAGCAGCTCATGACCGACGATGCGGAAATCGTGTACATCGCCTTTGGCACCCAGGCCTTGTCGGCCATAGGCGCCATGCACGAGGCGCGGGCCCGAGGGATCAAGGCAGGCGTGTTGCGATTGATAAGCATATGGCCCTTCCCGGATGAAGTCGTGCGCGCCTGTTGCGCGAAGGCCCGAGCGGTTGTGGTGCCGGAGATGAATCTGGGTCAAGCGCGCCTGCTCGTAGGCAACGCACTGGCCAACACGGGCATCAAGATCGTGGGCGTGAATCGCGTCGATAGCATCACCATCAAGCCAGTCGAAATCCTGGACAAGACAACGGAGGTTCTGTCATGAACTTGCACAACGAGATGCCTGCGACCCGCGCCCCGAAGAAAAAGCCCGACCTGCAACGGCCCCTCGATGAACTGGTCGAACTGTACGCAACCGTCCCGGACAAGGCCTTCCGCTACTGCCCGGGCTGCGGCCTCGGCATGGCGCAAAGCGCCATCATGCGTGCCTTCCATCGCGTCGGTGTCGACATCACCAAGGTTGCCACCGCCGGCGGCAGCGGCTGCTATTCGGTGATGGGCCATTATTTTCAGTCGAGCCATATTCACGGATCCCACGGGCGAGGCTGCGCCTATGCAACGGGGTTGAAGCTGGCCCGCCCGGAACTGACGGTATTGACCCTGCAAGGCGACGGCGACCTGCTGGCGATCGGAGGCAATCACTTCATCCATGCCGCAAGACGCAACATCGACATCACGGTAATCTGCTTCAACAACTACAACTTCGGCGACACCGGCGGGCAATTCGCCCCGACTACGCCCTTGGGCAGCAAGACCGACACCTCAAGTCTGGGCATGCCCGAGCCCGCCTTCGACGCCTGCAAGCTGGCCATCGGCGCAGGCGCCGGCTTCGTCGCGCGCAGCACGGTCGCACACCCCGCGCATCTGACGAAAATGATTGCTGACGCGATCGAATGGAAGGGTTTCGCGTTCGTCGAGGTGTTGCAGCACTGCCACGTGTTGTGGGGTCGGCGCAACGGCATGCCTGAAGCCATGGACATGATGCGCTTCTACACGGACAACTCGGTTCTCAATCCTTCGAGAATTCCCGAAGACGAACACTTCGATATCCCTGTCTACAGCGAGGACGAGAAAAACGTCAAGTTCGTTCTCGGTGTGCTGCATAAGGAACGCAAGCCGGAATTCACCGAGGAGTACGCAAAACTGCGTGCCAAGGCCATGGCCAAGATGCCTGGGAAGGTTCAATCATGAGAACGGAAATCCGCTTTGCCGGGGTCGGAAGCCAGGGCACGGTGTCGTGCAGCGTTGTTCTCGCCGAAGCCCTGGGTATCGTGAAAGATTATCAAGTTGTGCAGACGCAGGAATACGCCGCCAGCATTTCCGGAGGGTCTGCCCAAGGCGACGTCGCATTCAGCGACCAAAAGATCATTGTTCCGTGGGTACTGCATCCGGATGTATTGGTCGCGATGGCGCAGGATGCCGTCAAGCAGCATGCCGCAGCCATGCGCCCTGGGACTTGCGTGATTGTCGACGACATCATGGTGACGGACGTTTCGTCGTTCCGGAAAGGTGTTGCGATTCACTGGGCGCCCATGACCAAGCTCGCCGACCAGGTTGGCTTCCGCAAATGCGCGAATATCGTGGCGCTCGGGGTGTTTTCGCGCTTGACCGGCTTATTGACCCTCGAGGAGATCACCAAAGCCGTTCTCGCGCGGGCACCCGGGCGCGCGGAAGTCAACATCAAGGCGCTGAAACTAGGCTACGACGTGAATTTGGACCTTGTCGCAGCATAGCTCACCCTCGAGGATTACCCGCTCGGATTAGCGAATTCAGCCATCGGTGCGTAGATGAAGTGTCTGGGTGCCGGTGGATGTAGTTAACGCCGCTCCACCCAACGCGGCGAGGAGTGGGGACAAGGATTGTTCCATATGCGTTTTCTCTCGCCGCACTTTGCTCGATACCCGCTTTTGTACCCACATTGTAGTTGAGTGGTCGCGCGCCGATCCTATTCGCCTTCAAAGTTGCGGGCCAAATCAACACTTAACCGGAAGCGCGGCAGAATTCGCCCAGCGTCCTACGTTTTCTCTACGTTCTCAGTTCGACTTGCGTCCCCGGCCCGGTAAAATCTGGGAACTCTTGGTTGCTTAGGATCCCGCTAAGGTTGGTGCGTCCAAAGCGAAACGCGCCTGAGTTTTAACCGCCGCCTAACGGTAGTACTCCGCTAGTGATGTAGTGAACGCTTCTCACGTTGGGGGGGCAATCCCCTGTTTATTTCCAGCACTCAATTACCGCGGTCCATTTCTTGGCTTCATCCGCCAGATCTGCCATGCTTTTCTCACGCGCGAAAAATCCTGCACCGCTGGTGTAATTTACCTTGTTGGTATCGAGGAATGTTTTCAGCGTCTGGCCATTGACCGCAAAATTTACGTTCTGCCCAACCTGCCCGGTAGCCTTAGCCAACTTAGAATCGGACAACTTCATCGCCACCACGCCAATTACTTCCCCTTTCTTGTTCAGCACTGGACTTCCGCTTGAACCGGGCTGAATTGGTGCAGTAATCTGAATCTGATTGGTATTGTTCCCTAACCCAGTCAACGCACTGACCACCCCCGGGGTGAGGTTGCCGCCAGACGACAGCACCGCGTTGAGCGGAAAACCGAAGACCACAATGTCTTCACCTTGACGCAGCTTGCCTGGATTGGCGTTGATAGGCGCAGATCCTTTTACTTCACCCGGAACTTGCACAAGCGCCAAATCGTTTACCTTATCTTCAGTTACAAGTTTGGCGATACCGTCACGCCCCTCTATGCGGAGTTCACCACAACCACCCACAGCATGATGGTTGGTGATAGCCATTCCTGTGGAACTAACGAAAAACAATGTCCCTGTTCCGGACTTGCTGGAACGTGGTCCTGATGACGACCCCGTCGTAGATCGCTCTAATGGCGCTCCAGCCAAGGTGTTACTTCCTGGCTTCCAGTTCTTAGCTAGTTCCTGTGCTTCCGCCAGCTGATCGCTTGTAAGCTTTGACGTTAGAGCTTTTCGCGCTGCGGTTGCTTCATCATACTGGTTAGTCACTGCGATGTTATACCACGCGTGCGCTTTAACCGGATCCTTCCGGATCCCAAGACCGTTTTCATTGAGTACTCCGAGCAGGTACTGAGCTTCCCATACTGTTCGGTTGAACTCTTTGGACCCGGCAGCTTGCTCGAATAATTTAACTGCTGCGGAATAATCTTGGAAGACCCCGGTTCCAGCCATATACAGGCGTCCAAGTGTGACTTGAGCCCATACATCGCCTGCACTTGACGCTTTTTGTAGCCACTTGGTTGCTTCACTGGGGTTTTTGTACCCGTTGAATCCACCAAGATATATTCGACTCAACAAGACCTGAGCATTGATTACACTCGCCTCCGCTGCACGTTCTAGGAATGGCTTGGATTCATTTACCCATTCTCTTTCTGGCTTGAAGTCTTCATCGCCCTCGAGAACACCAGTTCGCTTATCAGCCCATATCCCGTAATACAGGAAGCTACCGATTTCCCCTACTGCACCAGCGTCAGATACAGTGTTAAGTTTTGACATCCAAACCGCTGCAGTTTCTGCGTTCTGTTGACCCCATTTCTTTTCTTTGTAGATTCTATACATCGCCACCATTGCCCGCCCCTGTCCGGCAACCGCAGCTTTTTCATACCATGGCAGTGCTCGGCTTACACTTCCGCGAAATTCAGCAGGAACTTTGGACAACGGAATACGATTTACACGAGCAATGCCATCTAAGCCTGTCAACAACATGTATCCGAGATCTGCATGCGCTTTGGCAACGCCAAGATCGCTCGCCCTCGTATAAAGTCCAATAACTTCTAGGTATTGAGCTTTTGCATATGTAATCTTTTCATCAACGGTCTCGCCTTTTAGTGGAAATTCAGGTATGGCGAAAACCATTCCACTTTCTTCAGCTAGCTGATAGACCGCTTCAGGGTGATCCAGGTCGGCGGCCTTCCTAAGTAAAGACCTCGCTAAGGCCGTATTCCTCTCTACCCCGTTCCCATCTTCGTACCGCCTGCTTAGCCGGTACATGGCATTCGCATCACCCTTCTCAGCCATGCTCTTGAGTTGTTCAAGTTTTGATTCATCTGATAAAGGTTTTGCGGGGCTTGATATTGATGCGGATTCCGCTGAAAGCGTTTCAGTAGAAGACCGCTCCCCGCAGCCGACGAGAGAAGCGGCCATAGAAAGCAACCATAAAATACCGGATACGTATCTGGGACTGTGTACTGAGGTCATCAAATGCGGATGCAGATGCGGCAAACGTCTTTCGCTCGTTTTGGGCACCGCGCCAAGCGGATTAGTTCGCAGCCGTGGAAAAGTGGGGACGATTCTACATACCGCGCTTAGGGAACGCTCTAGTACCAGTTTGAGGTCCGACCCATCAATCAGCGGGACCCTTTCAATGCAGATCATTTGTCACTTAGGTACTGCTGGATTTCAACATCCTGAAACGTCGTAATATTGTGTTTTTTGTTGCACCAGAAATAGTTGCCATAGCAACGTCCGTTCTCATTTTTCCAGGCATCGGCAATTTCCTTGGCATTTGGATACTGCCTATCAGCACCAATTGTCGGGTCCGTTGCGGTGGCGAGCAGTATATCCAAATCCAAGGCGTTTCCGTCCTGTTTCGAAGGCCAATCAATATTGAGGATACCGGCTTCGTTTACGATTGGGACCTCATCGCATGCATGTTTCATCAGTCCACACGAATTGTTTTTAGAGACTGTTGTATTCCAACCTTGAAGAAATTCTTTGGGAATTTCACGATTTGGGTTTGTCTTTATTACCACGCGCCCCCACTCGCGAGAGATAACCCGGGTTGACTTCTTGGACTTGTTTTCCGCGGCCCATAGCCATTCTGCTTCGTCCATCAGGTCTTCAATGGAAGATGCGGGGCGTTTGCATGGGACAACTATTGCCGTTCCGAGGCGTGCTGGATCCCTATTGAGTTGCTCTGAAAATACCATCGTATAGGAGCACCCGCGGCTGCGAGATCTCCGCCCGTACCGTATTGGCGCTGATATGCAAGTTGTTTTATTCAAGTCCAATCTTTTCTGGCGCCATTTCTCTCGTGTGGTCTCATCGTCCCAATACAACGAACCGATTATCAAAATCCCAACGGATGCGTGCGTGCTTGACATCGTTAATAATCCGAGTAGAGGTAATTGTAGGGCTGTATCCCCGTTCGAATAACATTATGGGGGCCTAGAGGTATAAACCGTTCAAACAGAAGAATCCTCTTTCGTCAATGAGCTATCCTATGCGCAATTATTCCAGTGTTCAAGGTGCACAAATCCACAGGGAAACCCGCACGGGCGCACAACACGCCAACGGGCGGGTTTCCCTGTGGGGTTGTGCCACTGACTAAGGGTTTATGGCTTTACTGAATTATGAATTGACGGTGTGGGAAATCGGTTTCCGCTGGGCGGCCCTGGACCCGGATCGCCGCTGGTTGCGAATTCCGTTGCCTGTGCGAGATAACTTTCGCGTACTGATCGACGCGATTTGGAATGCGCAGCTTGATTGCAGCACGCTCTCCCACGAAAAGCGAGAGGAGCACGCCGACATTCCGGCTGAGCTATTCGTTCGGACTCATGCCAGTGAAATCGAGGAATGCATTCGCGGAATCCGTTATCCGCGTTCACTCCTTCAATTTGCCGAAGTAGAGCGCTCTGCGTTTCAGGGATGGTGCCAGCGCCGAAATATTGCCCTGCCGGAATTCTGGTTCCCGGCCGGCTGGAACATCGATTATCAATGGCCGGGTGCCGATGACAGCGCGCCGGCCAAACCTTCGGAGTCAATTGAACAGCATCGAATCCGCCTGGACAAGTGGCACCGTATCCAGATGGCATGCCAGCAGGTAGCGCTATTCATTTGGCAAAAGCAACCCAAGCTCACTATCAAGGAAATGGCGCTCAGACGGGAAATCCGGGAACTGGCCGGCGGTTCCGAGGCCGAACTGGAGACTGTTGAAGACTGGCTTGGGAAGGTTGATCCGCGCAACCCGGCCAAGAAAAGGGGGCCGAAGCGCAAGAACAATTCCACTCAGGAGAATACTGGCAAGGGCTAACGCATTGATCGGATGACTGCTTAATTCCGGTCTTCGCTGCACCGGAATTGTTGCGCCGTCGCACCGCCATTTCGGCGCGGCGCGGTATTCATTATCTGGACTCCTTATCAATCGGAGTCACGGAAATGGAAACCGAAAAACAGCCCTCGCCCGAGGATCAAGGCGGGGGAGCCGCACCGCCCGCCCGCAGCGCGAGCGAGGACGGACGGGGCGGCGAAGCCGCCCTTAGACTTGAAAAGAGGACACATCTCGACAGCGGAAGATACCGGATCACGCTCAGGGATTATGGCGACGGACTCGGGGAAATCGGCTGGTCCTTCATGTCCAGCCTGCGCCCAAGCAAGGCCGGAAGGGGATTCAGCGAGGAACGGGAAGAACATGAGCAGCGAGCAGTAAGACGTGCCCGCTCACGGATTCGCCATTTGATTCTGGCCACGAGTGCCGACCATCTCCTGACTCTCACTTACCGGGAAAACGTCACCGACTTCAACCGCGCCTGTGCGGACCTGAGCAAATTCGTCCGGAGCGTCAAGGCGAAGTGCCCTGGCTGGGTTTATATCGCGGTCCCGGAGCAACAGAAGCGCGGCGCTTGGCACTGGCATATGGCGGTCCGTGGTCGGCAGGACGTTGCCCTCCTGCGCTCGACCTGGCGGCATATCGTCGGCGAAGGAAATATCGACGTGAATCCGCCGCGTGGCGTCGGGAAGAAACGCGCGTTTGCCCTGGTGAAGTATCTCGGAAAGTATCTGGCCAAGGGGTTTTCGGAAGGAAACCGGGCGCTTAACGGTCGGCGCTTCCGGGCGTCGCTGGGAATCCCCGTTCCCTGCGAATCGATCACGCTCCCAGCTGCGGAGCGCGCCAACGTCAGCGGCTACGAGCTCGATCAACTGCAAGCGGCCACTGGTGCAGTGGGCTACGTATGGGAGTCGGGTGACACGCTCGCAGGCTGGGCCTGCTCCTGGAAATAGCAGCCAGCTGAGCCTTACCAAGTGGCGGGCTTGTGGATGGTCGTGCCCGGGATCGGGTTGGGAAGCTGGCACGCTGCCAATACACCCGGACCAAGGTGCTTCACGAAATGAGCATGCTGGGTCAATTCGCGTGAGGGATGCGCAAAGCGCGCGGCAGCACCCCCAGGTCGAGGAAAGATCAGACCGATTTTCTTCGTCGGGTGATGCTCCCGAACCAAGCGCATCGCTTCGGCAAGATCGCTGTCGTTGGAAATGATCACCGCGCAATCGTAGGCATCGAGCCAGGCATCATTCAGCATGTGGACCGCGAGGTTCACATCCGAGCCCTTTTCCTCGGTTTTCAGCACACGCACGGTTGCGGGTCCTCCGGGAGCGGGATACGCCAATGGAGCGCTGATCTCGTGAGTAAGAAAGTGCCCGTTGTGCACGACCAACTCGGGGATCGTCGCACGCAAAGCGCGGAGATAGGTTTGCTGCCGGATCGGCTGGCCCGGATCGCGTTTTCCGGAGACCGGAGCGGTGTAGTACTTGATGGCGACGATTTGATGCTCGGGCCGCAGCAGTTGTTGGCAGACCTTCTTCACGTCCAGCCATTTGTACGGCGTACCGCGGACGGCGCGGTAGTAGAAATTGAAGCCGTCGATGTAGATTGCGGTTCGCATCAGTGGCCCGCACAAATAAACAGGGGGCTCCGAAGAGCCCCCGCACCCAGGGTCGAAACCACTGGGGAAGTAGTACCCGGATAGTAGCACAAAACGCTATTGGCGTCACGCGCTAATTCAGCCCTGTTCCTCATGCCGCCGCACGCTTGATCGGCACGACATTCCCCCCCGCCGCCCACTGGTCAACCATCCCGGCCCAGGTGTTCATGAGTTCGCGCCGCTCTGCGAAGTATTGATATTGATTGTACGCGGCCTTGGTCGCGTTGCGCTCCTTGTGCGCAAGCGAAAGCTCTATCAGGTGTTCCGGGTAGCCGCATTCGTGCAGCAGGCTCGTAGCGGTGGCCCTGAATCCGTGCGCGCTGAATTTAAGGTGATACCCCATGCTCCGCAGGGCCTGATTCAGCGTTGTCTCGCTCATGCAGGCATCCCGCCTGCGCGCATTGGGGAACAGGTATTTGCGTTGGCCGGTCAGTTCGTGAAGTTCACGCAACAGCGCGACGGCCTGCGCCGGCAGCGGAACGACATGAAGCTCGCGCTTTTTCATGCGCGCCGCAGGAATGCGCCACTCGCCGCGCTCCAGGTCGAACTCGCTCCATTCGGCTTTGCGCAATTCGCTTGGCCGGACGAACAGCAGCATCAGCAGTTTCAGCGCTATGCGCGTCGCGGGCTTCAGCGTGCTGTTGGCAAGCTGGAGGACCATCTGCGGAATCTGGTCCTTTGTCAGCGGATTCTTGTGCTTTATGCCCGGGCGAGTGACTGCGCCTCGTAATACCGTCGTCGGATCAAAACCCGCCCTCAGGTTGCGCACCCCGTAGGCAAAAACAGCGCTGCACCACTGGCGCAGGCTGATTGCTTTGACCGGCGCGTACTTTTCGACGCGCTTCATGATCTTTAGGATTGCCGCCGCAAACACCTCCGCCTCGGAGCGGATCGGCAGCTCGCCTATATCGGGGAATACCTCGCCCTCCAGGGCGCGCGTGATCGTTTCGCCGTGGCGGACCGTCCACCGTTTGGCGTTCTCTGCCAGCCAATCGCGCGCGACTGATTCAAAAGTGTTCGCGTTCTGCGCCCGCTGCGCGGCTTTGCTGGCGTCCCGCTGTTGCGCCGGGTGCTTGCCCTGGCGCACCAGGTCGCGCGCGGCGGCACGGCTTCTGCGGGCCTGCTCAAGCGATACATGGCCCGGAGTCGTTGCGTCCCGGAAATACTCGCCCAGCGCAAAGACGTTCTCTTTGCCCTCGATGCGGTAGCGATAGCGCCAGAACTTCGCGCCGGTCGGCCGGACTTCGATATACAAGCCCTTCTCGTCCGCGAGCTTGTAGGGCTTCGTCTTTTTCGTGGCGTTGCGGATGCGGCTGTCGTTCAACATTGCGGGTATCCTTCGATCCGATACCCGCAACGATACCCGCTTTTTGTGGGGATTTCAACAAATCAAGCCGGATGCCGTCGGACACACTGAAAGAGTTTATACACTGAAAATAAATATGTTTTTGGACGTTATCGGACATTGCTGGACGTCATTAACGCCTTTCCACCCACCACATCATCACCATCGCGGCGAACAGGAACAGCACGCTCGGCAACGCGGCGGAGTAGAACGGCGCCCAGTTCTGGATGATGCCGACGGAGGAGGACAATCCATTGAGCAGGTGGAACAGCACTCCCAGCATGATGCCGGAAAAAATCTTCACCCCCACCCCGCCCGCACGCACAT
>ORJL011224590.1_pt1 | contig 18616 bp, 17 predicted proteins | sample 1779941 | NCBI WGS metagenome assembly ORJL01 (sample SAMEA104232317, study PRJEB22302) | groundwater metagenome | biome: forest; feature: aquifer; material: groundwater | place: USA | collected 2011-08-07 | depth 5.8 m | reverse complement strand
GGTGGAATGGGTCAACGCTACTTGGGTGGCATGGGTCCACGCTCCAGCGCGGACCCGTGCGTCCGGCGGCGAGTTCAGGGCAGGCGTCATGCTGGAAACGCCCTCACAAGCGAACCCGGTTCGTGTGCCGGAAGACACGGGTCCGCTTGGGGCGGACCCATGCCGCACCCGGCGGAGAGTCGTGAAGGAGTGCCTTCCGCTCGTTCTCGCCATCCTGGCCACGGTCGGACTTCCCATGATCCTGAGTACGCTCAAGTTCGGCTCGCCGCTGGAGAGCGGGTATCGGTTCGTCTACAACGATCGCCCGGAAGACCACTTCTCCCGAGACGCGGAACGGTACGGCATCTTCTCGACGCACTACGTCCCGCGGAACCTGTACTACATGAACGTCGGCCCGCCGGACCTGCACACCATCAACCTGGAAGGCCGCAAAGTCTGGCGACTCCGTTCCAACGATTGGGGGACCGGCATTTGGTGGACGACGCCCGTGTTGCTCTTCCTGTTCATCCGTTTTCGCTCTATCCTGAGCGACCCGGCGGCACGGGTCTTGCTACTCGCGGCGGTCGTGGTGGGGCTGGGCCAGTTGTGCTACCACAGCACGGGGTATCGGCAGCACGGTTTCAACCGGTACTCGCTGGACTTCGTCCCGGCGCTGTACGCCTTGGCGACCGGCGCTGGACCGCCCATCGCGAAACGGCCGTGGATGCTTCTCGCCGTGGCGTTGGGCGTCCTGTATTTTGGTTGGATTCTCTAGCGCGGTACGCAAGCGACGGTGAACGACCGGGATTGCTGGAACGATGAACGATTCTCAACCCATCCTGCTCCGCAATCGCGGCGTCGCGAATTCGACAGATCTGGCGGTCTACGAATCGCGGGGCGGGTATCAGGGCGTTCGGAAAGCGCTCAAGATGACCCCCGATGAAGTCATCGAGGAAGTCAAAAAAGCGAACTTGCGCGGTCGGGGAGGGGCGGGGTTTCCAGCGGGCGTAAAATGGGGATTTCTGCCGAAGGACCGCAAACGAACGCTGCTTTGCGTGAACGCGGACGAATCGGAACCGCCGACGTTCTGCAACCGCGTGCTGATGGAGAACGATCCCCACCAGCTCATCGAAGGCACGATCATCGCGGCCTACGCCACCCAGTCGCAGATCGCCTATCTTTACCTCCGTGTGGAGTTCCACGAGCAGTTCCACATTCTGCAGAAGGCCATCGACCAGGCGTACGCCGCTGGGTATCTGGGAAAGAAGATCTTCGGAAGTGATTATTCGGTCGAATGTTACGTTCATCGCGGGGCGGGTGCGTACGTGTGCGGCGAGGAAACGGGGCTGATCGAATCCCTAGAAGGAAAACGCGGCTGGCCTCGGATTAAGCCGCCGTTTCCGGCGATCGAGGGGCTTTTTCGACTGCCGACGGTGGTGAACAACGTGGAGACGCTTTCCTGCGTGCCGCACATCATCGAGCGCGGGGCGAGTTGGTTCACGGGTATCGGTCCGACTCACAGCACGGGACCGAAGTTGTTCTGCGTCAGCGGACCGGTGAAGAACCCTGGGTGCTATGAGGGTCCGATGACGATCAGCGTGCGGGAGTTGATCGAGCGCGGGGACATGGGCGGCGGGATGCTGCCTGGGAAAAAAGTGAAAGCGGTTTTCCCCGGTGGTGCTTCGATGGGGATCCTCAGCGCCGATGAGATCGACATGAAGATGGACTTCGAGGATCCGCGAAAGTACGGGCTCCTCGGATTGGGAACCGCGGCGGCCGTGGTGGTGGACGATGCGACGGACATGCGGCTCGTGCTGCGGAACATGGCGAGGTTTTACGGCACGGAGTCTTGCGGACAGTGTACGCAGTGCCGCGAGGGAACCGGTTGGATGCACAAGATCGCCACACGGATCGCGCACGACGCGGGGCGGGTCGAGGATTTGGATCTGCTGTCGGAGGTCGCCCGGAACATGGGAATGATGCCCGGACTGAGCATCTGCGGCCTGCCGGATGGAGCGACGTATCCGATCGAGACGATGGTGAAGAAGTTCCGAGGGGAGTTGGAGGCGTCGATTCGGTCGCAACCGAGCGGACGGGCGGAGGCGATATTGAGGGTGTTGAATTGATGGGAGAAACAGGCCACTCCGGACTTCCCGGCTCGAAGCGTGTCATTCCCCCAGGAGACGGTCCATGACGACGGCGGCGATCAGGAAGGCATTCAAACAGCTCGATACGGCAGAGCAGGCCGAGTTGTTGGGCGCGCTGGCGTCGACGTTCGCGAAGTCGTTGACAGACATCGACTCTCAAGATTCGCGCGTATTCGACGCGCGCCGAAAAGAAGAAGGGCAGGCGCGCCCGTTGAGCGACGTGGCGCGTCGGCTGCGAGTGAAGAAACGCCGGCGCGAGTAGGTCGATGGTCTACGACGTGCGAATTCTGCAATCGGCTGGACGGGAGTTGGAACGGATTCCGGCGCGAGAATTGAGTCGCGTGCTCATCAGGATAGGGTCGCTCGCAACGCAACCCAGACCCGCGGGAGTACAGAAACTGCGCGGTGCGGCCGACCGGTACCGGATTCGACAGGGTCGTTTTCGGATTCTGTATCGCGTGGACGATGTGATGAGGTGCGTGTACGTCTACGCCGTGGGTGATCGAAAGGACGTTTATCGATAGCCGGTCGAGCGCGGTTGGCGAGAATGGTGGGTAGTACCCACACAAGAAGATGCCCAAGATCATCATTGACAATCAAACCGTCGAATGCCGGGAGCGGATTCCCGTGTTGCAGGCTGCGCTGGAGGCGGGGTGGGATGTGCCGCACTATTGCTATCACCCCGGACTCTCCGTCGTTGCGTCCTGTCGGCTGTGTCTGATGGAAATGAAGATGCCGCATCCTAAGACACAGGAGTTGTCCTGGTCGCCGAAGCTGGCGCCTTCGTGTCAGACGCCGGTGAAAGATGGGATGGAGGTCCGATTCAAGTCGCCCGCGGTGGAGAGTGCGCAGAAGCACAACATGGAGTATTTCCTGCTGAACCACCCGCTGGATTGCCCGGTGTGCGATCAGGCCGGGGAGTGTTATTTGCAAGACTACAGCTATCACTTCGGTCGGCCCGAATCGCGCATGGTCGATCAGAAACTGAAGAACCCCAAGAAAGACATCGGCCCCAAGACGCTCTTGTACGCGGATCGCTGCGTAATGTGTACACGGTGCGTGCGATTCACGGACGAGATCAGCGGGACGCACGAGTTGTGCGTCATCAACCGGGGATCGCGGGCAGAGATCGATGTGTTTCCGGGATTCCCGCTGGACAACCCACTGCAAGGCAACGTCGTTGACATCTGTCCCGTGGGTTGTTTGCTGGACAAGGATTTCCTGTTCAAGCGGCGGGTGTGGGAATTGAAGGGCACGCCCTCGGTGTGTCCCGGTTGCGCGACCGGATGCACCATTCGCATCGACCAGGCCGAGAATCGTGTGCATCGCCTCAAGCCGCGGTTCAATCCCGAAGTGAACGACTGGTGGATGTGCGACGAGGGTCGGTTCGGATTCAAGTACATTCATGATCGCAAACGATTGACGACGCCGCTGCTTCGCCGCGGAATGGAAGAGACCAGGCCAAAGTGGGAAGAGATTCCGTCGATCCTGCGATACCGGTTTGAGGAGCACGTGCGAGAGAAAGGCGGGGCGAGCGTTGTGGCGATGCTGTCGCCGTTCATGGCCTGCGAAGAGGCGTGGTTGCTCATCCGCTTCCTCCGCGGCGTTGCGCCCGATTGTGCTCTGGCGATGGGCCCGATCCCGTATGAAGGGAACGATCAGCACTTTCCATTGAACGGTTTGGTGAAGAGCCCCGAAGCGGCGCCGCAGAGTTCCAGCAACGCGAAGTTTACGGTCCTGAAGGAGAAGTGCCCGAACCGGCGCGGAATCGAAACGCTTTTGCAGAGTGCTGGCGGCGTGACACTGACGTTCGACGAGTTTGTGACCTGCTCGGCAAAGGGCGATTTCTCAAGCGGTTGGATCGTCGGCGGACATCCCAAACCCTGGTTGACCAAGGAGCACGCGAAGATCGCCGAGAAGTTCGAGTTCCTGGTCGTGCAGGATTTGTTCCCGAACGACCTGATGGCGGGCGCGGCCGTGGTCCTACCCGCGTGTGCGTGGGTGGAGCGCGAGGGTTCGTTCATGAATGCGGACGGACTCTTGCAGCCGTTCGAGTGGTCGGTGAATCCGCCGGACGGCGCGCGGCGTGACGGGCAGTATCTATATGAGATCGCGGGATTCACCGGTCTGTATCGCGCGGAGCAAGTGCGTGAGTTGATGGGAAAAGACACTTCCACGCTGGCGACGGTGTATGAGCCGCCGACCATGGCGGAGCATGGGCATTAGGAAAGAGGTGGGCAGTGCCCACCCTACGGAAGAACGGTCCGCAGCAGAAGTAAGGTCCGCACAGTGGACCCCACGGAAGGCGAAACCGGGGACGAACGTGATTCGACACATTCATGACAACGAGGGGCCGACGACCAAGCGGTGGACTCGCGAGGAATATGATCGCCTCGTTGACCTCGGGATGTTCTCGAATGAGCGCGTTGAGCTACTGGCCGGGGAGATCGTGGAGATGACTCCGCAGCGCGGCGAACACTCGATGGCGATCGGACTCGTGGAGCGGGCGCTGCGCGCGGCGTGGGGCGACGCGTATTGGATTCGAATGCAAATGCCGCTCGCTCTGGGCAAGAGTTCCGAGCCCGAGCCTGACGTGGCGATCGTCGCCGGTTCACCGCGAGACTATCGTGACCACCCCTCGTCGGCGGCATCGGTTGTCGAGGTCAGTGACACGACCTTGGCCTACGATTCAGCGCGGAAAGCGAGCTTGTACGCCTCGGCGGGAATTCGCGAGTATTGGATTGTGGACCTGGCCGTCGGAGAGCTGGTGGTACATCGAAATCCGGTCGCGGATCCGGGTGCGGAGTTCGGAGGTCGGTACGCGGACCTACGTCGATTGGGGCCGGAAGACACGATCGCGCCGCTGGGCTGTCCGGGCGCGAGAATCTCTGTGAAGGATTTGTTGCCCTAGTCAACAAGAGGCGGGCAGTGCCCACCCTACGAAAGCACGGTCCGCAGCAGAAGAAAGGTCCGCACAGCGGACCCTACGAAGGACTGCCCGCAAGAACGGGCCCGACAATGGAAGCGTTTCTTTCAAGTCAGTTCGGGGTGAGCGTCGTTCTCGCGGCCGTGTTGCTCGGCGTGTTGAACGGCGTCGTGGCGTATTGCATTTACTATGAGCGGAAGATCGCCGCTTGGATTCAGGATCGGCCCGGACCCAATCGCGTCGGTCCTTGGGGATTGCTGCAGCCGATCGCCGACGGACTGAAGTTCGTGTTCAAGGAAGATGTCATTCCCGGACATGTGGACCGCGTGCTTTTCGTCCTCGCGCCCGCGGTGATCTTCATCGTGGCGTTCATCGGGTTCGCGGCCATTCCGTGGGGTGGACAACTCAAGTTGGGCGATCATTTGGTCAACGTGCAAGTCGCCAATCCGGACATTGGTCTGCTATACATCCTCGGCGTCGCGTCGATGGGCGTGTACGGCGTCGTCCTGGGCGGATGGGCGAGCAACAACAAGTATTCGTTCTACGGCGGAATCCGTGCGACGGCGCAGATGTTGAGCTACGAGATCCCGATGGGACTGTGCATCCTCGTCGTTGTGCTCACGATGGGAACCGTTCGATTGGAAGACATCACCGTCGCGCAAACCGGAAGCTGGATGGGCGGCGTCATTCCGCAGTGGAACGGGTTTCTTCAGCCGCTTGCTTTCTTCATCCTGTTCGTGACCGCGCTGGCGGAATCGAACCGAGCGCCGTTCGATCTTTCCGAGGCCGAGCAGGAGCTCGTCGGCGGGTTTCACACGGAGTATAGCGCGCTGAAGTTCGGAATGTTCTTTCTCGCGGAATATGCCCATATGATCACGGCGAGCGCGATGATCTCCGTGCTGTTCCTCGGTGGATGGCATTTCCCGTGGTTCGAATGTACTCAGCCGGGCTCGACGGGGTGGTCCTGTGTGGTCGCAAAGATGTTCGTGCTGGGCGCCAAGACGGTGTTCTTTATTTTCCTGATGATGTGGATTCGCTGGACGGTGCCGCGTTTTCGGTTCGATCAGTTGATGCGCCTGGCGTGGAAGGGGCTCATCCCGATTTCGCTCGCGCTGGTCGTGTGGACCGCGCTTCTGTTGTACTGGGGCAAGCATCGGTCGCCGATGTGGGCACTCGGCGGCAACGCAGTGATTTTCTTGATTGTGGCGGTCAAGGCGAGCTTTTCGCGATCGGTCGTCACAGGTCGGCAGACCAATATGCCGGCGGTGGAAGAAAGTGTATCTCGGTCGGTGGGCTGGTCTGGGGCATGAGATGGACGGGATCCGTCAAGGCGGGCAGAAACATGTCCGCCTTGGGGCGGACATGCCACCCAACGTGGGTTGGTCGGCGGTGTGAGTTCTTGCGGAACGCTGGGGATTGAAGTCCGCGACTTGCAGGAAGGCGAATTGTGATTCGAGACGAAGACATTGTGGAGATCTCCGCGCCGGAATTGAGCGCGCTCGAGCGGTTGTACGTTCCGCAGATCGTGGGCGGGATGGTAACGACGCTCAAGCACATGGGACGCAGTCTGGTCGGGAAGACCGTGACGGTGCAATACCCCGAGGAGCGCCGCGACTTGCGTGTCGCGAATTATCGCGGGGTACACCGGTTGAACCGGGATCAACACGGTCACGTCGCCTGTGTCGCGTGCTATATGTGTTCCACGGCGTGCCCGGCTCATTGCATCCATATCGAAGCCGCCGAGTCGCCCTGGCCGGAGCGAGAGAAGTATCCGGTCAAGTTCGACATTGATGAGCTGCGGTGTATCTATTGCGGGATGTGTGAAGAGGCGTGCCCGGTCGACGCGATCGAGTTGACGCCGTATTACGACCTGGTGGGGCGATCGCGCGAAGAGATGATCCTCGATAAGGAGGAGCTGCTCGCCGTGCACGACGAGACGGTGGAGTCCAAGCCTCGGAAGAACCCGCGGATCACCGGCTATCAGAACACCGGCGGACGGGAGAAGCCCGCGGCAGAGGAAACGGAGGGCGGGCATTGACGGTCCCGACGGCGTATCTCCTGTACCTACTGTTCGCTCTCGGCGGCGGTGCTGTGTATTTCCTTCTGCCGCAAGGCGGCCGACCGCGAACGGGGGTGGCCGCAGTGCTCGGGGCGTCTGCTGTGGCGCTGTGGCTCGTGCTGACCGCAACGCGGATCGGCGGTGACGCGACGAGCGGGTACTTCTATCTGTTCGCTACGATCGCGGTGATCGCTGCCGCGCGGGTCATTACCCATACGCGCCCGGTTTACAGTGCGCTGTACTTCGTGGTGGTGGTGATTGCGGTGGCGGCACTCTTGGTGTTGCTGCAGGCGGAGTTCCTTGCGGTCGCGCTCATTATCATTTACGCGGGTGCGATCTTGGTGACGTACCTCTTTGTGATCATGTTGGCGAACCAGAGCGGTTCGCCGGTTCATGATCGTCGAGCGCGTGAACCGTTTCTTGCGGTTGTGGCGGGGTTCGTGTTGACGGCCGCCGTCGCTGGAAGCGCTGTCAACATGAAGGCAGTCAATGCGTCCGCCATGCCTCGCGTTGTACCGACCGGCGGAACGGCATCGGCGATCTCAGAAAACCAGATGTCGCTCCCGGTCCGTCTGGTCGTAGAGGACGGGAGCAACCCGGCCGCCTCCGAATCGGGCGATCATTCCGGAAACACCCTGGCCGTCGGCGAACTGGTGATGACGAAGTACGTCGTCCCACTGCAAATCGGCGGCGTGCTGCTCCTGATTTCGATGGTGGGAGCGATCGCCATGTCGCGGATGAAGACGCCCTCGGACGCATTCCGCGAACCGCGCGCCCCGCTGGGTGAAATTGGGAAACAGGTGGAGCCGTTCTGATGCCCGGCGTGACAGAATATGTGATTCTGGGCGCGATTCTCTTCGCCCTCGGACTGGTCGGGTTCCTTTGTCGGAGGAATCTGATTCTCATTTTCTTGTCCACGGAGTTGATGTTTCAGGGCGTCGTGCTGAATGCGGTTGCCTTCGCGCGGTTCCATCATCATCTCGAGGGGCAGGCGTTCGCGCTCTTCCTCCTCGTCATCGCGGCGGTGGAGGCCGGGTTGGCGCTGGGTATGGTCGTTCTGCTCTATCGGAGACGGGAGACGCTGGACGCCGAAGCGTGGGGGATCATGCGCGGATAGGTGCGGATGTCGAAGTGCGAATAGCGAATGGTCATTGAGACGCTCAAAATCTGTGGGATCGTGATCCTGCTGGCGCCGTTGGCGGCGGCGATGCTCGCCGGCGTGTTCGGGCCGCGGGGATTGCGCGGGGCGACGCATTGGCTGTCGATCCTGGGTGTGGGAGCGGCCTTCGGCGGATCGGTGATCCTGTTCGACCAAGTCCGCAGCGTGGGAACGGAGCATCGCTCGGCACAGGTGCCGGTGTATGAATGGATCGCGGATGGCGCGGGCTCGGCATTTCGTGTCGAATTCCTGATTGATCCACTAACCGTGCTGATGCTGATGACGGTCACGGGGATCGCCCTACTCGTGGTGATCTATTCGCGGGACTACATGCGTGAGCACGGACATCCCGAAAGAGGGTATGAACGGTTCTTCGCGTTCTTGGCCCTTTTCGTCTTCTCCATGTGTGCTCTCGTGCTCGGCGGGAACTTCCTGCTTCTCTATCTGGGGTGGGAAGCGGTCGGATTGTGCAGTTATCTCTTGATCGGGTTCTATTACCAAAGACCCGCAGCGGCGGCGGCGGCGAAGAAAGCGTTCCTGGTCAACCGAGTGGGCGACTTCGGTTTCGGGCTGGGCATTCTTCTGATCTACCTTTCCTTTGGAACCCTCGAGTACGGCCCCGTCTTCGACATGGTGCAGCGCGGGATCCTGGCGACCGGAGATCCGTTGTCCGGCGAGCGCGTGACGACGATCGCCCTGCTCCTTTTCTGTGGAGCGTGCGGCAAGAGTGCACAACTGCCTCTACACGTCTGGCTCCCCGATGCGATGGAGGGACCATCGCCGGTATCCGCATTGATCCACGCGGCGACGATGGTGACGGCAGGGATTTACATGATCGCGCGATGCGGCGCCATTTTCACCGCATCGCCGACGGCCATGAAGGTCGTGGCCGTGGTCGGGGCGGTCACGGCGCTCGTCGCGGCCACGATCGCCCTGGTCCAAACGGACATGAAGCGAATCCTGGCGTATTCCACGATCAGTCAGTTGGGATTTATGGTCTTGGGCGCCGGGGCATACTCGGCCGGCGCGGCGGTCTATCACCTGTTCACGCATGCATTCTTCAAAGCGCTCTTGTTCCTCGGAGCCGGGAGCGTGATGCACGCGATGGGCGGCGTCATTGACGTTCGACACTTCGGCGGACTGCGAAGAGTGCTCCCGGTCACATGTGCGACCTTTGTCATTGGATCGTTGGCGCTCGCCGGGTTTCCCATGGTGAGCGGGTTTTTTAGCAAGGACGCAATTCTGCACCATGCTCTGTCGGTGTATCCGATCCTGGGCGTGATGGGGCTGCTCACCGCTCTTCTCACCGCTTTTTACACGTTTCGCATGGTGTTCCTGGCGTTTGCCGGTCCAGAGAGAATTCCCGCCGGCGTCCACGCTCACGAGAGCGCCGCCTGGATGCTGCTTCCGCTGATCGTGCTGAGCATCGGGGCGATCGGAGCGGGGTATATCCCCGCCGACGACCACGGGCCGTCGTTCCTGGAACCGGTCTTCGCGCAGACGTTCGCGGCGAAGTACCCGATTCACGTCACCGAGGCCGCCCACGGCGCCGAATCGACCGCGCCGTATTGGAAGGAACACTGGTTGCTCTTCGTATCCGGCGGACTCTCCATCCTGGGGATTCTCTCCGCGTGGATCGTGTACGTTCGGCAGCCGTGGCTCGCGGGACTGGTGAAGGCCACATTCCCGGGCGCGTATCGCGCGCTTTGGAGTAAGTATCGCGTGGACGAGGCGTACGACGCCGGGATCGTGCAGCCGCTGAGACAGTCGGGGACGATCTGCGTGGGACTGGATGACTATCTGATCGATGGCTTGGTGTGGACTGCAACGGCGATCCCGCGTGGTGTGGGATATTTGCTTCGCGTCGCGCAATCCGGCGCGTTGCAAGGATACGGACTAAGTATGGTGTTGGGATTGACGGTCATTGTGTTGCTGGTGATGTGGGGATAGCGGAAAGGTCCGCACAGCGGACCCTACGAAGATGCGGCCTACACGGCGGACGTTCCGAGAACATTGAGAGTTGCGTTGGAAAGCTGGATTCTTAGTTTGGTGATCGCGTCGCCGCTGGTGGGGGCGTTGCTTCTGTGGTTGCCGCCCTATGGCGACGACCGCGGCGTTCGGCGCAGCGCGCTCTGGTATTCGCTCGTGACGCTGGGGCTGACCGTCGCGGTGGTTTACAAATTCCAGGAGCATACGCCGTCGGCGGTCGGAGGAAAGGCCGCCTATATCCTCACTCAGCATTTCCCGTGGATCGATTCCGGCGCCAAGGTCCAAACCGAGGAAGGCGTGATGCCGATGCTGGACATCGGGTATCGCGTTGGAATCGACGGAATCAGCGTTTGGCTGCTCGCGCTGACCTCACTCCTCATGCCTTTGGCCATCTGGTCGAGCTTCAGTGCGATTCGCACGCGTCCGCGCGAGTATTACAGCCTGCTCCTCCTGTTGCAGTGTGGATTGCTCGGCGTCTTCTGCTCGCTAGACCTGTTGCTGTTTTATGTATTCTTCGAGTTCACCCTCGTGCCCCTCTATTTCCTCATCGGCATCTGGGGCGGGGCGGAGCGGCGACGCGCGGCCAACAAGTTCTTCCTGTTCACCCTGGCCGGAAGCGTGCTGACATTCGCAGGGGTGATCTATCTGGCGGTCTATTCCTACTCGTCGTTCGGATACGTGACGCTGGACATCGAACGATTGACGGAGCTGGGACAACAGGGCTTCTTGCCGCGAAATCTCCAATGGTGGTTGTTCCTGGCATTCGCCGCCGGGTTCGCGATCAAGGTTCCCCTTTTTCCGGTTCACACGTGGCTACCGCTCGCTCACACGGAGGCGCCGACGGCGGGCAGCGTCATTCTCGCCGGCGTTCTCCTGAAACTGGGAACCTATGGTTTCTGCCGACTCAGCATTCCCATGCTTCCGGACGCCGCGTATCAACTCGCCCCGTTCTTCGCGACCCTGGCGATCATTGGGATCATTTATGCGGCGCTCGCGGCGTGGGTACAGGCAGACGTAAAGAAACTCGTGGCGTACTCCTCGGTGTCGCACTTGGGTTTCTGCATGTTGGGACTCTTCAGTCTCAAGGTCGCCGGTGTGACCGGCGGCGTCCTCTACATGGTCAACCACGGACTTTCGACTGGCGCGCTGTTTCTCCTGATCGGTTTCATTTACGAACGATATCACACGCGGAACATTCACGAGATCGGCGGATTGGCACGGGTCATGCCGTGGATGACCTTCTTCCTCATCTTCTTCACCCTCAGCAGCATCGGACTTCCCGGGCTCAATGGATTCATTGGAGAGTTCCTCGTGCTCCTGGGAACAGCCACCTCCGCGACCGCCGTGGACGGACGACCGGCCGGACCTTTGGGATATGGATATGTAATCCCCGCAGCCACGGGCATCATTCTGGGCGCCGTCTACATGTTGTGGATGTGTCAGCGGTTGCTCTTCGGTCCGCTGAAGGAACCGCCGCACACGCCGGATCTTTCGCATGGCCTGACCAAGGATCTTACTCGGCGAGAGATTTGGATTCTCGTTCCCATCGCCGCGGCCTGTCTGGTCATCGGAGTCTATCCGAAACCCATGTTGGACAACTTCGAGGTCGCGGCGCGGGCGCACGTCCTTCGCAAACCCGCGATGCGCCTGCACGCGGAGCGACCGTTGACGGACCCAAGCGTCATGGAGTTCGTGGATAGACTCGGAGTGAGTCCCGCAGCGCGTGCGGAGGTGATTCCATGAGCGCCGGTGTCATTTTCTCCACGTTGGCGCCGGAACTGATTCTCCTCATCGGTGCGTGCGCCGTCCTGCTCGTGGGCGCGCTTCGTGCCGGCTCCCTGCGCACGCTTGTTTCGCCGCTGGCGTTCGTGACGGTTCTCGCGGCACTGGGTGCGAGCGTCATGCAGGGCGAACCAAAGGGAACCGAGGCATTCCTTGGTCTATGGTTCCATTCGCTCACGTTCTACGCGCGGATCGTCGGACTCTCCGTCGGGGCATTGATCGTTCTCGTGAATTGGCGACAGGCGAAGGAACAAGAACGCGGCGAATACCTGTCGATGATCCTCTTCTCCCTATTGGGCGTTCTGCTCACCGCGTCGGCGAATGATCTCCTCGTCCTCTTCTTTGCCATCGAACTGGTGAGCATCCCGCCGTACGTGCTGATCGCCCTTTCCCGCGTCGATGTGCGAGCCTCGGAAGCGGCGGTGAAGTACTTCTTCCTCGGCGCATTGTCGGCCGCCATTTTCGCCTACGGGCTGAGCTTTCTGTACGGAGCGATGGGAACGACGACGTTGTACGGCGTGAGCGGCACGGCGGCGACATCGAATCTGAGCGCGGCGGTCGCCAAGGGCGGTGTGGCGCTCGTCGGCCTGTTGCTGGTGTTCGGCGGTCTGGCGTTCAAGATCGCGGCTGTGCCTTTTCATGTCTACGCAGCCGATGTGTATGAAGGGGCGGCGTCCCCCGTGACGGGGCTGCTCGGATTCGTGCCCAAACTCGCGGGGTTTCTCGCGCTCATCAAATTGTTCGCCGCGTGCAACTGGGTGATGCCAAGTTCCGTGTGGTGGATGATTTGGATTCTGGCGGCGGCGACCATGACGGCGGGCAACACCCTTGGTTTGTTGCAACGCAACGCCAAACGAGTGCTTGGGTATTCGAGCGTCGCCCACACGGGGTATATGTTGATGGCGCTACTCGTCGGACCCATCGGCGGCGACGGCCCCCTGCAAGACGGCGCGGCCGCACTCCTCTTCTATATGGCGGTGTATGGGGTGATGAATCTGGGCGCATTCGCGGTGCTCGGAGCATTTCAGGTCGGCGAACGGGATCTGGAAATGGTCGATGACCTCGGCGGACTTTCGGCGAGGTCTCCGCTTGGAGCCTTGGCGCTGGCGGTGTGCGTCTTCAGCCTGATGGGATTCCCGCCGACGGCGGGATTCCTTGGAAAGCTCTATCTTGTGGGAAGTGCGGTGTCGGTGGGCGACGCCTCCGGTCATCACGGGGCGATGATCGTCCTCGCGGTGATCGCCGTGTTGAACGCCGCGATCGGCGCAGCCTATTATCTTCGGATCGTCCAAGCGGCGTATGTCGGAGCGGAGGTCGCACCAGCAAAGCCAATCGGAGGAATGCCGATCCGGTTGGGCGCGGCCCTGTGCGCGCTGGCCATGGTCGTCTTGTTTGCATACCCGGCTGCGCTCAGCGCGAGAGCTAAACAGGCGACGGTGGTGTTGCAGAAAACAATCCACCGCGACACAACGCGGATCACGATGACGCCGCCAGCGTCGGAAACGCGCCGTTAGACCCGGTCAAGCGCAGCAACGCCGCCATTCAACTTCCTCAACTCGGTGGGAAGCGCCCACCCTACGCGGACGTGTGCCACTGCTCCGTGAGCAGTGACTTGCGACTGGTGCTGCGACGCGGAAAGATGTCCTGGCCGGTGTGGAAGCGTGTCCCATGAGCGCGAGCCGTTCATCCGAAATCGCCCTGACGTGCGAACAGGCCCGCTCAGTCGATCGACTTGCGGTCGAGCGATATGGTATTTCTGGATTAGTTCTGATGGAGAACGCAGGTCGCAATGCGGCGGAGATCGTGGATCGGACCTATGGACCGAGCGGGCGGACGACGATTCTCTGCGGAACGGGAAACAACGGCGGCGACGGATGTGTCATCGCGCGACACTTGCACAATCGCGGCTGGAGCGTCAACGTACGTGTGATCGGCGAGGAATCCCGGATGACGGCGGACACGCTGGCGAATTGGCGCATCGTCCGCGCGATGGGAATTCCAACGTCGATCACCCACGGCGCGAGCGCGGCACGCGCGGAGCTGGAGCGTGCGGAAGCGGACTGCGTCTTCATCGACGCGCTTCTGGGTACAGGGTTCACGGGAACCGTACGCAGCCCGCTGTCGGAATGGATCGGCGCTATGAACGCCGCGTCGAGACGGGCCATGATCGCGATCGACGTGCCCTCGGGACTGAATGCAGACACGGGCGCACCCTGCAACGCGACGATCCGCGCCGATCTGACGATCACGTTCGTCGCCCGCAAAGTTGGCTTTGCTGGACCGAGCGCGCAACCGTACCTTGGGCGTGTGGAGGTCGCGGACATCGGAGCGCCGCGCGAGTTGATCACCGAGATCCTGCGCAGCGAGGCCTGAACACGAGAACCCCAAGGCGACGACATCGGACTCGGCGACCCGGCGGTGGGCGCGGAACCTTCGCGCTGCTTGGAGCATTCGCCCTCTCCACTGCAGCCTGTTCGCGCCCCTGCTCCGCCGGACCACCCCCGGCCGCTTCGAGCGATCGAAATGCGTTGGACGCCCTGGTCGCACAGGCGGGCGACGGCTTCCGCGGTCGCCGATCGAACCTCTTCTTGATCGCCTACGACACGCCGCCCGAAACCGTTACTCCGTTTCTCGGAAGATTGGAAGGCGTCCATGGCACGGTGATCCGATTCCTTCGGGCGTTTCCGTTCGAAGCGCCTGCGTCGACCGAACCCCTTCGGGTGATTCTGTTCCGGGATTTCGAAGGATTCACACGATTCGCGACGGCTGCGGGCATCGCTTCGCCCTCAGTCGCTGGGGTCTACGATTCCACGCGGGATCTTGCAGCGTTTTGCGACACCATGGCGCTGCCGCAGGTCGCGGAACTTCGTCGCAAACTTGACGGGCTGTCGGCGACGGCGTCGGCGGAAAAGCGCCGCCAACGTGCGGGAAACACGACAGACGCGGAATTGATCTCTCGCCGTACCCAGTTGGACGCGCTGGTCACACGCTTCAACCGATTCGTGGTTCAACACGAAGCGACGCATCAAACGCTGTTTCACGCCGGGTTGCACGTGCGCGGCGCCATAAACCCGGCGTGGTTCGTCGAAGGGATGGCCTGTCAGTTTGAGATCCCCCAACCCGATGCAACGGGCGCTCGCTTGACCGTGAATCACGTTCGACTCGCGGATTTCCGAGACGCCCTGAGCCTTCCGTCGGCTGCCAAGTCCGTGACACCGCCGCAACTCGCTGCGGCCGTCGCCGGCGGACGTTGGTTTCCGCTGCGGGACTTTCTCGCGGAGTCGGATCGCTTCGCCTCCCCGGGTGAGAACTCCGCGTTTGCGTACGCCCAGGCGTGGGGGTTAGTGTTCTACCTGCACCGGGAACGCCGGGAGGGCTTGGCCGCGTACGCCGCGCTGGTGTCGAAGCGACGACCCGGCGAGCGAATCGACACGGCGCGACAAGTTCGAGAGTTCGAGCAGGCGCTCGGTCCCCCGGACGCGGCGTTCGAAGAAGCGTGGATTCGATACTTGCTGGCCCAGCGGTTGGACCTCGCGGAAGCGGGTCGATAGACCCGGCGTGAACTTCGTCCGGAAACCAATGGCCTAGCCGATCGGATCGAGACGGTCCGAATTACGGAGAATTGCCGATAGGAGGAGTGTTGCCGCATCGGTAACCTAGATCGGCTGTTGAGACGCCCGTGGCACGGGATGCAGTCACGCGTTCAACATGCTCTGGAAGGGAGATCGAAAATGGCCGCGATGAATCTACGACGATACGACGTCCAAGCGACCTACGCCCTCGTGCTCTCCCTCGCCTCGGTCGCACCGTTCCTTGTCGCCTTCGCGCTCGCCGCCACGCGGTTTGATCCCGTGCTCGCCCAGATTCGGTACGGGTCGGAAGGAAAGTTTGTCGGCGCGTTCGCCGCGTGCGTGCTCATCTCCATGGCCCCCAGCGCTCTCGCGTTCGCGCTGGGCTGGAACAGCGCGGGACAGCGGCGCAACGACCGGCAGAAGCGATCCTGGACCGGGTTCTTCGTCGGCGGACTGGTGCTGACGTTGAACTTCATCCTCCTCCTGGCGTTCTACAAGCTGCGGCTTGAGATTCCGATGGGAAGCGCGGGCTGACGGCGTACCGCACCAGCAGCGTCACGAACCGAGCGCGTGCGTCGCCGCCGTGGACGCTTGCCCCGGCTCGCCGGAACACTACCATGAGGGACGATCAAGGGTTCGCAGGTGCCCAGGCCGCCCCCGGTCGGCGGGGGTTCCCCGCAAAACCAGGATTCCGGCGGTCCGATTCGCGCCGCGAGCCCGCAGGAAGCGCCGCTAGCTCAATTGGATAGAGCATCGGTCTACGGAACCGAAGGTTGCTGGTTCGAATCCAGCGCGGCGCAGTGAAGAAAACCCCTCAGAATCAAGCGTTTTCTCCGGTGTTTTGGCGGTTTTTCGACGTGTCACGCCCTTGGCACCTATCCGGCCAAGTTCGGTCTTTGATACCCTGTTTCGGACGGTACTTTGGCACAAATCTGACACACTCTTTTCGCCCCCGCACGTGCCCGTCGCCCGCAACCGCTCCGATCCGGTGTTCGGCTTCGGCGAATCGAGAGTCGGAAGCCGTTCGACAGCCGCCGCCAGCCCCCCGCGGACGACGTGCGTGTAGCGATCCAACGTCAAGCGGCAGTCAGAATGCCGCGCCAGCGTCTGCGCGTCCTTCGGAGCGGCACCGGAAGCCACCAAATTCGTGACGTAGGCGTGCCGTAGCGAATGGAAGTCGGCCACTTTGCCGTCGGTGCCGCGGTACACCAAGAATTCGCTGTTGAGCCTTTGGCGACGGTCTTTGCGATGCTGGACGGCCATGATCCACCGCGCCCGCGCCTGCCGCAGATCGGTGCGGAACATCAGCGCCGTCTTTTCCGGCACCGCGAACACCGGCTCGTCGGCGTCGCGCCCGCCCAAGTACGTCACCAGCTCTTTCGCGAACCCCCGACGGATCGGTTGCGCATCCTCGCGGCCATTCTTGGCGTAGCACGCTTGCACCGTCACCGTCGACGTGCCTCCGGTGTAGTCGCCGTCAGCCAAGTCGAACGATCGCGGCGTGAGCGACGCCAGCTCGGCACGCCGGAAACCGGTTTCCACGGCGGTTCGATAAAGCATCGCGCGATCCGCGCCGGCCATGCCGAACCGCTCGGCGAACGTCGGAAACGCCGAGAACAGCCACCGAAGTTCGGCGTCGGACAGCGCCCGGCGATCCGTCTTGACGTTGCCGCCCGTCAGGTGCGACAGCGGATTGTCCGGCGCTCGCCGATCTACCACGAGCCAACGACAGAATTGCTTCGCACCTTGCAGTTAGAAATTGCACGTTTGAATGCTCGTTTCGTCTCGCCGAAGCTCGCCGATGAACGCCTCGACGCGCGAAGCCGATATATCCGGCCAGAACCGGAAGCCGCAGCCGTCGAGTACCTTTCGGATTCGCGGAACCAGTGTACGGATATGCTGATGGGCGCTGAAAAGGAGGGAAACCAAACTTGACTTCCCCGTGCCATTGGCACCGAAGAGGTACAGCACATCGCCCAAGCCGAGCGCGAACGCCAGGTCCCCATCGGCACCCCATGGGATGCTGAACTGAAACTGATTCGTCATGGTGGGAGGATGCCCAACCCGACGAAATCTACCGACACCGTCCCCGAACGGGACCCTAGGATCCCTGCCGGCGCTACGGGACGCAGCATCGCCCCGGCATCGGCAGCGCGCTGGAGTTGGGTCGCAAGGCAGCTCGGGCGCGAATCTCCTGGTCTCCCGGACGGTCGTTTTCACTACTTCGGCCAGGCCGACACGGCGTTGAGTTCGGTGTGCGATTGGGCACGGCGGTTCGGCCGAAAGGGAGCTTGACGGTTGCACCCGTTCCTGTACTGAATACGCACGTTATCTCCGTGGCGCTGCCGTCGGCAGCGTACGCCCTCCGTGGAGAGGCGCTGCAGCGGATCTGAGTCCGTCACGCTCGATGTTGGTTGGGAGGGCAAGGGCGCCTCTTTCAAGAGGATGCTCCTATGCAAACATCTCGCAGCGGCAGGCATGTCGGTCGCGTCGTCGGACTGTGGCGCTACCCGGTCAAGTCGATGGGCGCCGAAGTGCTGGCTGAAGTCGACGTTTCCTGGCATGGTTTCGCTGGAGATCGCCGCTGGGGCTTCATCCGAGACGGCGTGGCGCAGAGCGGATTCCCCTGGCTCACGCTTCGTGAGCGTGGCGACATGAGTCATTACCGTCCATCGTTCGTCGAGCCGGATCGACCCGACAAGTCGGCGACCGTCGTGCGGACTCCATCGGGGTCCGTCTTCGACGTCGCAGACCCGACGCTCGGGGCGGAACTCTCTCCGAGCGGAGTGCGGGTAATCCGGCAGGACCGCGGCATTTTCGACACTTTTCCGTTGTCTCTCATCACGACCCAGACGATCGTTCGGCTCGGCGAGATGGTCGGCGCCCGACTCGACGTCGAGCGTTTTCGACCGAATATCCTGGTCGAGACAACCGATGAGGCGCCGTTCCCCGAGGATGGCTGGGTGGGCTGTGTCCTGCGCATTGGCGGCGCGCGCATGCGCG
>ORJL010667242.1_pt1 | contig 18623 bp, 13 predicted proteins | sample 1779941 | NCBI WGS metagenome assembly ORJL01 (sample SAMEA104232317, study PRJEB22302) | groundwater metagenome | biome: forest; feature: aquifer; material: groundwater | place: USA | collected 2011-08-07 | depth 5.8 m | reverse complement strand
TATCGGCAGCAGCAACTGCTGCCCGATAAGCAACGCTAATTTAATTAAATTATAATAATATGCTGCTGCTTCCGGAATAATAGATCCGGCAGGAGGGTTGGTTTGGCCCAGCTAAATGACATAACGTCCACCGAAAAATTGCTGGATTTCATTCGGAATAAAAGCAGTGTTCCCTTGCCGGAAGGAGAAAGTTTTGCAAATGCCCCTCTTCCTGTGGCACCGCCGCGTAGAAAGATAGCGGAAATTATTCCCTTCCGCAAAGTATCTTTTCTCAAAGCGGCGGTGGTGGGCATTTATATCGGCCGTGAATACCTTTGGTTAGCGAAAACTGTGAAAGGGCCCGACGGCGTGCCGGTGCTGGTTGACAAGAGACAGCGGGAAATTCCGCCGGCGATCGACAGGAACAGCGCTGAATTTGTGAAAATCTTAAAGTGGGAGCTGGAATCATTTTGCGATGAGGGACAGAAGCAAAGCATCTGGGCCATCATGTCGGCTGCCGGCGTTGAAGTGCGCCATATCCGTATTCCCAGGGTGCCGAAGAAGCAGACCGCCAGCGCAGTCCTATGGTCCGCCAAAAAGGAAGCGCCTTTTGACGAGAAGGACAATATTTTCGATTTTGAAGTCCTGGGAGAGGTGATTGAGCAGGGAATCGCGAAGCTGGCGGTTATGTACTATCGGGCGCCGAAACGGGTGGTCGAGGAAATGCGAAGATCTTTTTCCCAGGCCGGCTTTCCTCTGACCGGTCTCTCCATTGCCCCTTTCGCTATACAGAATATCTTCCGGACCGGATGGCTGGCCGGGGATGGGGGACCAATCGCCAGCCTCTTCATCGGCAACGATTATTCCCGCATCAATATTTACATCAACGGCACTCTGGCGATGACGCGCGACATCAAGGCCGGGATAAACAGCATGTTAGAAAGTCTGATCGAGGGCCTGCACGGCAAGGCGCAGACTGCGGAAGCTGGCGCCGGCGGGCCGCCGATAGATATGGATCAGGCCAGGAAAATCCTTTTCAGTTTGAGTCCTGATTCGCCGCCCCTGGAGGAACAGGATGCGGCTTACGGTCTTGAAGAGGAAGAAATATGGCAACTGATCCTGCCGGCCTTTGACCGGCTGGTGCGGCAGGTGGAAAGGACTCTTGAGTACTTCAATGTCAGTCTGGGCAATGAAAAGGTGGAAAAGATCCATGTTTCCCAGGCGATGAACGTTTACCGCCGCTTTGCCGAGTATATGGGCGGACAGCTCAATCTGGAAAGCGACCTTTTTGATCCCCTGTTGCGGCCCTATTCCTTCCGCGATGATAACCAGCTCGTTTACGCTTGTGATTCGGAGCGGATTGCCTTAGCCCCGGCACTCGGTATCGCACTGTCCGATAGCATACACACCCCCAACTTCCTTTTTACTTATAAAGACAAAGAAAGAGCGAGCGCCGTTAGGCAGATCAATGCGGCTATTTTTATGGTCTTTCTGCTATCAGTATTTCTCTGTAGCGGAATTTTTACTTATCAGCTCCATGCCATGAGCGAAAAAAGAAAAACCATCCGCCAGTTGGAACGTCAGATGCCCCCGGCCGAAGGGCCGGTAGACCGGGGGCTGATCATGGCGACGTTGAGCACGGTTAAGCAGGATATGGCCTCGGCCAAGATATACAGCCAAAGATATCAGGGACTCGCGATCATCTCGGAATTGTCTCATCTTACCCCCCGGGATATCCGCCTGATCAATGCGAAGGTCAACCTCGGCCAACATGCCTTGGATAAACCGGCGTCGACGGCGCCGGCGAAAGCGAATCCGGCGGCAAAAGCGCCGGAAGAGCAAGAAAAGGAGTTGGCAATTGAGGGATTTGCTTCAGGGGAAAAAAAAGCTTTGCCGAATATCCTGGCGGACTATGTGATGAAATTGGACGGTTCTCCTTTGTTTCAACAGATAAAAGTACAGAAAACGAATGAGGAACAATTTAAAAAAACGTCACTCCTGCGTTTCGTGATCACCATGAAATTGGAAGGGCTTTGAGCTGGCAGTATGGACTTTAAAGGAATCCCCCAGCAAAGCGTCATTTATCTCTTGCTCTGTTTAGCGGGAATTATCATCTTCCTTGTTCTGGCAATCTTGCCCTCCCAGAGGGCCTTGGGCGTCCTGAACGGCAAGATTGCCGAGATGAAAGTGCGGGTTGAAGAGCAGAAGCAGCTAACGTCCATCTATCAGGCCCTTAAGCAGAGAGCCCAGCAAAAGGTTACGCCCAAGCAAGGTGCCAGGACATTGCCCTTGCCCGTAAAAGCTGAACCGGTGCGGGTGGAGATGGAAAGGTTGGCCGCGACCGTGGAAGGTATTTCCCGGCGCGCCAATCTGCAAGTGATTTCCCTGGTCCCGGCCTTAAGTTCCCTGGGGGGGGGATCAAAAGCGATGGCGGTGGAAGCGGTGGTGAGGGGTGAATTCTACTCTTTTCGTCGGTTTTTGATCGGTTTGGAGGAACTTCCCTATATTAGTCATGTTGAGGAGCTGCAATTTAAGCAAAATCCGGACGGGACGGAACTGCGGGTCAAGTTTTGGGTTAATAGCCTGTAGCAGGAGCAATAAAAGGAATGCCTGCCCCATCAGATGGTGATACAGGGTCGGCTCATGTTGTAAGGTTGGCGCTGTGCGTAAACTAGAAAATCGGGAGAGCATAACTGTTGGTGTCATGGCGATTGCCCTTTTATATGGTGCATTCAGCTTTATGTCTGCCGCGCCGGCTAAAAAGGCCTCTTTCCCGGCCGCGGAAAAAGCCGCGGATTTACAAGCCTTGACCAGTGATGTGACAGCGGCCATCGGCAAGGATAATCTCTCTGTCCGAGATGCCTATGTTATCGCCCGGGCGGAAACGGAGTGGCTACAGGATCCTTTTATGGAAAAAAGGGTTTACCGCGAGATGACCATTCCCCCGGAGGAGCCCAAGGCCGGTGGGGAGCCGAAAGTGGAGCCGAAAAAAGTGACCTTTAGTTTCACGGGCTTCATGGAGTTTAGAGGGAAGCAAATCGCTATCATCAATGGAACCGAGTATACGTCCGGCGAGGCCTTGGATCCGCCGGGATACGTATTGAGGTCTATTTCTCGGGAGAAAGTGAAGATCGAAAACCAGACCACCCGGCTAATGATTGAAGTTCCCTTGCAGGACTGGTGAAAATTAGCGGCGTAGGGGGAAACAAACAGGACTTTCGTACTTACCTTTGAACACCTGCGGCAGGCAGGGGGGAAATTTTATGGAGCTCAGTGAGGATATAGAACGGCTAAAGAGCGTATCCCTTATATTGCTGATCTTTCTGTTTTTCGGCTGTGGTCCGGAAAAGATCGCTAAAAAGGAGCCTTTCTTCGAGAAGTGGAGCGCAATGGCTGAGGAAGCTCCGGGCCATTCGCCGGCCCCGCGCAGTCGGATCATCATTTATCCCGACGCCAAAAAGCCGGTAGATACAGGGGCGCCCGCCAAGAGTCTGCCCCAGGAACGGGTCACGCTGAAGATGCGGCAGGCGGATGTTAAGGCTGTGATCCGGTCCCTGGCCCGCACTTCCGGACAAAATATCCTGGTCAGAAACGAAGTGAAAGGGGATATCAATGTCGATTTTACTAATGTTCCCTGGGATCAAGCCTTTATCAGCATCCTCCGCGCCCAGGGATTGTCATTCGTTTGGGATGGGGAAATCATCCGGGTCCTCTCGCTGACAGATTTGGAGCAGTCATTGAAGCTGTCGGAGATCGAGGGAAAGCAAATCGCCCAGACGGTGGAAGCCAGGAAGGCGGAGCCCTTGCTGACGATGGTGGTGAACGTGGATTATGCCGAACCTCAGTCCCTGAAGGAGAATCTGCAGGATTTTTTGACCAAGGACAAAGAGGGAAAGATACCGCTCGGCTCCATCAAGGTAGACCAGAATACCAATTCCCTCATTATCCAGGCGATCCGCGACGACCTGCTGAGGATGGTTCCCATTATCGAAAAGCTGGATAAACCTACTCCCCAGATCAACATAAAAGCCAACATCGTGGAGACAACGAAGGAAGTTGCCCGCAATCTCGGTATTCAGTGGGGCGGCATGTATGGGACAACTCTAGGGAACCACAGCTTGTTTGTTACGCCCGGCGGGCGCGGGGGAACGGCCGCGGGTGACCCCCGGGGAGGGGGCTTCAGCCCGGTTGCGGGGTCGACAACGGGGGCAACAACAGGGGGAACAGCAGGGGGTGCCGGGGTCGGGATCGGGGGCTTACCCTTCGGAGTGAATTTTCCCGCTGCTATGGACGCGGCCGCCTCGGGGTCCCTCGGCCTCATTTTTGGCACCATCGGGGGCAATGTCCTGGAGATGCAGTTGAATGCCCTGCAGAAGGACAGCAAACTGAATATCCTCTCCAGCCCCTCCATTACCACGCTGGACAATCAAAAGGCCTTTACGGAAAACGGGGAGAAGGTGCCCTTTGTCACGCTCCCGCCTCAGGGCGGCAGTCCGCAGGTTTCCTTCCAGGACGCCGTCTTGCGGCTGGAAATTACCCCCCACGTGATTGACGGAAAAAATCTCAAGATGAAGATCATGGTTAAGAAGGACGAAGTGGATCTATCGCGCCAGGTGCAGGGCAATCCCGTGATCATAAAAAAACAAACGGAAACCACCCTGATTGTGGCGGATGGAGAAACCATCGTCATTTCCGGTTTGAGCAAACAGACCAATACGCAGACCACCACCGGCATTCCGGCCCTGAAGGACGTCCCGGGCCTCGGATGGCTCTTCAAAGGGGAGGCCAAAAATGACCAGATGCAGGAAGTCCTCATCTTTATTACGCCGAGGATCCTGCCGCCCCAGATCGCTGCGGCGGCAGCAGATGCAGAAAAGGGGTTGGTAATCCTCCCCTGAGCAAGGTTTTTTCTCGGTTGATGCCGAATGTTTGAACGACGAGGTTTTAGAAGATGGAATATTACAAGTTACTGAACCTGCAGCGAGAACCATTCTCTAATTCGCCGGAGCCGGAGTTTTTTTACCAGTCCGATCAGCACATGGCCTGTCTCCAGAAACTGGAACTGGCCATTCGTTTGCGGCGGGGATTAAATGTGGTTATCGGTGAGGTCGGGACGGGAAAAACCACCCTGTGCCGCCAAATTGTCCTTAAATTTGCCCGGAGGGAAGAAGACAAAGATCAGATCGAGACCCACCTGCTCATGGATCCGTCGTTCAGCAATGTACGTGAGTTTTTAGCTACGGTGGCCCTGTCTTTGGGCGCGGAGAACCAGGCAGGTGAAGAAAGTGAATGGCAAATCAAGGAAAGCATTAAGAATTATCTTTTTAAGCGGGGGATCGATGAGGAAAAGATCGTTGTTTTGATCATTGATGAAGGGCAAAGACTGCCGTCTTTTTGCCTGGAAGTCCTGCGGGAGTTTCTGAATTATGAAACGAACGAACATAAATTGCTGCAGATCATCATCTTTGCCCAAAAGGAATTTCAACCCCTATTGCTGGCGCATGCCAACTTTGCCGACCGGATCAATGAATATACCTTTTTACGACCCCTCAACTTCAAAAATTCCTGGAACTTGATCAAGTTCCGTATCGGCCGGGCGGGCGCCAGTCCGGCGGCGGTGCCAGCCCTTTTTTCCTGGCCGGCCCGTTGGGCCATCTATCGGGCCACCGGCGGATATCCCCGCAAGATCATCACTCTTTGCCACCAGGTAATGCTGACAACGATTATCCAGAACCGCGTAAAAGCCGGCTATTTTCTGGTGCGTTCCTGTGCGGCGCGGGGCGTTTTTGCCGGAAAGGCGGACCGTCCCAAATGGCCCGCAACTGTGGTCGCCCTTGGGGTGCTTTTCTTCTTGATCTTCCTCAGTATCCACCGGATAGAGGGGTTTCCCCCGGGGTGGGAAAAGACCGTTAAGCGGATATGGCAGCCCGCCATGGTCCAAATTTTTCCGGCAACTGATATCAGTCACAGGAGACCGGTAATGCTGGGCGAACTGGTCCTGCAATCAGACGGCCGGGCGCTGGCATTGCTGGAAGTCATTTATGGCCAGGATGCCGGCTCGCAATTGGCAGCCTTTGCTAAAGCCAATCCGCAAATCGCGCACCCTGAGGAATTGAAGAGTGGCGATGTTGTCAAGATCCCCGCCCGTCTGCACGTCGTTCAGCCCTTGCCGCCTGGTAAATTCTGGGTGGAGATAGCTTCGTTCAAGAATCTCTGGGATGCCTACGAGTTCATGAGGGCAATGCCGGAAGCAGAAAAATTTACCCTTCTATCCTGTTGGCATCAGCAGGAGGGGATAACGTTTGCCGTCCTGTTGAAGGAAGGGTTTGAAAATGAGGCAACTGCCCGGCCAGCCATTCAGGCCCTGGCGCCGGTTTATCGCTTGATCGCCCATGTCGTAAGCGGCTGGGAGGACAAAGTGTTTTTGTAAGGTCGGCCGGCTGTCGGGCAACGCACTTTTTGATCGCTAAAGCATGGCCTTAGAAATAGCTTTCCGGTGGAAAGCAATCTTGTTTACGCACTTATCCCATTTATCGGGGGTTAGGGAATAGTTGCCATGCCGGTGAAAAAACGTTTGGGCGAGATGCTTGTGGAGAGCAATCTGCTCACCGACGAACAGTTAAAAAATGCCCTCATGGAACAGAAAAAGGCCGGTGTGAAGCTTGGCCAATATCTAGTGCGCAGCGGCATCGTCAATGAAAACCAGATTGTCGATATGTTAAGCCGGCAATTGAAAATCCAGAAATATCAGCCTGAGAAATATCCGTTAGATCTGAATCTGGCACGGATGATTGCCGTCGATATCGCCCAGAAGTACCAACTGGCGCCGTTGAAAAAGAAAGGCCGGCTCTTGACCGTCGCTACGACGGATCCCCTGGATATTAATACCCTGGACTACATCGAGATCTTAACCAATGCCGAGGTGGAACCGGTTGTCTGCACCGAACGGGAAATCAACCAACTGATCGATATCGTCTACGGCGCCCGGTCCAACATCAGCGACGTCCTGGAAAGCATGGAGGTGGAACCGGAGGGTGAACCGGAAAAGGCAACTCTGCAAGAAGTCGAGGACATCCAGGTTGCCTCTTTGCAGGATATGGCCGGGGAAGCCCCGGTTATCCGGCTGGTTAATTCCATCTTTGCCCAGGCTGTCCGGCAGAATGCCAGCGATATCCACATCAGTCCCCAGCAGAACAACATCCGGGTGCGCTTTCGCCTGGACGGCAAACTCCACGATGTCCCTTCGCCCCCCAAAACGCTGTTCTTGCCCATTATCGCCCGCATCAAGATCATGGCCAACATGGACATCACGGTGTCACGTATGCCGCAGGACGGTCGCTTTACCATGAACGTGGATCGCAAAGAAATCAACGTCCGCGTCTCCACCATGCCGACCATTTACGGGGAAAACATAGTGCTTAGGCTCCTGGATATGAGCGCCGGCGTTTACACTCTGGACCGGCTGGGGATGGTACCGGAGGATATCGATAAGATATCCGAGATGATTCAGAAACCTTACGGTATGATCTTGAGCACCGGTCCCACGGGAAGCGGTAAAAGCACCAGTCTTTATGCCATCCTGAATGAGCTGAACCGTCCGGACATCAATATTATTACCCTTGAAGACCCGGTGGAGTACCGTATCGATAATATCCGCCAGGTGCAGCTGAATCCGAAAGCCGGAATGACCTTTGCGAGCGGCCTGCGTGCCATCCTCCGGCAGGACCCCGAGGTGGTGATGGTGGGCGAGATCAGGGACCGAGAAACCGCCGCAATAGCCGTGCAGGCCGCCCAAACCGGCCATCGTGTGCTCAGCACCATGCATACCAATGAGGCGGCTGGCGCCATCTCTCGCCTCGTCGACATGGGGATTGAACCTTTTCTTGTTTCGTCCGTTTTGCTGGGCGCTTTTGCCCAGCGTCTCGTGAGAACCAACTGTTCCTACTGCCAGGAATCCTACCGGCCGCCGACCAGCGCCCTTAAGGCCTGGGGGCTGGAGAAGGTGGAAAACGCGAATTTTCAACGAGGGAAGGGGTGTTTCCAGTGCATGGATACGGGTTACCTGGGGAGAACCGCTATCTTTGAGGTGCTGACCAACGATGAATTGATTCAGGATCTGATCATGAACAAACATTCGGCCAAGGAGATTACCCGTGCGGCGGCGGAGGCCGGCCGGCTGAGAACATTGCGGGACGATGCGGCAAAGAAGGTCCTCCAGGGAATAACCACGCTGGAGGAAGCCGCCTCGGCAGTAATCGTTTGATTTCCCGCTGGCGGCCGTGATAAGTAACAAATAATATCAAGGGGGTTTATGCCAGTCTATTCATACCGGTGCATAAATGAAAACGGCTCCACCATTACCGGAACTTGCGAAGCAGATTCCGTAGCCATGGTCGAGAGTCTCTTGGCGTCCAAAGGGCATATCCCTACCAGGATTTCCCCGGCCAGGGCCGAATCGGCTACCTGGGCGAAGATCAAGGGAAAATTGGGAACGGTGAAGCCCCAGGACCTGATCCTGTTTACCAAGCAGTTCCGTTCCATGCTCCATGCCGGTGTTCCCATTTTGCGGCTGCTGCAGGTGCTGGAGACGCAAACGGCCAACAAGACATTGAAACTGGTCATCGCCGGCATGGCGATGGATATCAGGCAGGGCACCACGCTCTTTGAGGCTATCGAGAAACACCCAACAGTGTTTTCGCCGTTGTACCGCAGCATGGTGAGAGCGGGAGAACTGAGCGGTTCGCTTCCCGAGGTCCTGGCCCGCCTCGTTTATATAGTGGAGCATGAAAACAAGATCCGGTCGGATATCAAGGCGGCGCTGCAGTATCCAAAAATGGTCGTCATCACCCTGTGCGGCGCTTTTTTTATTTTGCTCACCTTTGTCATCCCCAAATTTGTCGACGTTTTCGCCAAGGCGGGATTGACGCTTCCCCTGCCGACGAAGATTGCCATGGGCCTCTATCAGGCACTGGCCAATTACTGGTATATCATCCTGGCCGTGGTCGTCGCCGTCATCTTCGGTTTGCGCAGCTATTTCCAGACCCCGGCGGGGATGCTGTTCAAGGACAGGTTGCTTCTTAAGCTGCCCATCGTGGGACCGCTTTTCAATAAGGCTGCCATGTCGCGTTTTGCCAGCATTTTTACCATCCTGAATTCCAGCGGCGTGCCGGTGATGACGGCCATGGGCATTCTTTCGGGCACGATCGGGAATGCGGCTATTGCCCGTGAATTTGACAGAGTGCGGGAACAGATGGTGGAAGGACGGGGGATTGCTGGTCCCCTGGGTTCCGCCCGCTATTTTACTCCCATGGTGGTCGATATGATGGCCATTGCGGAGGAAACGGGCAATATTGATGAGATGATGCTGGAAATAACCCTGCACTACGACGATGAGGTGGCCTACGCCGTCAAGGGTCTGTCCGATGCCGTAGGGCCGATTTTGATTGTGGGGCTGGCGGCGGTGGTCGGCTTTTTTGCCCTGGCGATCTTCCTGCCCATGTGGGATCTGACGAAGATGGTGCATTGATTAGGTCGAGATGAAACGTCGCAAAATCCTGATCAGCCTGTATATCCTCATCCCCCTGATCTTCGGGGGGATTGCCCTCATCGGCTCCATCGTCGCTTACAAAATCACCGCCTATCACCTGGAAATGGGAAGAGAGGCCGGCGTCTCGATCGTCTGGTGGAGCGCCGCCATTGTACTGCTTGCCGTAGTCTGTAGTGTGATTATCCTGCACCTGATTTTGAAACCGGTGGTCAGGTTTATCAAGCAGAGCGAAAAAATGCTCATCCTTTCCCCCCCGGAAAATAACGCCCCCCTGGAAGCAAAGGCCGACCCGGCTTACTATGCGCAAGTGTTTGAACGCGTAACCGATATCCTGAGCAAGGTGGAGGCGAAAGAGCTCTTTCCCCGGATCATCGGGCAGAGCCAGGTCATCCGCGATTTGCTGACGCAGATGCTGAAGGCGGCCCCCACGGATGCCACCGTCCTGATCGAGGGTGAGAGCGGCACGGGAAAAGAGCTGGTTGCCACCTCGGTCTATGACCACAGCCGCCGCCAAGGCGGACCTTTCATAAAACTTAACTGTGTGGCGATTCCGGAAGGACTGCTGGAAAGCGAGCTTTTCGGCCATGAAAAGGGCGCCTTTACCGGCGCTGTGGCGCAGAAGAAGGGCAAGTTCGAACTGGCCGATGGCGGGACGATTTTTCTCGATGAGATCGGGGACATGCCGCTTGCCACGCAAGCCAAGATCCTCCGCGTGCTCCAGGAAAAGGAGTTTGAACGGGTGGGGGGAACGCGGCCGATCCGCGTGGATGTGCGCTTTATTGCGGCCACCAACAAGAACCTGCAGGAGATGGTCAAAGCCGGGGCCTTCCGGGAGGACCTGTTTTATCGCCTCAATGTGTTTTTCCTCCAGCTCCCACCGCTGCGGGAGCGCCGCGAGGACATCCCCTTTCTCGCCGACCACTTTCTGAAGCAGGCGGAAAAGGCGACGGAGCTGTCGCCCCATGCCTTACAGTTTCTCCTGGGGTATCACTGGCCCGGGAACATCCGGGAATTGCAGAATGTCATCCACCGGGCCGCTGTCGTTGCCGAAGGGACTATTGAACCGTTTCATCTGCCGGCGCATTTGACCGGCGACCTGGCCCAACCTCGTTACCGGGGAGAGCATGAAACATCCCTGGATAGCCGCCTCGAGGAGATCGAAAAGGCCATGATCATCGCCGCCCTGACCCGCACCGGCGGTGTCCAGGCCCGGGCCGCCCAGGCCCTTGGCATCAACCAGCGCAGCCTCTGGCACAGGGTCAAGAAGTATCAGATTGATGTCCCTTCGTTCAAGAAGGTACCATAGAGGATGATGGACAGCGAGAGTCTAAAGAACCGGGTTGCTTCTCTGCTCGGCCGGCCCGCACAGGCAGGAAGCCAGGTGATATTCATTCTTTTGGCGCTGATCGGCAGTCTCTTTTTCCAGGGCGCGAATCTCTATGCCCTGCTGGCGACGCAGATCATCCTGGCGGGAGTATTGGCCTGGCGGTTGATGCGCGTCTATGGTGAAGAGATCACCCTGCGGATCGACCTGCTCTCGGTGGCGCTCCTGACCTTCTGGCTCTGGCTCGCAGTGAGCGTTCTCTGGTCCCAGGTCCCCTACATCAGCGGCCTCACCTTCTGGTGGGTCGGCGTGCTGCCGCTGGTCTATTTTATTTACCTCCTCTCGCCGGACCTGGATGCCTCCTGGTCGCTGCTTGTGGTGGCGCTCTTCGTCATCGGCATGATCCTGGCCCTGGCCGGGCTCTATCAATTCATATTCCTCCATGACTTTCCCCGCGGGCCTTTCATTTACCGGAACCTGCAGGCGGCTGTTCTCAACATGCTGATTCTCGTGCTGGCGGCCCGGTATCTGGCGCGGAAGGAAGATGAACAATCTCCACGATACAGCAGTGAATGGGTGTTGGCCGGTATTTTTCTTCTGATCCTGATCGTGGGTCTGTGCAAAAGCCGGGGGGCCCAGCTGTGCCTGGCCGTCGGGATGCTCTGCCTTTTCCTCCTGGCCCGTTCCCACGTCCCCAGGCGGCAGGGCCTGTTCAAGATCGCAGGGGTATTTTTCAGCGCCCTGACGGTTGCCCAAATTGGCACTGCCGGGGAGATGGGCCAGCGACTGCTGACCCTTCAGGAGCCTTACAGTGCCGGTAAGGAGCGTTTTCTGATTTGGGAAGCTTCCTGGAAGATGCTCCTGGAAGGCCCCTGGTACGGCCGGGGATTGGGCACCTACTGGCTGGCCTGGCCTCCCTACCGGCCGGCCGGTGATGCCAGCGCAGGGTTCTATGTCCATAACGATTACCTGCAGATTGCCATCGAAGGCGGCTGGCCGGCCCTGTTGCTTCTGCTGGCAATCCTGGCGGTCGTGGCCGGCACGTTTCACCGGGCTTATCGGAACGCAGCAGTTGACGGCAGGGTCAGGATCGAAATGGCCGGCCTGGTCACCGCCCTGCTCACTTTGTTTCTGCACAATATCCTCGATTTCAATCTCTATTCCATGCCGGCGACGATCCTGGCCGGACTGTTCATGGGCAGATTGCGTACCATCTGTTGTGAAAGTCCGCCATCGGCATCCCTGCATATCTTATTGGGCAGTTGGCTCCGCCCGCAAATCTATAAAATATGCTTGCTATTACTTGCTTTATTCCCAATGGCTTACTTTATCACCGTGGGAATTGCCTATTTCCATAGTCAAAAAGGCGAAGCCCTGATCAAAGTTGCCGAATTGAATAAGGCTGATGGTGCCCTGCGTATTGCCGAACTGCTATGGCCGAGCTATGACCGTCCCCACTATCTGAGGGCGAGCATCTATCAAGTAACGATATTGGGAAGTCCTCATCTCAATGCGACGGTGAAGAGGCAACTCTTCAGGGAGTCGGAAAAGAAGCTGAGGCAGGCCTGGCGGTTGAATCCTTGGAAACCGGAGACTTTTATTGTTTTTGCCAGGCTCTGTCGGCAAAATCCAGACCTTGCCGGCCGGGACCGGTTTGAAAAGGCAACATGGTTCTATCGCCACGCACTGGCGATTAATCCCCGCAGCTACGAGGCGCGGATCGACTATGCCGGAATGCTTATGGAATCAGGTGACTTAGATCAAGCAGCCACAGTATTAAAGGGCGGGATCAACCATTGGTATGCCGCGGATTACCGCATACTTCGTTATTACCGGCTGACGTCGTCGATCTGCATGCAGGCAGGAGACAGCGCTACAGCCGATAAGGTGGACAAGATCATTGCCGCGATCGTCTCCACCTTTAAAAAATCATCGGCAGTACCGCTGGAAAGGGCTTTCTAGGGATGCGCCTGATCCATGACTTCTTCATAAGTCATGCGCAACGTCTGGCCGCATTGTATGCCGGCATTCCTACGATCACTTTCTTATCCTGAAGCAGATAGTCTAGCTATTCTAGTTTATTATGTTTTCTTCTCACGCTTTCCATTTCCCCTCAAGTTACTGCTTGACTTCATTGATACCCTATGTAAAACGGGGGTGCAGAAGACAATTGATGACATTTTTACATTTTCAATAATTTGTGGGCGAAACGTATAATGCTCCAGCAATGATCAGCTTGAAGACATTATGTAAAATCAGACCTGCTATCCTGATAATGGTGCTGCTGTCTCTGACAAATTTGAGCATCTATTGGCCGGTGCAGAATTTTGAATTTATCAATCTCGATGATCATGCCTATGTCCTTGCCAATCCCATGGTTCAAGAAGGCTTGACCCTAAGCGGATTGAAATGGGCCTTTACCACCTTTGATTACAATACTGCAAATTGGCATCCTCTTACCTGGCTTTCCCTGATGTTGGACTGGCAGCTCTATGGTATGAGCTCCGGTGGCTATCATTGGACTAATCTGCTGATTCATATAGCAAACACACTGCTACTTTTTGTTGCCTTGCGCAAGATGACAAAGGCACTTTGGCGAAGCGCGTTTGTTGCGGTACTTTTTGCAGTGCATCCTCTTCACGTTGAATCTGTTGCCTGGGTTTCCGAACGTAAAGATGTGTTGTGCGCGTTGTTTTGGTTCCTCGCCATCGGCATGTACGTACGATATGCTGAAAACCCGAGATATAAATCGTATCTCCTGACGCTCTTTTTCTTTGTGTTGGGACTGCTGGCAAAACCGATGGCGGTTACACTGCCCTTCATCCTGCTTCTTTTAGACTACTGGCCTCTTCGTCGGTTTACGCAACAAACAAATATAATCCAAGAAAGTACCGTCTATTCGGTCACCGCCTCCCCCTACCTTCGCCAGCCCACCTTCTATCTAATCTTAGAAAAGGGGCCCTTCCTTATCCTTTCTTTGCTTTCTTCAGCAATTACTTTTCTAGCCCAGGAAAGTGGCGAAGCTGTGCAGTCCATAACCAATGTGCCTTTATCGCTTCGAGTTGCCAATGCCTTTGTCGCCTATCTTGCATACATCGCCAAAATGGTATGGCCTCATGATCTTGCAGTATTTTATCCCCTTCCGAATGCCTGGCCAATCTGGCATGTATTCCTTGCATTTACTCTGATAATTGCCATGACCGCAATGGTGATGCTCCTGTTAAAGAAGCATCCTTATCTTTTTACCGGCTGGTTTTGGTATGTAGGTAGCCTGGTGCCAGTCATTGGTCTCGTGCAGGTTGGCACCCAATCCATGGCTGATCGGTATACCTACATTCCTCTGACGGGACTTTTTATCATCATTGCCTGGGGCACTGTCGATATTATCAACTTTAGACGATCATTGCGGTATTTACTTCCTTTGCTTTTATCTTTCAGCATCGGTGCCTTTATAACGGTGTCGCGGCTCCAAGTTCAACATTGGCGAAACAGTCTTACCCTTTTTCATCATACCCTGGCGGTAACAAGGGAAAATTATTTTGCTCACAATGGGATGGGAGTTGCCCTTCGTAGTCTTGGCGATATTAGGGGCGCTGAGATGCATTTCAAAGAGACTTTGCGAATACGCCCAAAGTTTGCCGAAGCACATGCCAATCTCGGCGGCATCTACTTCCTTCGCAAGGAGTTTGATGTTGCCTCGGATCACTTCCTGGTAGCACTCCGGATTTCTCCCCGCTATTTAGATGCCCGCTTCAATCTCGCACAGGTATATCTCATTCAAGAAAAATACACCGATGCTATTGCTGTATACAGGTATATATTGATGGAAAAGCCGGATCACGCGGAAGCCCATAATTATCTTGGCGTTGCCCTCATCTGCCAGATGGATGTCGAGGGGGCGATAGGGGAATTCAAGACAGCTTTGCGTATCCACCCTCAATATGCGAAGGCGAGGATCAACCTGTCAAATGCCTTGGCGATGCAGGAAAGATTTAAAGTCGATCCTCAATAGCGGCCGTTCAAAGGTGCATGTTGAATTCCAAGACAAGAAGATATAGTAAGAAGTTATACCGATAATAGAGAAAATTAACATGGAACAAGGGAAAAAATGGGCATGCATCAGGACGATCTTGATATTGCTCGCCCTTACCGTTGCCACCCTGGCTGTGTTTTGGCAGCTAGAGAGCCATGATTTCATTAATTACGATGATCCGGATTATGTTCTGGATAACCCGTTCGTCCGGAAGGGATTATCCTGGGAGGGGGTTCGCTGGGCCTTCCAGAGTAAAGCCGTCAGCAATTGGCATCCCGTAACCTGGCTCTCCCACATGCTGGACTTCCAATTGTTCGGCAAAAAAGCGGCCGGCCACCACCTGACGAGCCTCTTTTTTCATCTGGCCAATACCTTGCTGCTTTTCCTCATCCTGAAGGAGATGACCGCTTCCTACTGGCGCAGTGCCTTGGTGGCGGCCATGTTTGCCCTTCATCCCCTGCATGCGGAATCCGTCGCCTGGGTGGCGGAGCGAAAGGACGTATTGTCCGCCTTTTTCTGGTTTCTCACCCTCGCCGTTTATGTTGATTATCTGAAACGGCCAGCCCGGGGGAAATACCTCTCGGCCCTCCTTCTTTATACCCTGGGTCTCATGGCCAAACCCATGGTAGTGACGCTGCCCTTCGCTCTTGTCCTGCTGGATTTCTGGCCCTTGGGCCGCTTACCCGCATCCGAAATTAACCGCGGGCGGATCTGGCCGGCGCTGCGGCCTTTGTTGGTAGAAAAGATCCCCTTTTTTGCGTTGAGCCTGCTTTCCTGCCTCATCACCTACTATGTCCAGGACCAGGGGGGGGCTGTCAGCCCCTTGAAGGTCGTGCCCCTTGGTGTCCGAATCAGCAACGCCTTTATCTCCTACGTGGAATATCTCGATAAGACCCTGTGGCCGCGGGATCTCGCTGTTTTCTATCCCTATCCCGACACGATATTGCTGTCGAAGGCCCTAGGTGCCGCCTTGCTGGTTATTTTTATTTCACTATTTGCGGTGTATACGCTGAAGAGGTTTTCTTATATCTTTGTCGGCTGGTTCTGGTATCTGGGGACCCTGGTCCCGGTCATTGGTCTCGTGCAGGTAGGGATGCAGACCTCGGCGGATCGCTATACCTATCTACCGCTTATTGGGATTTTTCTCCTTCTTTCCTGGGGCATAACCGACATGACGCATAGGACTCCTGGTCAGCGCATCATGCTTTCCTTCTGCGCCTTCCTGCTTTTGGCCCATTGGACATTTAGCTCCTGGCGCCAGGTCTCATACTGGAAAAATAGCGTTTCTCTCTTTGAACATACAATTTCCGTTACCCGCGATAATAGCGTGGCCCACATGAATCTTGGTGAGGCCTTGTCAAAGGTGGGACGAAATGATGAGGCCATGCGGCATTACCAGGAAACGTTGCGCATCAATCCGACATCGGATAAAGCAACAAATAATTTTGGCATTGAGTTGCTGCGTCGTGGACAATCACAAGAGGCCACGCAATATTTTCGCAAGGCGCTTCAACTCAATCCTCGTCTGGAATACGCTCACATCAACCTTGGAGCTCAACTTGCCAAGACCGGAACCTCGGAAAGCAATGCAGAGGCTATGCAACATTTCCTCGATGCCCTGAAGATTAACCCCTTCTCACACGACGCCCATTATAATCTTGGTGTTGTGCTTTTATTAGAGAAACATACGGAGGAAGCCATCGTCCATTTTGAAGCTGCCGTGCGCCTAAATCCCGAATTCGGCAAAGCCCATCACCAGTTGGGCATCATCTATGCACAGAAATACGTTCCGGAAAAAGCTATCTTTCATTATCGGGAAGCGCTGAAGAGTGACCCTCACGCGGCAATCCTGCATAACAACCTTGCCGGTCAATTAATTCTTCAGGGGAAAATGGATAAGGCCCTGAGCCATCTGCAAATGGCCTTATCCATAACCCCCAACTTTCCCGCTGCGCATTACAATGCTGGGAATATTCTAATGATCCTGGAGCGGATCGAAGAAGCCAGCAAACACTTTGAGGAAGCCTTACGTCTGGATCCTACAGACAAAAAAATAAAGGCAGCCAGCAAGAGAGCCACTTCTATGCTTTCCGCAAAGAAAAGAAAGTCTCTAAATTGAAGAAGGTGTTCCACCCGTTAGGAAGCCACTTTCTTTTCTCGTTGAAAAACAACCAAAAGGTACGTTATTTACCGCAAAACGACGTTTTTAGTAACAGTCCCCGCTGTCTTATCCGTAGGCCCAGTAACCGTGACTGTTACCCCGGCGGTATCAGTGGATGCGTAGGTATACGTGAAATCACCCAGTGTTCCCGAGGCGGCAGCAGCGACACTCTCCATGCTAGGCGTTGTGCCGCCAGACGTCAAGATCATGTTGGCAAATTTTATAGATACTTCACTGGCTCCGGCCCCCAGAGCTGCCTGCGTAGCGTTTGTTTTTGCTGTTGTTTGCATATCCATGTACTTGGGGATCGCCACGGAAGCCAGAATTCCCAGGATGACCAAAACAGAAATAATTTCGATCAGGGTAAAACCTCTTTCATTACTCAGTATGTTCTGTTGCATTTTAAACCTCCTGTTGCTGCATTTATTTTTTTTGAATTAAATTCTATTTCGCGTTCCAATATCCTTGCTGTTTCATCACCCCCCCTTAAGGATTTGATTTCTTAGTTCATACGACTCACTGCAATACAACAGTTTTTGAAGTGGTTCCCGCTATCTTGTCCGTTGGCGACACAACCGTTACCAAGATCCCGGTGCTGCCGGCAGCTTCGTAGGTATACTGAAAATCACCCAGTGTCGCTGCACAGGCGGCAGCGACACTGGCCATGGAAGGCAGTGAGCCGCCGGACGTCAAGATCAGATGGGCAAATTTCAAAGATATTTCACTGGCCCCGGCCCCGAGCGCCGCCTGCGTGGCGTTCTCCCTTGCCTGTGCCTGCAAATCCATATACTTGGGAAGGCTGACGGCGACCAGGAATCCCAAAGTAACCAGGACGGCAATAATCTCGATCAGGGTAAAACCTCTCTCCTGCCTGAGGATATTCTCTTGCATTGCAGATTTTCCATGGTTGTAAAAAGCTCTTTGCCGGCATTGCCCCTGCAACTGAGATGCTACATTCAAGCAGCTTCTATGCCAGATAGTTTATGGCTGCGGTAAACCGGCCGTCTTTTATTATGTGACAGCTCAATTAATAAATAATCGATTAAATACCGCTACTTTTACCTTCAATGGTTTGCTTCTTTCCCCGCTTGCCAGGATTTCCGCGCCCTCGTTCAAGCCCCGAGCTACTTCAATTGTTGCAGGTGCTACAATATTTGTTGATTGATCGGCAGCCTGCCCCGGCAGATTTGAGGAAATCCCATATAATAAAGTGCTGGCTGAAAATAAAGCATGGTGTATTAGTTCGGAAATATTTGACTTAGGAATGTTGCCGGCGCCGCCAAGTAAAGGCGGTAACCTTGTTCATTAATCCCCTTGCCTCGGGTACGCGGAAGGCCATGGCCATCCCGAAATAGACCAGGCCGTATAGACTCAAAGACGATAGGGCCAAAAGGATCGGGTGAACCGGCCCCATCATCAGCTTAATGATCCAGGCGGCAGCAGTTCCAATTCCGGCCGCCAGCCATAATTTCACTGCGAAGGTAATTGGGAGGCCGGTGTGGCCGATACGTCTTTTCAGGGTATTTCTGAGGAGCACAAACTCCAGCCAGCCGCACAATCCCGACGAGGCGGTGAGCCC
>ORJL011372043.1_pt1 | contig 18632 bp, 17 predicted proteins | sample 1779941 | NCBI WGS metagenome assembly ORJL01 (sample SAMEA104232317, study PRJEB22302) | groundwater metagenome | biome: forest; feature: aquifer; material: groundwater | place: USA | collected 2011-08-07 | depth 5.8 m | reverse complement strand
CGGGTGGGTTCATTAAGTACAACGCGGACTGGACTGGCGAGGTGCTGGTCGACCAGGGCGGTCCCAAGTCAGAATCCATCTGGGCCATCAAGAGGGCCAAGGTCGCCGAGCTCGCGGCTGCGAAGAAATAGCAGTATGGGAATGTGTCCCCGGATCGCAACGGTCCGGGGACACACCCAAGGGCAAAGCCTGATGAGCAGGGAGCGGGCGGAAACCGGAAGGAGAGGCGGTGGGGACAATTACGAGGCGCAACAGGAAGTGGGCAACGCTGAGAAGACGCCACAGTGGACTCGTCGCAGCCCACCCTTTGGCCCGTGCGGTGCGCCTCGGAAGACCGTTTGCCGGGTTCGTTCTGGCACCGCTCTTCCTCTTGGCTGCGGCGTGTTCCGCCGGCGATACCGCGCCCGGCCCCGATAAGACCCCTGCGCCTGGAAGCGAGCCTACCGTAGTCGCTACCCTTCAAACTAGTGACGTTACGCTGTCCCCTACCCTTTCAGATTCCGACGTCATTACTGTCAACGTGAGCATTACCGACGATGGCATTGAACCAGCGTTGGTCCTCATTCCCGCAGGGCGGACCGTGCAGTTAGTGTTGCGAAACCACGGTGCAGGGGAGCACCATTATCAGGTCGAGGGACTGGTGCCTCGAGACCCCGCGTGGCTGGCCAAGGGAAATCATGGCACGGCGGGCGGCGAGGACAGCGATGACAGCGATGACCACAACCATAGCGCCAGCTTTGTAGATTCTGAGCTGGCGCTGCTAACTATGTGCACCTCGGCCGCCGGCATCTGTCCCAGGGCTGATGAGGTCCATCTTTATGCCCAGGGGGGCGGGCTGGATGCCATGTTCTTCACCGTTGCCAGCGGAGGGACCTTTCTGGTGCAAGACCCGCTTCACCCCGAGATACGTGGGACGATGACCGTCTTCTCCGAGGGGTCTGCAGCACAGCCGCCTCCTTCCGCAACGAAAGCCGGTGTCACTGAGGACGATGTCCAACGAAGCCTCAGTACCGCCTCCATGGTCCGGGAACTGATACCTCTGCTGACGCGCACTGACCTGGAGTCGGACGAGGGCCACCTGGAGGCGATGTATGAGGCGCCGCTCCTCTTTGAGCTCACCGGGCGGATGGCTCCCGAGATCGAGTCAGGGGGCATCGGCGTCTCTTTTACGGTGACCCAGACGACACATGCCTCTGCTCTGCCTGAGGACATCCCCGACCTTGTCCTCACTGTGGACGGCAGAGGCCCCTTTGCCCCGGTCAGGGTGAGACCGCTGCTTTCCGATAGCCATCACCGCACCACGCACTACCTGTTTCCATCCAAGGACGGGAACGGCTCGCCCCTCATCAAAGGGGGACATCAAGTATTGACGCTGTCTCTGGCTTCCGGTGAAGGTGTGGGCAACGCCGTTGGAAGCCCTCTCACATGGCACCTGCCCATATCTCCGACCACCCCATCGCAAACGTTGACGCGCGTTTCCCTGGCCGATGCTCGCGTTATTCAGGTCAAGGGCAGCGATTCCGGCTTCGCTCCGAATAGCTTGTCGTTCGTCAAGGGGCAACGGGTGGTCCTGGTCTTTGAGAACACTGGAAGTGTAGAGCACCACTTCCACGCCCGGGAAATGCCGGCCCAGGACATTCTGTGGCTCTCCTCGCAAGAAGCCGGCGCCGTGCCAGCAGACATCGAAACGCTGCGCTCTGCGCTCTTCCTGCCCTATCATGTGTGTGATTCGGAGTCAGGGATATGTCCCACAGGGATAGACGTCCATTTGCACGCCAAGGCAGGGGACTGGCTGGCGATTTCCTTTGTGCCGCCGGACGCCGGCACCTTCACCATGACGTGTCCGCTTCATCCCGGGATGACGGGGACCATCGTCGTTGCAGAGAAATAAGGCGGAGGGCCGAGGAATTTGACACCCTCTGCGGGAGCTTTGCATCATAGTCATAGGACCTGCTTCAGAGGATGAAAGGAACCCCGTGTCTCATACGTTGCAGCGCCAGTCAATAGTTATTTGGGCCCTGGCAGGCCTGCTGGTCCTGGCAGCCTGCGCCCGGGAGACCACTCCAGCTCCGACGGCAACGCCGGTATCCGCTCTGGCCTACCCAAACGCCCGCCTGCTGGTGGAGACCTCCTGGCTTGAGTCTAATTCGGAGGCTCCCGGAATGCGGGTGCTGGACGTCAGGTCCCCCGACAGGTACGCCGCCGGACATCTGCCGAATGCCCTCAACCTGCCTCTCTCCCGGGTCTCCGTCAACCAGCCCTTCCCCAACGACCTTCCCGCGGCCTCGCAGATAGAGGCTGCCCTGGGAGGGCTGGGCATCGGCAACGACACGGTCCGGATTGTGCTATACGACGAGAACCGGGGTATGGTCGCGGCGCGGGTCTTCTGGACCCTGGAATACTTCGGCCTAAGTGACAAGGTCGCTATCCTGAACGGGGGCTTCCCCAAGTGGCAGCAGGAAAACAGGACCGTCACCCAGGCGACGACTGTCGTTGCTCCGGCGCAGTTCAGCGCCCGCGCTGAGGGCCGCCTCCTCATTACCGGGGACGCGCTCCTGGGGAGCCTCGACAAGCCGGGCTTTGCGGTTGTGGACGTCCGCAGTCCGGCAGAGTACGTAGGCCAGGACCTGCGCGGCAACAAGAAGGGAGGGCACGTTCCCGGCGCGGTCAACGTGAACTGGGAAGAGACCGTGACAACCGGGGATGCCGGAGTTTGGAAACCTGCCGGAGAACTGGCGGCCATGTACGCCGGCAAGGGGCTGACACAGAACGATACTGTCGCCGTCTATTGCCAGACCGGGGTGCGAGCGGCCCACGGTTATTTCACTTTGAGGCTCATGGGTTACGACGACGTGACCAACTACGACGGCTCTATGGCGGAATGGAACAACCGGACCGACACACCTATCGAGACCGAGACCGCCGCCAGGGTCAGATAATGCCAGAAGATGCCGTCGCCGATGGGTTGGAGGAGACCGCCGTTGGCAATATGCCTGGAAAGCTGTATCATCGTGCCATGATCAGAAGGCTTCGCGCCGACTTGGGCCAGATGGAGCTTCGCCATCTCAAGTGGCTGGCCATCCTGGCGCCTGTGGCATTTCTGCTGGCCGTGGACTATGTCCGCCACTTTGTCTCCTGGGGCTGGTTCCTGCACACCCGCAGTGGCTTCCTGGTGGTATATTCCATTTTCCTAGTTGCGGTTTTCACCTTCGCTCACCTGGTCTTTCACCTGGTGCAGCAGGCCCAGGACAAAGTTAAACGGCAAAACGAGGAGTTGACCGCCGTCAGCGAGATCGCCGAGTCGCTGGGGCTTTCCCTCAGCGTCAACGTTATCCTGCGCGATGCCTTGGACCGGGTGATGCGTCTGGTGCACGCTGACTCGGGGGCCATCTGCCTGCTCACCCCGGACAGGACGGAGCTCTTCTCCGAAACGTATACCGGGCTGTCGCCGCGGATGCTGGAGCGCATCCGTCGCCAGAAGCTGGCCGACGCGCCCATTGGCGAAAAGGTGGTGACTACCGGCGCACCCGTCATCTTCTCGGATGTCCTCAAGGACGGCACCCCCAATTTGAAGGAGGCAGCCGCACGGGACGGGCTTCGTTCGATGATGTCCTTGCCCCTGACCACCCAAGGGAAAGTAGTTGGCGTCATGGTGCTGACATCCCGGCAGGCAGGGACCTTCGATGATTCCACAGCCCGCCTGGTCTCCGGCATTGCCAACCAGGTGGCCACGGCTGCGGAGCGTGCGTCTCTCTTCGAGGAGGGTGCGCGGCGGACCCGCGAGTTGGCTGCCCTGAACGAGCTCTCGGCTGCCGTCAGCAGCAGTCTGAACCTCAAGGAAATCGCGAAGGCGGCGCTGGACAGAGCCATGGAGCTGTCCGGCATGGAGGCCGGCGAGGCCTGGCTGTGGGACGAAGAGGCGCAGGAGATGGTCCTGCTCACTCACTCCGGCCTTTTTCCCGAGGCCTTCCGTGAGGTAACCAGGTTCAAGAAGGGGGAGGGCTTCCCGGGCCAGGTGGCGCTGACGGGGGAGCCTGTCATCTGTCCAGACATCTCCCTGGAAGACGGCTTCGTTCGCGACGACGCGAAGAAAGCGGGCCTCCGGTTGTTCGTTTGCATTCCTTTGCACGCCAAAGGCAAGGTGGTGGGGGCCATGGACCTGGCTTCCAGAGAGTCCCGGCGCTTCACCCCCCGAGAGTTGCAACTGATGACCGCCGTCGGCAATCAAATAGGGGTTGCCATGGAGAACGCTCTGCTGTACCAGAGGGTGCAAAGCCTGGCGGTGGCCGAGGAGAGGGGGCGCCTCGCCCGCGAGATCCATGATGGAGTCGCCCAGGTCCTGGCCTATGTCAACGCGAAGACCCTGGCCGTAAGGCGGTTCCTGGACAACGGCGATCCGGCTGCGGCGCGCTCCGAGCTTTCCGAGCTCGAGAGGGCGGCCAAGGAAGTGTACGCCGACACCCGGGAGGCGATCCTGGGCCTGCGCAGCACTATCTCGCCCCGGGAGGGCTTCACGACCGCGTTGCAGGAATACCTGGATAAGTTCCAACAGTTGAGCGGCATTCCCGTGACCCTGACCATTGTTCCTGAGAATGCATCCGTAAGACTGAGCGCCGAGGTTGAGATCCAGGTGATACGTATCATCCAGGAGGCCCTGGCCAACGTGCGCAAGCACTCGGCCGCCTCACAGGCATGGCTCAAGCTGGAGATAGCCGGGGACAAGGTCCTGGCCACGGTCTCCGACAACGGCAATGGATTCGCTGTGCGACAGCCTCCGGCAGGCAAATGGCCTCGCTTTGGGCTGCGGACGATGCAGGAAAGGGCCGAAAGCATTGGGGGAAACCTGGTGGTGGAGAGCCAGCCTGGCTCTGGGACCAAAGTGCTGGTGACCGCTCCCTACCAGCGTCAGGGCTGAGGACATGAGAATACTGCTGGCCGATGACCATGCGCTGTTTCGAGGCGGGCAGACAAGCCTGCTGAAGGCCTGGGGCATGAAGGTAGTGGCCGAGACGAGCGATGGGTTGGAGGCAGTGCAGAAGGCCCGCTTGCTCCGGCCTGACCTCGTCTTGATGGACATCAACATGCCGCAGTGCAATGGCCTGGAAGCCACCCGGCAGATCAAGGCGGAAGTGCCGGAAACCAAGGTGGTCATACTCACGGTGTCGGACGACAGCGACGACCTGTTTGAAGCAATGAAGAGCGGCGCTCAAGGTTACATGCTGAAGGACCTTTCCTCCGAGCAATTCGGCGAGCTCTTGCAGGGCGTTGCCCGCGGCGAGGTGGCCCTCAATCCCAACATGGCCACTCGTATTTGGAACGAGTTCTCCAAGGAGAGGGCCAAGAGGCAGGCCGAGGCCGGAGAGGAAGCCCTGACCGAGAGAGAGACCGAAGTGCTGCTCCTGGTTGCCAAGGGGGATAGCAACAAAGAAGTCGCCCTGGCCCTTCATATTTCAGAGAACACGGTCGGTTATCACATGAAGAACATCCTGTCCAAGCTGCATCTCAAGAACCGGACGCAGGCGGTATCCTACGCCCACAGGGAAGGCATTATCAAGGACAAGGAGCGATGAAGCCTCGGAAACAGCGGTTGGCGACGGTTCAATGTCAGGGGCGGCTACGGCTGTCATCCTGAACGAAGTGAAGGATCTTAGGCCCCGCTTGATGCACGGAGAATCCTAAGATCCTTCACCTCCATCCTTCTGCGGAATCAGTCATGTCCCGATGCGGCATCGGGACGCCATCAAGGACGAAAATGCCATTCCGGCCCCCGAGCCGGAATCCAGGGACAGGTGCGAGCGCCTCCATACGTAGCCTGGATTCCCGCGTTCGCGGGAATGACACTTTCGTAGCAAGGATTCCGGTTCAGGATGACATTGGGCCAACGCTGCGTCACTGGCACGGTCAGTCTGGGCGTAGCTGAATCGTTGTTCCTGGGGACAAGTCGGTGCTGTTGAACTGGCGGAAACAAGTCACCGGTCCGGCGCTGCGCCCCACCCGTTCCATCCCCGGCTCTTGAGGAACTCCTGGAGCTTCTCCCCAGCAGGGGCCTCCGCCTCGGTGGCTATCCATTGCTTGTCCGCGGCAAACTCCTTCTTTAGCTCCCCGGGCATCCACACTACCCGTTGCCAGCCGCCGTCGCCTTGGAGGAACTTCGGTGACTTGAGGTAGAGGCGGCCCATGGCCATGTAGCCCGACGTCTGCTTGCCTGCGGCGGCATTGGCCAGGATGTCCCAAGTTCGGCCATCGGGCGACCGGTCCTTGAAGCCGCGGTCCATGACACCGATGCCGTCCACTTCGGGAATGTGGAAGGCCAATACCTGGAAGCAACTGCAAGCCGAATGAGGGTGGCCGAAGATGCTGTGCAGGAACACTCGCTTCAGGTGGCCCTGGGTGTGGCGCTGCGCCGCCCGGTTCACACTCTCCCATTCGCCGCGCAAAGGGTCGAGGAGCCGCCCCTTCCGGACCGGCACGTTCCTGGTAGGCGTGACGCGAGGACCGCCTGGGCCGCCCGATGTATACTCTGAAAGCAACGCCCGTGCTTTCACGTGGCCCCAGGTCCGGCTGCCGCATTGGGGAGGCCGCTCAGGGGTGATGATGCAGGCGTGCTCCACGGCGAAGGAGTGGCACCGGAAGCATCCGTAGAAATACGGCTCAGACTCCTCGGTGGCGGAGGCCACGGCTTTTCTCCGCTGCTCGCGGAACGCATCGACGACCTGTTTCATGGCCGGCAACTGGCTTTTGTCGAAGATCAAGCGGACCTTGAGGCTGCGAATGGAGAACTCGGCTTTGAGGCCGTGATAAAGGGCCTGGGCGATATGGTGCGGCTCCAGGTTCATGCCGGCTCGCCACCGGATGGTGGGACATCCCTCCTTGACCTCGCAGGCCACGCCCTGGATATAGGCCGGCAGCGCGCTGGCCACCTCTTCCAGATACTCGGTGGTCGTGATGTCCACCCGACGGCCTCCGACGAGGATCTCGATGCCTATGTCCGGCCCCATCTCGCCTACCACCTCGATGCCGTCGCCGCGGTCTTCCGGTCGCAGGCTGAAGGAACTCAGGGGGGTCCCTCCGATGGCCGGGCCATCCTCGATCTTCTCCGAGTAGTAGGCGTGGTCGAAGGCAAAGGGTATATCCAGGGAGTAGCGGAGTTGCCGGCGGAGCCTCATGGCCGGCAGCTTGAGGGCCATGTCCACCATGGCCTCAGGCGTCTCTCCTTGCGGCAAGTACAGGCTGGGGGAGACCCCGGGGCTAAGGATGATGGGTATGCCCAGGTCGGCCATGTCCTGGAGCATGGCCTCCTCGACAGCGGCCAGGGAAGGGCGGGTGACCAGAACGACGCCCGGCGAGTGGTCTTCCAGGAACTCTTGAAGCGCATGGTCGTCTCCCGGCGTCACTCGACCATAGATAAGGCCGTAGCGAGCCAGGGCTTGCAAGAAGTACACGGGGCCAGTCGGGTGGCTGCCCAGGTCTCTGGCGCCGGAGATGGTCGGGATGCACCCAGCGGGCAGGGACGAGAAGATGACGAATCTTTCGGCATCGAGAAGCGATAGGAGCCTCTTTGTGCTGTCATCCGGACCTCCCATCACTAGCGCCCAGCCGGTCCCAGCATTCAAGCGCAATAGGAGCGCGCGGACCTGGCTGTCGGGTATGAAGAGTTTGTCTCGTTCCGGCTGGCAGGCGGCCACGGCTTCGGCCAGCAGAAGCGCGCCGTGCTCGGGGGTGCCGTCCTTCAGCCGTCCCAAGTCCAGGCCGCCAGCCAGGGCCTGGTTCAACGGGAACGGGTATTCGCTCCCCGCGAAGGGCTCAGGAGTCCCCAGCACGCTGCGCAGCCCGGCCAAGCCATTCGTCAGTCTCTCCTTCATAGCGGTGTCTGCCATCGTGGCTCCTTTCTGGTGGAAGTGTGTTACGAATGCGCCCTCGCGAAGTCAGCAACTACGTGGCACGTCGTGACTACCACCACGGCGCCACTCGGGGTGAAGTGACCAGGAGCGGCTGGCCTATGGCTGCCAGGGAGGGACAGCCGGCAATGGCCATGGTCCTTTTCAGCTCGTCAGTTATGAAGCCGATCAGTTGCTCGACGCCCTCGGCTCCCGCGCCCGCGGCCGCCAGCACCGAGGTGGCGAGACCCACCCCTTTGGCCCCCAGCGCCAGCGCTTTAAAGACATCGTTGCCCGTCCGGAAGCCACTGTCTACCAGGACCGTAACCCGGCTGCCCACTGCGGCCGCAATCCGGGGCAAGGCTACGATGGAGGGTATTCCAAAGTCGAAGGCCCCCCAGCCGTGATTGCTGACAACGATGGCGGAGGCGCCGATCTGGACGGCCTTGACGGCATCCTGGACTCCCAGCACTCCTTTGATGATAAAGGGCAACCGCGTGGACGATATGGCCTGAACGATGTCGGCGGTCTGCTTGGGTGCGAAGATCTCGGTCCTGTCCGCCTTGCCGTCGCGGTATACACCGTAAAAATGGTCAATGTCCATGCCCACGGCCAGGCAGCCTCGCTCCTCGGCGTCGCGCACCTTCTGGTATATGAGGTCCGTGTTCCGGTAGGGCTTGACCATCTTCACCACCGGAGTCCCGGTATCAATGGCCGCCTGCAAGAGGTCGGAGCCGCCGATGCCCAGCATCATGAGGGAGCCGGCTTTGCCCATGCCGCGGACCACCTCGACCATGTCCTCGTCCGTCAGATAGTCGGGCCGGCCCACCGCCGAGCAGAAGGCCGGCGTCTTGAGCTTCGCGCCAAAGAGCGCCGTGCTCGTATCCGGCGTCACCGGGTCAAGCAGCCTGCTCTCAATGAATATGGAGTCGAGCAGCTCCCGGTTCTCCTGGGCCGAGGCCAAATAATTCGATTGGGACGGCAACGGCCGCTCCACTCCCCTCTGTTTCAGGTTCTCCCGGGCCTGGTTGAACAGTCCGGTTATGGTTGCTGGTCGCTCAGCCGTTTTCTCCAGGGTCATTCTCTTACCTCCTATTTCGAACAAAATGCAGCAGACGCCTCATTGTCCGGTTCCTAATGCTTTCTCCAGTAAGGGTCGCCAGACAGAGGCCGTCAAAGCGGCTACGTAGTTTCCACTTGTTCTGTTGTTATCCTGACCACATGCCGGGGCCTCATGTTTCTGGCGGCCATGGCTGCTACCGCCTCGTCGAACAGCGGGCCGGAATCCAGGACCTCGGCGCTGCCCCAGATGCGACAGCTACGCCGGTTGGCGTCCAGGCAAATGATGCTGATACGCGGGTTTTCTTGCAGATTGGCGACGGTGCGGGGCGAGTTCATGTCACTAAAGACCAGGTGCTCATCATCCAGGACGCGCAACGACCCCTTGGCCGAAACATTGGGAGCTCCCGCCTTGCTGGCCGTCGCCACCAGCGCCGGACGGATCTCGCCGATGAGCTTCTTGGCTTGCTCACTGAGCTTGGCCACTTTCCCCTCCTGCCTCAAGATGACTGAAAGTATAGTCCTAACGAAACGTTACTGTCAATACCTAACGTAATGAATGTCGCGCATCGTATTGACTGGCCTTCGCGGTAGTGCTATGCTTTGAGCCAAGTACAAGGAGTGTCTCATGGCCGATGCTCAACTTCAGATCGGAGAAGTGGCAAGACTGGCCTCCGTCAGTATCAGGACGGTCAGGTTCTATGAAGAGGAGGGGCTGCTTGCACCCTCGACTCATACCTCCAGCGGCATCCGCCTGTACTCCATACGGGATGTAAACCGTCTCATCCTTATTCGGAGGCTCAAGCTCCTGGGTCTCACCATTGAAGACATAAGGATGTGCATGGCCCCCACGCGCCAATCTGGAAACAAACGGGAGCGCGTGGCCCGCACCTTGAACCTCCTGTATATACAGAAGGAAAAGGCCCAGGAAGAGGCGGCGAGGCTGGCCAACATGCAACAAGAGATAGACGCCTCCATTGAAAAGGTGAAGACCTGCTCGACCTGTAGTGCTCCCAGGTGCTCTGAAGAGTGCCCGAGCTATGGCCAGGTGCTTTAGGCAGCGCAAGCCAGCTCGTCCGCGCCCTGATGCATTATGGGCAGGGATTGGGCAAGACACCCCGACAGACGCTCCTGCCCCGATTGGTATCGGGGCGTGGCCGCGGGAATGACGCCAAGGATGCATGTTCGCAGGAAGGATAAGACGGAGGAGCAGTGGACAACAGGGTCCGGATGTTTGGGACCCCGTGGTGCGGAGACTGCCGTCGCGCCAAGCGGTTCCTTGACCAACGCAACATTCCATATGAGTGGATAGACATTGAGGGCGATGAGGACGCCACGACGTTCGTCCTAAAGGTGAACAACGGGATGCGGAGCGTTCCCACCATTGTTTTCCCGGATGGCTCTGTCCTGACCGAGCCCACGAATGCCGAACTGGCTGCCAAGTTGGGCGCCGAAGCCTGATCCCTCGACGCGGTCAAGGCGAAGTTCGGGAGCCGGCCTGTCCCCTGATACGAACGCACCAACACTAACAAACCTGATTCCGACGTATCTAGCTGGGGGCACCTCGATGGGATCGGGGCTCGTCTGCGGCAGGCCAAGCATCTCGCCTTTGAGTTGATGCTGGTAGCGCAAAGCTCCATAACACTGTCGGCGGGATGACAAGTTCTTGCAGCAAGGGGGACCAGATGAAAAGCGTGTTTCCCTGGAAGGGGAAGCCCCGATTGCCCAAGAAGGAGACCCCCGGGACGATAGTCGAACATTTGAAGAGGGTGGACGTCCTCAAAGACCTCACCCACGATGAAGTGGAAACGCTTTTCCACGGGATGGTGGTGAGGGATTGCACCCAGGGCACCGTATTCTTCATGCCCGAGGACTCGACCGAGCGCCTCTTCGTATTGAAAACGGGGCATGCCGACCTATACCGCCTGACGGCCGGCGGGAAGCGCCTGGTAACTCGCCACCTAGAGCCCGGCGTCATCTTTGGCGAGTTGGGGCTGATGGGCCAGAGCATGCAGGGCTGTTTCGCCGAGGCCACGGAGGACAGCCTGGTATGCATCGCCACCAAGGATGACGTCTTGGGGCTTCTGCGAGACCGCCCTGCCGTGGCGCTGCGCCTCCTGGAGGCTATGGGGAATCGCTTGAAGGCGCTGGAACAGCGCATGGAGCTGCTGGCCTTTAGCCCGGTGAAGGTCCGGCTAGCCAACTTCATTGTATCGAACGCGGACGTGACGACGGGTATGATGGTTGGCTACACCCACGAAGAGATCGGGGATATGATAGGCGCGCTACGCCAGACCGTTACCGAGGCCCTGGGCGAGATGGAAAGGCAAGGCCTTATCCAGGTCGAACACAAACGCCTCATGATACGCGACCGCGCGGGCCTGGAGCGGCTGGCGTCAGAGGTGGCGACTCCTCGGGAATGAAAGACAGCCGTCCTTTCAAGGGGCAAAGTCCAACTTGTACTTAGCTCCGTTCCTGGTAATCTCCCAATAAGGTCGTCTCAGAGATGCCCGGCCAGGCGGTCGGCAATATCTCGTACCGTTTATGGTACCATCAGTACGTCTCATGCCCACGGGCGCCCAGCAGTCCCTTGATCTTGGCAAAGGCGCTCAATCCCTGGCGTGCTGGGGTGGTCTCGTTCGTCTCCATCTCCATAGTAATCTGGCAGACCTCATCAAAAGGCATATTGACCTTGTTGAGCCAGGCGATGAAGGTCTCCCTGTCCGGCGACTCCACCTCACAGATAACCCGACCTGTGCCGCTCTCGGCGAGCACTCTTACGATGGCTATGCCTGACCCGGGCGCTTCGCCGCGCGCCCGGGCCATCATCTCCTGAGTGAATCCAGGCAAACTGTGCAACCCGATGAACTTGGGCATGTAATCCTCCTCTTTCCTTCGGTGCCACGGAGCGCTTGCGCCGCAGGCTTGGATGGGCTGCCCGGTGCTTCATCATCCTCTGTCACGCGACTGAGACTCGCCCCGGCGCAGAGGCTGTTGTCGCGCAGGGCGCCGCTAGTCGGCGCTGGATTAGCGCAACGCCAAGAGCAGAGCTCCAGCAATTACGGCGACGACCATCATCCCCAACATCAGTTTCTCATGGATGCATAGACCCTTGTGCTCCTTACATCCGGATGCCGGGCACATCTTGGCCATTTCCGTCTCCTCTCTGTTTTGTCGCTTCTATCGCTAACCGCTTTGAGATCGTTCCCTCGGTCGGGGAGCCGGCCTGCCGGCTCCCCGTGAGGTGATAATCTGCCCGACCATTTCAGCAGGACGGGGCAGCCGTGGGCATGAACTTGCCGTCAACGCCGGGAGTGACATGGCCCCAAGGGGCGTCGAACTCTCTGGCCGCCACGTGGACGAACCACACACCCATCGCTCCAGGCGCTCCGCCGTGGGTGTCAGCCATCAGGTCATGGAAGTGGGTAAAGCCCGAGCCGTACTGCTGCTCGACGCGCTCCTGGTCCGACTTGCAGAACTTGCCGGGCAGGCCCAGGGCCACCCAGTTGAGGTTCTGCGCCTTGGACAGGTCCATGCTATCGAAGTGCAGGGCCAGCACGACCCCGCTGGGGAGCATGTAGGCTCGATGGTCTGTCATGCTGGGCATCATAACTGGCTGCATGAGGCTGGTGAGCTGACGCCAGTAGGAGCTATCAGACTGCAAGCTGGATATCTGTCTCTGCAGGTCGGCGATCTGCCTGTCCCTGGCATCCACCTGTTCTTGCGGCACCCCTTTGGAACACGCCGATAGGGCCAGTGGCACTGCCAGCAGACCCAACGCCAACAGGGTCACCCTCGGTCGCCCCAGCAAGTGCAGGAACTTCCTTATCATGGTCTCCTCCTTCTCCGATGACGGGAGTGGATTCTGCGACTATTCTGCCCGTCTGGCCCTATTATGCCTGGCAACAGCGCCGGATTATGTCGGGAGGACGACCTTTTGCGGTGTGAGGGCCGACTTGCGCGAAGCATGGAGCAGCGCGTAACTGGCAGAGGAGGCAGCGACCTGACATACGAAGAACCGGCAGACAGGGCCGTCCCACAGCCCTTGGTCTTCGCGGATCCCCTCGCCCGAGCCGCCAGGGAGCTGTGATGCTCCCCGACCTGGTGAGTGGTGGACGCTCGAAAGTAGCCTACGGCTCGTCTAGTGCCTGTGGTAGTAGCCATGCTCACCCCCTGCTATACTGGCTTCAAGGGAGGGCGTAGCACGACTATAGCTTGTTGTCAGGCCTTCTTGGGATAGAGTTAGAATGAGGGTGAACGGCGGCGGCTAGCATTGACCTAGTACTTTGCCGTCTATGGGGACCAATGAGGGTCCCTTCCCCGTGGGCGCTACGGTTCAACGAAGGACTTTCTGAATGGCGGCACCGCTGATGTACGGCTACGCCGGCAAGCTGCTCCGCGTTGACCTGAGCCGGGGCAGCACCCGGAGCGAGGGCCTCGACGAGGCCACTTGCCGGAAACACATTGGCGGGGCTGGCCTGGGCGCGAAGGTCCTGTACGAGGAAGTGCCGCCCACTGTCGGCTGGTCTGATGCCGCAAACCGCCTTGTCCTGGCCTCGGGCCCCCTGGGGGGCACGGCCATCCACGGTTCCGGCACCTACTGCGTGGTGACCAAGGGGCCTCAGACTAACGGGGCCACGTCCACCCAGGCCAACGGCTTCTTCGGGGCATACCTACGTCTTTCCGGGTTCGATGGCATCATCGTCCAGGGCAAGTCCCCCTCTCTGGTGTACCTGTTCATCCACGACGGCGTAGCTGAGATCAGGAATGCGGAGCACCTCCGGGGCAGGGACACCTGGGACACCGAGGACGCTGTCAAAAAAGAGCTCGGACTTACTGAGAAGAGCGGCAGCGTCGTCTGCATCGGGCCCGCCGGGGAGAACGGGGTGCGCTTCGCCGCCATGGTGGGGGACAGGGGGCATGTGGCCGGGCACAACGGCACTGGGGCTGTGATGGGTTCCAAGAACCTGAAGGCCATCGCCGTGGCCCGGGGCCGTATGGCCATCCCGCTGAAGGACCGGGCTGCCTTGAAAGAAGTCGCGGCAGAGTTCTTGGAGAACGCCAGGAACGCCCCCGGCAAGAACGTGTACAACTGGGGCACCAGCATGGTCCTGGCCCCCATGGAGACCGCCGGCGTCCTGGCGGTGAAGAACTACACGACGAACATTTTTCCGGAGAAGGCGCCATTCATGGGGGAGAACTACCGAAAGCGCTACCAGCTTATCCCCAGCCCGTGCTGGGCGTGCCAGATGCACCACTGCCACATCATGAAGATCCCCGATGGGCCCTACGCCGGGTACGTTGGTGAGGAACCGGAGTACGAGCAGTGGGCCAACTGGGGCCCAGTGATAGGGAACAGCAACGTGGACCTGGCCTTCATCCTGGCCAACGACGCCGACCGCCTGGGGGTGGAGTCGAGCGAGGCGGCGTGGGTGGTGGCCTTCGCCATGGAGTGCTTCCAGAGGGGCATCCTGACGGGTCGGGATACCGGCGGGTTGGAGCTTACGTGGGGTAATGGGGAGGCAGCCCGGGCACTGCTGCGGCAGATCGCGCACCGGCAGGGACTGGGTGACCTGCTGGCGGAAGGAGTGATGGGGGCGTCGCAACGGATGGGGAAGGACGCTGCCGACATCGGGATATACACCAGGAAAGGGAACACGCCTCGCGGGCATGACCACCGCGCGCGTTGGTTCGAGATGTTCGACACGGCGGTGTCCAGCACCAGCACTGTCGAGAGCATTGTCATCTTCTCCCGGCCCAAGGACTTCGGCATCCCGGACCCCGTGGGGCCGTTCGACCCTGAAGGCGTCGCTACCTATGTCGCCAAGAGCAAAGGCTCGATGCAGTTTGAGGACTCGCTGGGGGTCTGTCGTTTCAACGTCATGACCGATATCCCCCGATTGGCCCGTGCCCTGAACGCCGCCACCGGGTGGGACTTCGACGCCGAGAGAGCCATGGAAGCGGGCCGAAGGACGGCCAACCTGATGCGGGCCTACAACCTGCGTTGCGGCATCACCGGAGAGCTTGACATGCCCTCCACCCGCTCTGGCTCTGTGCCGGGCGACGGCCCCGCGAAAGGCAGGGACATCAAGCCGCACTGGGAAGGCATGTTGCGCCTTCACCACCGTCTCATGGGCTGGGATGAGGCTACCGGTAAGCCGCTGCCGGAGACTCTGAGAAAGCTGGGCCTGGAGTATGTTGTCGCCGACCTGTGGCCGGAGGGCAATGCCTGAGCGAACAGGTAGAGGCTAGCCTACTAGCTGCGGATTCTGTGCAGCGTCTTTAGCACGGGATGTGGACTGCCGGCGATGAGGCAGCGCTACTCGCATCCAACGCGCCGATGGCCCGTCAAGGCGCTGACCTTTGCTGTCAATAGGACTTCATGCTCTCTGATCCATCGCTTGTGCTCCCGCCACTGCGGACAGTGCTCACCCACCAGCGCCCAGAACCTTTTTCCGTGGCTCATCTCTTTCAGATGGGTAAGCTCGTGGAAGATGACGTAGTCGATGACGGGCTCCGGCATCGTGACGAGTCCCCAGTTGAAGTTGAGGTTGCTTTTGGAGGAGCAACTGCCCCAGCGTGTTCTCGCGCTCCGTACGGTCAGCCGACCGTAGCTCACCCCAAGCACTCCACGCAACTCGTCGGCCCTCCTCCTTATCACCTTCTCTGCCTGCTCCCGATACCAGGACTCCAGAAGGAAGCCGACGCTGCTCTCTGAGGACCCCAGGGTAAACTGGAGTCGCCCGTCCTTCAACTCCACACGATCAGTTCCCCCATGGTCTTGGATCATGCCCACTCCCAGGTCTTGCCCCAGGTAGGGAATAGAGTCCCCGTTGCGGACATGGCCGTGGTGGTGAAGCTCAACGACGGCGGTGCTGTTGGCAAGCTTGCTCAAGATCCAGTTGCTTTTCCTGGCGACAAGCAAGGCAACGTGGTCCACCCTGAAGGTCCTGGGGATCACCACAATGAGGCCGGTGTCCGACCTCACCTCGAGGCGGGCATGCCTCGCCCTCTGACTGCGCTTGACGATGTAGCGTATGGTCTGCCCGCCAAGAGAAGCCTGGTGTTCCCCGAGAACGGTGAGATGGCGACTCCGTGCAGCGGTCATGCCAGCAGTTTAGCCCCTCATGTCGTCACGTGTCCAGAATGACGAGGCTCCCGTTTGCGACCGCGTGGCGGCCTGGCCGGCCTCGAAAGACCCTTCGAGGCAGCGGGCCGTCACGAGTTGCCTGCGCTCTCCTGTTTATCATGACTTCGCAGGTCTCCGTCCCACGTACAACATGTGTCTGGAGGAAGCCACCATGCTGGGCTCGGTGCTTATCCTGAACAGGAGGTCCAGCCACCGGCGCCGCATCTCCCCCTCAAGACGGTTATAGCTTTCATCGTCGGCGGATATGGCCGGTTCCACCCCCGCCAGGGCCAGCATCTGAAAGCCAGACTCGGTGTGCAGCGGGGCGATCTCCTCGACCGTAGCCGCATAGGCGCGCGGAAAGTCTCCTCTTGCTCGGCCATGGTCGGCGCTCTCTTGCCCGCGGTCAAGCCACGCGGAAACCTCCGCTTCTTCATGGATGATGCCCGGGTTGACCTTGAGAACGTTTCCCACGATGCCAAACCGGCTCAACCAGGCCGAGAACAGGACCCCTCCTGATTTGAGACAAGCGTAGGCCTGATTCAACGCTGCCAGGCGGTCTTCCCGCAACACGAGATGATAGAGTGGCCCCATGAGGAGCGCTACGTCAAAGGTCGCCTCTGCCACGTTCGGAAGATGTCTGGCGTCTCCTACGCGGAACTCGACACGGTCACCCAGCCCTTCTTGAGAAGCACGTTGTCGCGCACGAGCGACCAGGTGGGGAGCCAGGTCCACGGCCAGGACGCGATAGCCGCGGCGGGCAAGCTGCAGGGAATAGCGCCCCGTCCCCGCGCCGATATCGAGGATATGGCCACTCGCCGGCAGGTAAGGGTCCAGGAATCGCCAGGTGATGTCATGCTCAAGCTGGTGTCGGCGGAGCCGGTCGTCCTCCCGGTCCCACATGGCGTCGTACATGTCCCGTATGTCGCTGATGTCGTCCATGTCGCCCACCCCAGAGGAAATGCGGTCAACAAATCATAGCACACGCGGCTGTCGGGTGTCTCATCCGTATGCATACACCACCACGACTCTCATGACCTGTCCCTCATCAGTATTGCCAGGCCGTCTACCCTTCTGATCTTCTCTTTTGACACTAGCCCCGGGATGCACTACAGTTGAATAGAGAGAAGAGAATAAGAAGCAATTGCATTGCATCCCGGCTGTATGCCGGCGATGAGTGCGGGAGAATGAGTCAATGGCTAAATACGTAATCATCGGCAATTCTGCTGGAGGGGTGGGGGCCGCAGAAGCTATCCGTACGGTGGACCCGCAGGGCGCGCTGACGGTGATATCTGAGGAAACATACGTAGCGTACTCTCGGCCTCTTCTACCATTTCTCCTGGCTGGCCAGCGCACCAAGGAACAGATGCTTATCCGGCGACAGTCCTTCTATGAAGACAAGGGCATTGACCTTCGCCTGGGCCGCCGCGCCGTTCACCTGGACTTGCAAGGAAATCAGGTGGAGTTGGATAACGGCCAAACGGTGAACTTTGAGAAGCTGCTCCTGGCGACCGGCGCTTGGCCTTCCCTCCCGGACGTAAAGGGTGCGGACAGGAGCGGTGTCTACAATTTCTTCAGCATCCATGACGCTCAACGGATGGTCCAGGAGCTTCCCACCGTGCGTCAGGCCGTAGTCCTGGGCGGCGGGATGATAGCCCTGAGCGTGGCCAAGGCACTGACCCGCCGCGGCATCCAGGCCACCATTGTGGTCCGCTCCGCGCGCGTCCTGTCCGGCCTCCTGGACGAAGTTGGTTCCAGTATGGCCGAGGACGCCCTGGTACGGGGCGGGGTGCGGGTGGTGACCATGAGCGGCGGCGAGGCGATCACGGGGCAGGACGATGACCCGACGCTAGTTGGCGGGGTCAGCCTGGGCACCGGGGAACAGCTCCCGGCGGACCTGGTGGTGCTGGCCCGTGGCGTCACGCCTCGACTGGAGTTGGCCCAAGGGACGGGCATTCAGGTGAAACACGGCTTCATAGTGGACAGGCACATGGCTACGTTAGCGCCTTCGGTGTATGCTTGCGGCGATGCATCGGAGATGGTTGATGCCTCCCATCCTGAGGTCCGCGCCCATTCCATCTGGCTCGACGCTTACCTTGGGGGCAGAGTGGCAGGCCTGAACATGGCGGGCCGGGACGTGGAGTTCAATGGCGGGCCGGGGATGAGCTGTCTGGACGTTATGGGCGTCCCCATTATGGCCGCGGGGATGGTCATCCCGCCGTCGGCAGAAGGGTATCAGGTCGAGACCTACCGGCAGGAAGGCATCTACCACAAGTTGGTGCTGAGGCAGGGCCAAGTGGTAGGCATGGTCCTCGTCAAGGATGTCGCCAAGTCAAGTTGGCTCCACGGGCTGATGCGTAACGGCACAGACGTCACGGTGTATGCCGGCGACCTTCTCCGCCCGGACTTCACAGCCAGCGACCTGCCCGAAGAGGTCCAAAGGCAGGTGCTGGCCCCGCCCGAGCGCTACGCAGTAGCGGCTTGATCTTCGATGTCCGGCAGACGGAGTAGATGCTGGCCTTCCCGACAATGTCGCTGGGTCAGCCAGTTCGTTTCACATTTCCTCG
>ORJL011026384.1_pt1 | contig 18632 bp, 12 predicted proteins | sample 1779941 | NCBI WGS metagenome assembly ORJL01 (sample SAMEA104232317, study PRJEB22302) | groundwater metagenome | biome: forest; feature: aquifer; material: groundwater | place: USA | collected 2011-08-07 | depth 5.8 m | reverse complement strand
TCCCGACGCGGGTCGCGCCCCGCGCGAGCCGGCCGCAGGCGAGCAGCGCTACGTCGCCTACAAGGACCGCCGCAAGGCGGCCCGGCCCGGTCCGTCCCGCAACGCCAAGATCGCCATCGCCGGGGGCATCGCGGTCTGCTTTCTCGGCGGCCTCGCTCTCGTGCTCACCGGTTCTCAGCCGCCCGCAGGCGGCAACATGGCTTCGATCCAGATCGGCCCGTCCTCGGAGGAAGTCCTGCGGGCGGATCTGGCCACCCTCGAGCGCGCGATGGCCGATCCGCACGGCGATCCGACGGCCCTGCTGGAGCAGGCGGAGGCCATGGCCCAGCGCACCCAAGGTTCGCCCTATGTCGCGCGCGGACGGGCGCTGGCGGCGCACGTCCGCCAGGCGGTCGCCGCCAGGCGGGTGCGTTCGCTCGGCGAAGAGTCCACGGCCCTGATGCGCGACGAACGCTTCGCTGAGGTCCGGCGCCGGCTGGCCGAACTGGCGCCCGACGGCGGACTCGACCCGGAGATCGCCGACCTGCGCAAGCGGCTCGGCGAGGAGCTGGAGCGGCGCGCGCTGCGAGCCTTCCCGGGACGAATCCGGAAGGCGAACCAGTTCGCGGCCGAGCGGAAATTCGACGAAGCGGTCGCCCTGGTCAAACCGATCCGGGACTGGGGAGTCCCTGACCTGGAAGAGGGGGTCACCGAGGCGCTCGCCCGCTTTGAGGCCCTGCGGAACAAGCCCGCCGACGCCCCCGACCCGTTCGCCGTCGACGAGCCGTCGGGTGGCGGAGAGGCCGTCGCGGGCGGCGACGGGAAAACCGAGGAACCCTCGGGCGGCGGCGCATCCGAGAGGCCCGGCCCCGATCCGACCGCCGACGCGCGGGCACGCGCGTACGAGTCTGCGGTGAGCGAGGTCGACGCGCTCGAGCGCAAGGGCGCTCTGCGCGACGCGGCGGGTCGCTGCCGCAAGGCCGCGAAGGAGCTGTCCGGGACCGACTTCGCGGCCCGGCTCGCGGAGCGCGCGGAGGAACTGGATGGCCGCGCGATCGCTGCGGAAAGGCAGCCGGCCGGAGCCGATCCCGTGACGCCGACCAGCGACTGCGGGCTCTGCAGCGGTTCCCGGACCATCCGCTGCGGGACCTGCGGTGGGGGACGGCCGTCCGGGGGCTTCCCCTGCCCGGTCTGCCAGTCCAAGGGCAAGCGCACCTGCTCGGCCTGCGGCGGCGCGGGCGCCTTCGAGTGCATGGTGTGCACCGCGCAGAAAAAAGAGATGCGCGTGCCCAAGTCCGGCTCCACCGCCACGCGCCCCCGGCGGATCGAGGACCCGTGTCGCCTGTGCGGCGACAAGCGCACCCTGGCCTGCGCGCAGTGCAAGGGAACCGGGCAGGAGACCTGCGGCCCCTGCGCCGGCAAGGGGAAGGCGCGCTGGACCTGCCCCGACTGCCGCGGCGCGTCCGCGCTTCCGTGCCCGGTCTGCGTACCCGTGGCCGGCGCGGTCTGCCCCGATTGCGGCGCCAAGGGGGACCGCGAGTGCGGCGCTTGCGCCGGCAAGAAGGTCACTTCCCTGGCCTGCAAGAAGTGCCAGGGCACCAAGCTGGCGCTCTGCTCCTCCTGCCAGGCCGGCAGGACGGTCTGCGACAAGTGCGACGGGCTCGGCGACGTGCACTTGGAAGAGTATGTCCCGGGAGGCTACGACCCCATCAGCGGGGGCTCCACGCCCGGCGGCGTATCGCACACCAAGCGCCGCTGCAAGGATTGCGACCGGCGCGGCTGGCGGACCTGCGAATCGTGCAAGGGCAAGGGCGCGCTGGCCTGCCCCGACTGCGCCTCCGGCGTGGGCGAGTCCTTCTGCTGGTGGTGCGAGGGCAAGGGCCGCACCCCCTGCGGCCGCTGCCGCGGAGCCAAGGGGCTCAAGGGGACCTCGAGCGACGGGCGCGTCGAGGTGATCGCCGCGCCGATCAGCCGCGCCTGGCCCGCCCTGCCGCGCGCGCGGCAGTGGGTCTTCGGCGCCTCCGCGCCGCGCGGGCTCTGCATCTCCCTTCGCCTGCGCGGCGAGCCCGGGCTCTTCTTCTCGAAGACCCATTTCAATGTGCAGGGGGACAACGACGCGATGCTCGGCCGCATGGCCGAGCCCTCGGACATCGCCCCGGGCGGATTGGCGACCTCGCTGCCGGTCCTGCTGCCGTATTTCGCGGTGAGCGAGGATTGGTTCGCCGATTCGGTGAGCCTCAATTCGGGGCAGCATGCGGTGGTGATCGTGCTCTTCGGGGATGTCGACGAGGCGGTCACGCTCAAGCGTTGCACGATGCTGAAGATCGGTCCGCTCGAGGTGCCGCTCGAGCTCTGCGAGCTGGAGCCCGCCGAGCTGCGACAGACCCAGCCCGCGGGGGCGCACTGAGCTACGAACCGTCAGATTCTTCGCGCCAAGCGAAGATAAACAATTCAGTCCCGGGAATCGTCGCGGCGCGCGAGGGTTCTCGCCGTTTGGTTGCGGCCGTCCAGGCCGCACTGAGTACCGGGGTGCGGTACCGATGCGCGCGGCGCCGTCTGCCTCATGGCCCGCGGGTGCCCGGACACGGGCGGCACCCGTGTGCGGATTCGTCGTGGCCCGGAGGCGCGATGCTCGCCGAGCTGGTGATCTCGCAGAAGGAAAGCCCGCGCAAGTGCACGCTCACGCCGTTCCGGCGCGATCCGCGGTTCCGCGTGCACTGGTTCAATCCCTTTCGACCGGTGCCTGTGGCCGGCGGGGTTCTGCTGCATCCCGACGGCCCGCCGCTCGCGCCCGCCGAAGTCGAGGCCGGCCTCATCCTCGTCGACGGCTCGTGGCGCTACGCCGCGCGCATGGTCAAGAACCTCGTGGGGACGTTCGTCCCGCGCAGCCTCCCGCCCGGCCTGGCGACCGCCTACGTCCGTCGTGCGCGGGGCGGGACCGACCCGGCCACCGGTCTGGCCTCCATAGAAGCGCTCTATGGCGCGCTGTGGCTCGCGGAGAAGGCTCCGCCGGACCTGCTGGCGGCGTACCGGTGGCGGGAGGAGTTCCTCGCGCTCAATGCGGAGTGGTTCGCGCGGCATCGCGCGACGACATCCGGAGGCTCTGTCTGACGGCGCCACGCGTTGCCGGACGGGCGGCGCGACCGCCCCGGTGGTCGCTGGTGCGCATCTGGGTCGCGGGCACGCCCACTGCGCTTCTCCTTTGAGGCGAGTGCTACCGTCCGGCGGCGGCCGGCTCGCCCGCGGGCAGCGGGGCGGCGGCGTGCTCATCGGCCGGCGGCGCGGCGGGGGCCTTGGCCTCGAACAGCTCGCGCAGGTCGTACTCGGTGTACGGGCACTCGCTCGAGGGCGTGGTGCCGACCGCGTTGGCGACCCAGAGCTTGCCGATCGCGGGCGCAAAGAGGACGGTGTGGATCGCGGATTTCATCGCCACCGGGCGGCGCATGAGGGCGAGTCCGCGGGCGCCGTCGAATTTGCCGTAGTCCATGATCACCCGCGCGTTGAGCAGCCGGAAACGGTCGCCGGCCGACATGAGCACGGCGTCCTTGACGCCCACGGGCACCTCGAGGTCCGGGTGGGCTTCGCCGGGGACGAGCAGGTTGAACCGGTCCGGCCAGCAGGCAAGGCCGCGCGCGTCCGGGATCTTGGCGTCGGAGATGACGTAGTAGTACTCGCAGGTGCGCGGGGTGTCGCGGAAGATGGCCACGCCTTCCTCGAGCGTGTCGGCTTCTTCCAGCCCCTTGCGCATGAGGAAGGACATGGGCATGCCGTCCCACTGGCCTTCGCCGCCGCCGCCCATTTCGCCGAATGAGACCTGCTGGTCGTTGGTTCCGGTCACCGATCCGAGGAATCCGGCGTAGCCGACGTTGACGAAGGCGTGCTTGCCTTCGGGTCTGGCGACGATGAGCACGGCGAATTGGTGGTAGCCGATCTCCATCGCGTAGTCGAGGATGCGGCCGTGGTAGAGCACGCCGTCCTGGGTGGCCTTGCCCCAGAGGGCGAAGCCGCTGCAGTGGAAGAGTTCGGGGATCGTGTTGGCGATGCGGACCGTGTCGAGGGAGACTCCGGCGCCTTCGGCGAGCCCGCGCAACTCCTCGTGGATCGAATAGGGGAGAAAGGGGGCGACGCGATTCCAGGCCTCCTTGAGTCGCGGGACGACCGGGTTCTTGGGGTCCTGGGCGGTCTGCAAGGCGGCCATGGTCTGGATGCGCTGGATCAGGCCGCGCGCGGTGTCGCGCAGGAGGCGGCCGTGCTGGAAGCCCATCTCGTAGGGCGTGCCCGCGACGTGGAGGACCAGGTTGCCGTTGCGGCGCTCGAGCCACCCTTTTCCCTCGACCGCGACGACCTCCACGGCGGCGTTGGGTCCGCTTCCCGGGTGGACTTCGACGGCTGCGCCGGGCGCCGGGTCCTCGGCGCGGGCGGAGACGGCGGGCGCGGCGAGCGCGGCGAGGAGAACGCCCGCGGCGGCGATGGTCGCCGCGAAGGCGCGGAAGGCGACGGGGCGGACGGCAGTGGGACGGACGACGCGCGTGGACATGGCCTCTCTCCTCCTCCGTGGGGACCCGGACGAGAGGGAAGCATAGCAGCGGGCCGCGGCGGGCTGCAAGACCAAGTCACTCGCGCTCGGAAGTACCGAGGCGAGATCATCGCCGAAGCCCCGCGGCACGAAGCAGTCCGTCCGCCCAACTCGCGTCCGCCGGGCGGAGGGGAAGGCCGGGCTCGTCCTGATAATCGATCGTCTCGGCGTATCGCCCGCGATCGTAGACCCGGTCGAGCAAGGACTGCAGATCGGCGGATATGTCGGGATCCCCCGCGGAGAGCGGAATGCCGACGATGGGAAGCCGCTGCGAGATCCGGATCGGCCAGGCGTCGAAGACCTCCCGATCGGAGGCGCGGCTGATCGAGACCAGGTAGTCGAATTCGCCGGCCGCGCCGGCGCCGGACTTCGGCAGCGCCAGCGCCCACTCACCCGCACGCAGCAGGTCGATCTCGACCAGGCTCGCGGTGCTCGCCAGGACTTCCTTCTGTTTCTTCAGGTAGAGATCTCGACCGGATTCGCCGTGGGTCTTGTTCGAGGGACTGAGGATCTCGATCGCGGTCACGACGTGGCCACCCTTGCGGTCGCGGATCTCGACCCGGGCTTCTCGGAACGCCGCGGTCGCGATGCGAATGCGAATCGGTTCCGAGACCAGCGCGGTCCCGGCAGGCGACGCGCTCTGCTCCGTCTTGGCCCTCCCCACCGGCTTCTCCACGAGGACGACGTCGGGGTAGATGCCGCGGCGTCGACCTTCGGTGGATTCGACCAGGAGGCGCTCATCGCAGCGCGCGATGTAGCGACTCCCGAGTCGCTCGTTCAAGTCTTCGCAGAGGTAGGCGATCAGCGGGTTGTGAATGCCGAGCCAGCCGCCGGGGTCTTCGAGGTACGGGTCCATCCCGGGAAATGGAGAAGGCATGGCCGAACTCCACCAAGCGACCATCGAATGCACCAGCCAGGATACCCGCGCACACGAGCCCGGGTCAACTCGCCCATGGGGCCGCGGGGCCGCGTGCTACGCGGACGGCGCCGCGCCCGCGGGGCCGGCGGTGGCGGCGACCGGCGCGGGCTCCGTGGCCGGGCGGCGGGCCTTGACCGACCAGGTGAAGACGAACTCGGCCACCGGCTGGCCGTCCTCGGCGACCCCGCGCACCGGGGAGACGATCTCGCGGGCCTCGCCGGACTCCGCGGCTTCCCGCACGGCCTGTGCGCTCACACGCCCGGATTCGCAAAAGAAGGTCGTAGTTCCGACCGCCTTCTTGAGGAATTTCGCGCTCGTCGAGGTGATCAGCGTGGCCACGCTGGGCGTCTGGCCGTGGGTGAATTGCAGGAGCAGCGCGCCGGAGGCCATCTCGGCCGCCATCCCGAGCACCGCCCAGTAGGTCGAGCGGAACGGATTGCGATTGAGCCACGAGTAGCGCACGCTCACCCGGCAACGTTCGTCGTCGATCTCGCGCAGGCGCAAGCCCGCGAGGAAGCCCATCGGGAGCTGCGTGAGCAGGATCAGCCGGAAGCGCAGCCCGCCGCGAAAGTTCTTCCGCACCCTGGCGACCGCGGCGGGGTCGAACGTGAAGGGACCGGTCATGGGCGTTTCTCCTCGGGGCCGGCGACGGCTGCGCCGGCGGGGGTCTCGTGGGGTTCCGCAGGGACAGCAACGGCGGCGCATGCGTGCGTCCCGGTCGGTTCCTCGGGTGCGGGGTCCGCTCCTTCAGATCCGCCCGCTGCGGCCACCGGCAATGCTCCAGGCGGATCCCCCTGCGAACGGCTGCCCACCGTCGGGTCCGGTATACCCGACGCGGCGGCGGGCTCCAAGCACGAGCGAGGTCCCGGGGTCCACGGGAGCGGATCAAGGACGCGGCACGGGCCGGCCGACCCGGGCGAACGCTTCGGCGGTGGCCGCGCGCAGGGCATGCTCGAGGTCGAGTCTTCGGCATTCCAGTTCCTCGTCCGACGCCTCCGCCGCCACGACCACGGGCTCGCCGAAGACCAGTTCGGCCCGCGCGTACGGCAGGGGCAGGGTGAAGCGGTCCCACGAGCGGAACGTGACGAAGCGGCTGGGTGCCGCCGCGAGGGGGCAGACGGGCAGGCCGGACTTGCGCGCCAGATGCATCACGCCGGGCTGGACGCGGTAGGCCGGGCCCATCGGCCCATCCGGCGTGATCGCGAGGTTGTCGCCCGCGAGCGCGCGCTCGATCATGCCCTTCAAGGCCGGCACCGCCCCGCGGCGGGTCGACCCGCGGACGGCGCCGATGCCGAACCGGTCGAGAAAGCGCGCCAGGTAGGCGCCGTCCCGGCTCGCGCTGATCATCGCACACGCGCGGATCCCCGGCCGGCGCAGGCGCGCCGCCAGGTAGTAGGACGCGGTCAGGATCTGGTTGTGCCAGAAGGCGACGATCACCGGCCGGCGCTCGTCCTGGATCCGCCGCCGCCAGGGCTCCTGGTTCACCGTGCGGAATTCGATCGTGCGGCCGATGAAACAGACCAGCGCGTGGGCGAGGTCGGAAAGCACGAGACGGGACATGCGATGCGCGATCCTACGGACGACACCGCGCGCGGGCAACAACTATCCGCGTGTCCCGTCCCACCCGATCGGTGGGTTCGGCCGGACGCCCAGGGCACAGGCTTCGTTGCGCCTGGGCTCCGGTACATTCCATGGCATCGCCCCCCCCCCAGCGCGCCTCCTCCTGCACCCTGCACGCCCCGGCGGAATCGGCAATTTCGGACACACCCGGCCGCGCTCACTTCTCGGGCAACGAAAGGACCGGGCAGTACGGGCCTTTGCGCCGCACCGTCCACCAGCGGCCGTCCGCCGCCGTCGCGAACCTGTAGTCGTACTCCGTCGCCCGCACGTACCGCGGGGGCTGATCCGGGAACGGGTCGTGTTCGAGCAGACCGCACACCGCGGGCGAGCCTTCCATCAGCTTCTGGCAGAACTGCACGAACCAGCGGTTCTGGTGCCACGGGGAAAGAGCCGCGAACCACATCTGCCAGTCCAGCCGCGGCTGGTGCGGCGCCACGAAGACCGGCCGGCGCTTGGGGTCCCCCGGCTTGTACTTGAATTCGTACGCTCTCCAGGTCTCGCCGTCCACGCTGCCTTCGACCACGATCTCCGGTCGCGTGGTGGTCATGATCGCGAACAGCCCGTACCGGTTGGCGATCCGGAACGGCTCCACCGCGGCCGCGGCCGCGGCGACTCGCCCGTTCGGGTCGGGGCTCATCCCGAGCTGTCCGGCCGCGGTCGCGAGAGTCGCCGCCCCGACCATGACGAAGACTCCGGCCAGCAGCGGCCGGGACCAGCGGCCCGCCTCCGCCCCCGCCGCGGGCGCCAGCCGCTCGCGCAGACGCCGCGGTAGCGCCGAGTCATCGAGCAGGAGCAGGCAAAGCCCCAGGCTCAGCCAGTTGAAATAGCCGTAGTTCCCAGTGGCCAGGATCGTGACCATCAGCCCGGCGATCGCTCCTCCGCCCATCAGTCTCAGGCGTCGCGGCGCGAAGATCAGGAATGGCGCGAACAGCTCGACGCCGAGCATCCCGCCCACCGAGGCCCGGTGGAACCAGGCCGGCAGCCGGTTCATGTACCACGCAGTCCACGTCGGCAGCGGCTGCGTCCAGTAGTGGTACTCCATCGCGGTCCAGTCGGCCCAGGTCGGGTCCTGGCTCGACAGCTTCACCACTCCGGAAAAGAAAATCAGCCGAAAGAGGAGCCAGTGGAGCAGAAAGAGCACGGTGGGGGAGGGCTCCGCCTCGCGGCTCGGCCGGGTCCACGCCGTCGTCGGGGCCAGGAAGATCGCCAGGAAGCCGGCCTCGAGCAGCAGGCTGTCCCATTGGAAGGAAAGGAAGTCCTGCCCGACCGAGACCAGCGAGAGCCAGCACGCCCAGAGGAGGAACAGCACCGGCGCGGGGGCCACGCCGGCGACGAGAATCAGGCTGAGCGCGGTGCCGGCACCGAGGATCACGTGGAGGAAGCCGTCCCCGGAATCGAGCCAGCACAGCGTGGGCATCTGCCGGTAGGCATCGCCGCGGTAGTAGTCGTGAACATCCGCGAGCCACTGGGAGACGGGGAGGATCCCGTTCGAGCCGATGAGCCCGTCAGCCTGAGTCCAGAGGGAGAGAAACGCCGAGAGGTAGACCAGCCCGAGGAGGCGGAGGAAGACCCAGCGGACGCCGACGTGGCCCGGTGGTTCTTCGTTCGGGCCGCGGAGGAGGCGTTCGACGCGGGAGAGGGTCTGACGCCGGCGCGCGATCAGGCGGTAGACGGCCTCGGCGACGGGGGCGAAGCCGGGGACTCGCTGGTAGGCGATCAACCAGACGCGCCGTCCCCGGGCGAAGGCGAGCGCGCCCAGGATCGCGCGGGCCCCTGAGCGGACTTCCCCGGAGGGTTCGACCAGGTGCGCGGCTTCCGTGAGGCGGTCGCGGGGGATCTCCGGGAAGCGTGCGGCGGCGTCCCGCGCCGGAACGTAATCGAGCCGGTCGCCGGTGGCGCGCCGCCAGCGGGCGACCCGCCCGCGACAGTAGCCTCAGTCGCCGTCGAAGACGAGCGTGGGTCGTTCGGGGGGCATGGACCCAGGGTCGCAGCCCGGACGCGGCAAGTCAAGGAATGGGAGGCTGGTCGCCCGGTCCCGTTGCGGGCGCGATCTCGCCCTTTTCCCGTGCCTACACAGATGGTACGATCCCCCCTAACGTGTGGTGCGCGTCTGGGGAGTGGCTTTGCCGTGCCCGACAAACCCTCTACCGAGGCCAGGCGCCCGAGCACCGAGCCCCGCGGCCAGCGTCCCACCTCCAAGCCGCCCGTCGGACGGCTTTCGAGCGCCGACACCTTCGTTCCCCAGCTCGACGGCTCCGCGCCCGTCCCGCAGCCGTCCCCTGCCGCCGCCGCCACGTCGCGGCCCAAGCCGGCCCAGATTGACGACCGCTATGTGCTCGGCGAGAAGATCGGCGAGGGGGGGATGGGGTATGTGGTCAGCGCCTTCGATCGCCACCTCGGGCGCATGGTGGCCCTCAAGGTGGGCTTGCCGCCGGGCGGCCGGCGGAATGAGGACTTCGTCCGGCGCTTTCTCGCCGAGGCGCAGGTCACCGGCCAGCTCGAGCATCCGAACATCGTCCCCGTGCACGAGCTGGGCGAGGACACCGAGGGCAACCTCTACTTCGCGATGAAGCGCATCGAGGGGACCAACCTGGCGCACCTGGTCGACGAGGTGCGCGAGAAGGGCCTCGCGACCCACGACTACTCGGTCACACGCGCGCTCCACATCATGCTCAAGGTCTGCGAGGCGATCTCGTTCGCGCACTCGCGCGGGGTGCTCCACCGGGATCTCAAGCCGCCCAATGTGATGGTCGGCGCCTTCGGCGAGGTGCTGCTCATGGACTGGGGCCTGGCCAAGGTGATGACGGTGGACACCGACACCGCCACGCCGTCCGCGCCCCTGCGCGCCGTCCCCGCCGCTTCGGCCCGAGCCGAACCGCAGGCGCCCGCCGCTTCGGTCGCACCCGCAAGACCCGCTGCTCCGGCGGCACCCGCGGCTTCGGTTGCACCCGCTCCGCCTTCCGCCTCGTCGTCGGCCTCGCCGGGCCCGGCCGCGGTCCCTGCCGGGCCGGCGGTTTCGCAGCGCGCGGGGGCCGTCCCCGGTCGGGGGGACTCGCGCACGATGGAGGCGGTGCGCCGGTCCCGTGTCGCCCGCTCCGGTACGGGCGACAGCTCGGGGCCGGTGTACGCGGTGCCCCACGCCCTCACCCAGGTCGGCACGGTGATGGGGACCCTCGAGTACATGCCGCCCGAGCAGGCGCTCGGGCACATCGACTCGCTGGACATGCGCAGCGACGTCTACTCGCTCGGCGCGGTGCTCTACGAGATGATGACGCTGCGGCCGCCGTTCGAGGCGCACAACGAGGCGGAGTTGGTGCGGCTCATCGTCCGTGGCGAGCTGGTGCCGCCGCGCCAGCGGGCGAAGCAGGTCGCGCGCGACACCGCCGCGACCGCCTCGCGCCTGACCGCGACCCGCGCGGGAGTCGCTGCTTCGCCGCGCGCGGCCACGCTCGCGGAGCCGCCCGCCGGCCCGGAGAACACCGCTGCCCCGGCGCCCGAGCTGCCTCGTCCCGCGACCTTCGGGGGCGTGCTCGAGATTCCCCCCGAAGTCGAGGCGATCGTCCTGAAGGCCATGGCGGTCAAGCGCGAGGACCGCTACCCGACCGTGGAGGACCTGCGGCGCGACATCCTGAACTTCCTGGAGGGGTTGCCGGTCGCGGCCCTGCGCGAAGGGGCGTTGCGGCGGGCCGGCAAGTGGCTGCGCCGGCACCCGCGCGTGTTCGCCGCGATCCTGACCTCGGCCGCGCTTCTGCTCGTCGGCGGGTCCGCCGCGTTCGTCGTCTTGCGCTCCCAGGAACAGGAGCGGTACGGGCTGCTCGAGCAGAAGTTCGCCGCCGAATCGCTCGCCGCCGAGGAGGCGCGCAAGCGCGCGGAAGTCCTCGAAGAGCGCCGCAAGCTCGACGAGGCTCGCTCCAAGGCCTACGACCTCTACCTGCGCGCCATCGACGCGCAGCGGGAGTACCGCAAGAACGTCGACCCGGTGGCGCTGCTCGACGAGGCCGTGAGGATCGACCCGGATTTCACCGAGGGCTGGGTCTCGCTCAGTGTTGCCCGCCTCAACCAGGCGCAATGGGAGCCCGCGCTGGCCGCGCTCGAGACCGCGGCCGGCCAATATCGCGACCGCAAGCTCCCGGAATTGCAGGCGCGCTGTCTCTACTACGCCGGCGAGATTCTCCGCATCTATCGCGCCGACTATCAGCGGGCGCTGCCCTACTACCAGAGGGTGGCCGAAGTCGCCCCCGAGAGCGTCTGGGGCCGCCTCGGCCAGGGCTACGCGCTCGCGCTCCTGGGACGGTTCGCAGAGGCCCTCCCGTTCGCGGAAGCCGCAGTCCAGGTCGACCCGGAATTCTGGGAGGTCCACCAGCTCCGCTGCTACCTGTACGGCCAGGCGTATTCGGACCCGCTGCGCGGCATCCGCAATACGCTCCTCGATCTCCCGAAGGCGCTCGCCGATGCCGACCGCGCGATCGAGCTCAACGACCGGTCGGGAAACTTGCGCGTCAATCGCGCGCTCCTGCGGCAGCAGCTCGGCAAGCTCGCGGAGGCCGAAGAGGACTTGCGCCGGGCGGTCGAGCTCGAGCCCTTCAATGCCAACGCGTTCAATCTCCTGGGCGCCCTGCGGCGGCAGCAGTCCCGCTTCGAAGAAGCCGTGCGGGCCTACGACCGCGCGCTCCAGCTCGACCCGCGCAAGCCGGAGGTGTTCTTCAACCGCGCCTACGCCCACCTCATGCTGGGGAACCCGGACCAGGCGCTCGAGGACTACGACTCTTTCCTGCTGCTCGTGCCGGGGAACGGCCAGGGCCTGGCGCGCCGGGCGGGCGCGCGGCTGCGCACGGGGGACGTCCCGGGGGCGCGGCGCGACCTGGACGAGGCGCTGCGCGTGGGCCAGGAGAGCGAGTCGACGTTCGTCGCGATCGTCCGCCTGGCGGCAGACGAAGGCCGGCCCGAGGTCGGGGTCGAATACTGCACGCGGGCGCTCTCCCGGTATCCGCAGTCGGTCGAGATCTGGCGCGCACGGGCTCGTTGCCTCCTGCTCGAGGGGGACGACGCCGCGGGCGGGGGCGACCTCGAGCAGGCGGCGCGCCTCGGCGGGGAGACCGCGGAGGCGTGGTCCCAGGCAGGCGCCACCGCCTACGGCACCGGCCGCTGGGCGGTGGCCGCGCGCTGCTACGACCGCGCGCTCGCCGTGGACGGGAACCACGTCGATGCGCTCTTCTATCGCGCCGGATGCTCGTTTCACCTGGGGGCGAGCGAGTCCGCGGTGCGCGATTTCACCCGGCTGCTCGAGCTGCGTCCCGACGACCTGGATGCGCTCATCTTTCGCGGTTCCGCCTTCCGCGCGGCGAAGCACTGGGACCAGGCCGAGGCCGACCTCGATCGCGCCGTGAAGCTGGCGCCCGGGACGGAAGCTCAGTTTCAGCGCGGGCTCCTGCGCGAAGAGCGCGGCCAGGTCGACGGCGCGCTCGCGGATTTCGAGCGCTGTGTCGCGACCGAGCCGCAGAGTGCCAAGGCGCTGCACCATCGCGGACTTGCGCGGATGAAGGTGGGGGAGGACCGGGCCGCCGAGGCCGACCTGCGCCGCGCCGCCACGCTGCGGCACTCGGACTCGTTCGGCGAACTCGCCGGGCTCTATCGACGCCAAGGCCGGATCGACGAGGCGCGCCAACTCCTCGAGTCTTGGGCGAAGGTCTACCCTGCGCTCCGCGAAACGATCGACGCCCGACTCCGGGAGTTGGCCGAGCCGAAGTAGCGGGTGTCATTTCAGCCGGAGGCGGCAGGTTCCGCCGAAGCCGGCCTGGCGCAGGTCGAGGCGCGCCGAGGTGGCGATGCCAGGGGGAGCCTCGGCGACGAGGCGCAACGAAGCAGCGACCCAAACGCGCCGAGCAGATGGGCCAGTGATCTGCGGTGGCCGGTACTCGGACTGGAGCGGGACACCAGGACCGATCGAGGGAGGTCGCAGATGGGGTGGGTGGTCGGCGCGGCCTGGACTTGCGCCTGCGCGTCCCTCGTCTTCGCCGGGGCCCGGATGGCGCGGCAGGGGCCGAAGCCCTCGCTGGCGTTCGCGTCGGCGTGCGTTGCGGGCATCGCCTTCGTATTCGCGCTGCGCCTGCGTCCCGAGTTCGCGCTCGCGATTCTTCCGCTCGATTTCTTCGCCCCGCTCGAGGAGGCGGCCGCGGTGCCGTTCGCGCTCGGGGGTCTGGCCGCTGCGCTGCGGCCCGGGCTCGGGCGCGGGCGCCGGGCCGCATTCCTCATCCTCCTGGTTCTGGTCTTCGCCGTCGGCGCCTGGATGGCCGGGCGGCGGCTGTGGCCGCGCGACTTCCCCGACCTCACCACGCGGATCGAGAACGGCGTCTGCCTCCAGTCGCGCGAAGAGACCTGCGTCGCCGCGGCGCTGGTCACGCTCCTGCGCGAGTTGGGACGGCCCGCCGAGGAGGCGGACATGGCGCGGCTCAGCTTCACCGTCCCGGGCGTCGGCAGCTCCGCCCTGCGCGCGTGTCGCGCGCTCCAGGTCGTGTTCGCCGGCACCGGACGGAGCGTGACCGTCGTGCGTCCCGGCCCGTACGGACCCTTCCCCACCCCCTGCCTCATGCCGATCAGCTACGGTCCGATGAGCGAGCACATGACCGTCCTGCTCGGCCTCGACGGCGACGGTTTTCTCGTCGGCGATCCGCTCGCGGGCCGCATGCGTTGGACGCGCGATCGGTTCGAGCGGCGCTGGTGCGGCTACTTGATCGCCGTGCGGTGAGCGGGTCTTGGTCCGCGAAACCGGTGGCCCGGTGGCTCCGGTGGCTTCTCTTGATTGACTCCTCCCAGGGGTCTTGGTACGGTACCGCCCCCTCTGGAGGGGAAGGACCGTAGAAACGACCCGAGGAGAGTTGGCAATGCCCAAGCGCACCGCGGAAGACCTGCAGAAGACGGTCGGCGCCGTCAAGGAGCGATTGAAGAAGGCCGCGGACGCGGCGAAGGGGAACAAGTACGACCCGGTGGTCCGCGGCTTCAAGAAGAAGCTCAAGCGGGCGCAGCGGAAGCATGCCGCGCTCAGCGGGAAGAAGCTCGCCCGCAAGACGCAGGTGAAGAAGGACTAGTTTTCCGGGAGCTGCAGGTTTCGAGGGCGCACCGCCCCTCGCCGCCCGGCGGATCCCGGCGCATCGATGTCCGCGGGGGGTCCGGATGGTCCGGCAATACGTCCTCGACTCCACACCTGGACCGTCCCCGTTCCGAGTCGACTACGCGGCCGAGTTGAACCCGCAGCAACTCGAGGTGGTGATGGCGGGGGAGGGCCCCCTGCTGGTGATCGCCGGCGCGGGGAGCGGCAAGACCCGCACCATCACCTACCGCGTCAGCCGCCAGATCGAGAGCGGAGTACCGCCCTCCGCGATCCTGCTCGTGACCTTCACCAACAAGGCCGCTCGCGAGATGCTGGCGCGGGTGCAGCATCTGGTGGGGGACGCCGCGCGGCGCGTGCTCGGCGGCACGTTCCACCACGTCGGTCACATGATCCTGCGCAGCCACGCCGAGCGCGTGGGGTATCCCACGAACTTCACGATCATGGACCGGGACGACGCGCGGAGCCTGCTGTCCGAGTGCGTCGCGGAGCTGAAGCTCGGCAAGGGGCACGGCTTTCCCAAGGCGGATGTGCTGGGCGACTGGATCAGCTTTGCCGCCAACACCGGGGACCCGCTCGAGCGCGTGGTGCTGGCGCGTGCCGAGGAGCACCTCGACGACGTGCCCGCGATCGAGAAGGTGGCGCGCCGCTACGCCGAGCGCAAGCAGGCCGCGCACCTGATGGACTTCGACGACCTGCTCGTGCTGTGGCGTCGCCTGCTCCAGGAGAACGCCGACGTGCGGGAGCAGTACCAGGGCCGGTTCGAGCACGTGCTGGTGGACGAGTACCAGGACACCAACCGGCTGCAGGGCGAGCTGATCGACCTGATGGCGGGCGGGCGCCGCAACATCACCGCGGTGGGGGACGACGCGCAGAGCATCTACGCCTGGCGCGGGGCACACTACGCGAACATCCTCTCCTTTTCCAAGCGCTACGCCGACGCGCAGGTGTTCAAGCTCGAGACCAACTACCGCTCGACGCCGCAAGTGCTCGACCTGGCCAACGAGGTGATCGCGCACAACCGCAACCAGTTCCGCAAGGAGCTGCGGAGCACGCGCGAGGACGGCCCTCTGCCCGTCCTCGTGACCGTGGGGAGCGGCGACGATCAGGCGCACTTCATCGGCCAGCGCCTGGGAGAACTCCATCGCGATGGCGTGCCCTGGAAGGAGATCGCGATCCTGTACCGCGCGCACCACCATGCGATGAAGCTCGACCTGGAGCTGACGCGGCGGGGGATCCCCTTCGTGATGCGGTCGGGCGTGCGCTTCTTCGAGCAGGCGCACGTGAAGGATGTGCTGGCCCACCTGCGCATCGTGGCCAACCCGCGTGACGAGGCGGCCTGGCGGCGGGTGCTCCAGCTCCTGCCGGGGGTGGGGAAGGTGACCGCGCAGAAGGTCTGGGCGGCGGTCGAGCGGTCGGTGGCCCCGCTCGATTTCGCGGCGAGCGGCGAGGCGGCGGGGCTCCTGGGCAAGGCCCAGCGCGAGGGCTGGAAGCGGTTCGCGGGCACGCTCGCAGCGCTGCGGGCCCCGGACCTGCGGACCCAGCCGGCGGAGATGATCGAGATCGTCGTGAAGGGGTACCGGCAGATCCTGCGCGACTCGTACCCGGACGCGAGCGAGCGCGAGGAGGACTTGCTGGAGCTCGCGCTCTTCTCCCAGCGGTTCGAAACCGTGGACGCTCTGCTCGGCCAGCTCTCGCTGGAAACGGACGGGGGGGAATTCGGGGGCCGCGAGGAGGAGGAGTCGGGGGCCGTCGTGCTCTCGACGATCCACCAGGCCAAGGGGCTGGAGTGGCAGGTGGTCTTCGTCCCTTGGCTGGCCCAGTTCCATTTCCCCACCAAGCGCTCGATGGAGATGACCGGGGAAGCGCTCGAAGAGGAGCGCCGACTCTTCTATGTGGCCGTCACCCGCGCCAAGGATCAGCTCCACCTGTCTTGCCCGCAGTTCGGGCGGGACGGCCAGTGGCTGCAGCCGAGCGAATTCCTGAGTGAGCTCCGGCGGGACCTGTACGAACGCTGGGACGCCGGATAGCACGCGGGCGGCCCCAGGCCACGTCCGTCCCAGGCCCGTCTTGACCGGGATTGCGAACCATGTTACCCTCCCGGCATCGCGCGACGGCGGTGCGGGATCCATTCGGAGAATGCTCCGCGGGTGTGCGTGGATCGGAGCGTGCGCGATGGCGCTGACGGTTCCGGGCGTGCGCATCGTGGAGAAGCTCGCCGAGGGCGGCTCCTCGGTGATCTATCGCGCCGAGGACATGCAGACCCGCGAGGCCCGCGCGGTCAAGGTCCTCCGGCCCCAGGCTCGGGCCGACGCCAAGTCGCTCAAGGCCTTCCACGCCGAAGCCGAGTTGCTCCGGGGGCTGGATCACGAAGGGATCGTGCGGGTCTTCGCGACCGGGTCCTCGGGCGGCGAAGTGTTCACCGTGCTGGAGCTTTTCGAGGGCGCGAACCTCAAGCGGTTGCTCCAGCAGAAGAGCCCGGATCTCGCCCGGTTGGGGCTGCCGATCTTCGCGCAGGCCGCGGAAGCGCTCTGCCACCTCCACCTGCACGGGATCATCCACAAGGACGTCAAACCCGAAAACCTCCTGGTCCAGACCACCACCGGGCGCGTCAAGCTGATCGACCTGTCGATCGCCGAGCGGATCCCGAGCGGCGGCGGGGGCCTGCTCTCTGCGTTCGGCCTCGGTCGCAAAGCGGTTCCCGCCGGGACCCCTTCCTACATGTCGCCGGAGCAGATCCAGGCCCGGCCGCTCGACCATCGGACCGACGTGTATTCGCTCGGCGCGACGATGTACGAGGTGTTCGCGGGCACTCCGCCCTTCATCGGCCGCTCCCAGGACGAGATCCTGCAGAAGCACCTCAAGGAAACGCCTCGGTCATTACTCGACCGGCAGCCCGACCTGCCGGTCGATGTCGGCCGGATGGTGATGCAGATGCTGGAGAAGGACCCGATTCGCCGCCCCGACCTGCACGCCGTGCTGCGACGGTTGTCCAAGGCGATGGCGCCCCCTCCGCCGCGCCCGGCGCGGGCCCAAGCCGCCGGCCGCCCCGCTCCGCCCGCTCCCGCGGCAGCGCCCAGCCCCATGGGCGTGTCCGCGCCCGTTCCCCCGGCTCCCGCCGGTGCTCCCGGTCGCGCCGGCGCGTCGACGCCGCACGGGGAGACACCTTCCGCCCCGCCGCGTCCCGCGCCGGGCCCCCTTCCGGTGCGCGCCTCGGTGGCCCCGGAGAGTGCGCCGAAGCCCGCCGCCAAATCCGCGGAGCCGACCCCGCCCGCCGCGGCTTCGCTGCACGCGGGGACGGCGCCCGGCCCGGCGCCGGCGCCTGGTGCGGCGACCGCGGAACTCGCACCGGTGCCGACGGCGCAGGCTTCGTCGTCGACCGAGCCCGGGTGCGCTGCCCCTACGACAGCGACCCCCGACGATGCCGGCACCGGGCCCGCACCTGCGCCGGCCGAGCCCAGGACGGAGGCGCCCGCAGCCGTGCCCCAAGCCGGTCCGCCCGGCCCATCCCCAGCGGCCCAGCCGGCGGGCGAGGAGGAGCCCCCCGCGTTCCATCGTGCGGTGCGCCTCACGGTCCGCGACGCGCGGGTCACCTTCGTCCGCGTCCGTCGGCTGCAGGAGACGGGCAAGCGCGAGGGGCTCGACGGCTTCGTGGTCAACCTGAGCAAGGCGGGTCTGGGGTTCGAGTGCACCGCATCGCTCGAGCCGGGCGAAGAGATCCAAATGGTGGTCGTGGTTCCGCCGGTCAATCAGGCGGTCCGGCTCACCGGCATCGTTCGTTGGTGCGATCCGGCGGAGTCGGGGCTGCAGGCGGTCGGGGTGTTCCTGCCCGCGGTCTCGCTGGAGTACGCGCTTCACCTCGAGCGGCTCCGCCAGGCGCTGCGCGACCTCGACTGAGTCAGCGTAGCCAGCGGTAATCCTTGACCCCCTCGCCTTCGCGGGAATAGGGTGGCCGGTGTCGCTTCCTCGGAGGGGTCGGCATGGCCAGCCGCGTGATCGAGCTCACCGAAGCGACCTTCCACACCGAGGTGCTGGGCTCCCCGCTGCCCGTGCTGGTGGACTTCTGGGCCCCGTGGTGCGCGCCCTGTTCGGCGGCCGACCCGGTCCTCGAGCAACTCGCCGGCGAGTTCGCGGGCAAGGTCAAGGTCTGCAAGCTAAACACCTCGGACCATCCCACCACCGGGATGAACTACCGCATCTCTTCGGTGCCCACCTTCCTCCTGTTTCGCGGCGGCGCCGTGGTCAGCCAACTCGTCGGAGCGCGGCTCCAGGACCTGCGCGGCGTGGTCGAGCGGGCGCTCGAATAGCGCAGTCCCAAGGCTCGGATGTCCGGTCGCCCCGGTCGCGACGATCCCGACCCGAGGACCCCTTCGCCCGGCGCCCACTCGCGAAGATCGGGCTATCGGCAGGCCGGCGCTGGGGCTCGGGGCGGG
>ORJL010178563.1_pt1 | contig 18634 bp, 18 predicted proteins | sample 1779941 | NCBI WGS metagenome assembly ORJL01 (sample SAMEA104232317, study PRJEB22302) | groundwater metagenome | biome: forest; feature: aquifer; material: groundwater | place: USA | collected 2011-08-07 | depth 5.8 m | reverse complement strand
TGGTTTGGCTCTGGGGGGGGGGCGGTAGCCGCGCGGGGGGCGGCCATCGCCGCCGGTGACGCCGCCGCCGTTGTGTGGGGGGCCGCTTCCAGCTTCCGGTCAGCCGATTCGCTCATCTGGCTTTATCTCATCTTCGCCGTCAGCAATTCCATGATGCCCTCGGCCTCGGACCGCCGGGCGTGGCTGCCCGTATCGGCGATGTTGATTTTGGTGGGGGTGGCGTTGTATTACCTGGGGGCCGTGCCGCTGGTGCTGCAGAGCGTGGGCGAACCTGTGGCCTCCGGCGTGCGAGTGGTGGCCTCGGCCTTCACCATCACCCTTGGCGTGGACGCAATCATCATTCCGGCGCTTTGGCTGGCCGAGCGCGGGCTGGTGCGGCTCACGGGGCTTCAGATCAACTACTGAGCGCGGTTGCGCCGCGACAGCGCGACCAGCACTCCGCCGACCACCGCAATCAGCGCCACGAAGGCGATGAGCTTGGCCCAACGCGAGTCGAAGAACAGCGACAGCCCGCCGAATAACGCGCAGAAGGCCCAGTAGAGTGGCACGATGCGCTGTTGCGACCAACCCAAATCCTGCAATCGAAAATGCAAGTGCCCACGGTCGCCGCTGAACGGCGAGCGCCCGCTGCGCCAGCGGTTGACGATTTGCCACGCGGTATCGGCGATGGGAATGGCCATGACGAGCAGGGCGGTGGCGATGCGGGCTGGGGCCAAGATAGAAAGCGCGGCCAATCCGTAGCCCAGCACCATCGCGCCCGCGCTGCCGAGGAAGATGCGCGCCGGAGCCATGTTGAACGGCAGGAAGCCCACGCACGCCCCGGCGAAGGCCAGCGCATAAAGTGCGATGGGCGCCTGATCGAGTTTGATCATGTGCGCCGCGAACAACAGCGCCGCTATGGCGGCCACGCCCGCCGCCAGCCCATCCAGCCCGTCCAAAAAATTCACCGTGTTCATCATGCCCGTAATCCACAAAACGGTTAGTGGATAGGTGACGTACCACGGGAAATGCTTAAAACCAAAGAAGGGCAGCGTCACTTCCTGAATCCACACCGTGGTGGCCAGGGCGATGCCTGCGGTGATCAGTTGGCCGATGAATTGGGGAGCCGCCGGCAGTTCCTTCCAGTCGTCGGCCAGGCCTACGGCAAAGGCAAAGGCGGTGCCGAGCAGCAGGCCGCTAATGGGCAGGCGATGGGCAGGATCGAGCGGGGCAAAAAAAAACAGCGCCGCCGACACGGTGAGGAAGGCGACAAAGATGCCCACGCCGCCAATGCGTGGCACAGGCTGGGGGTGTTGGCGTCGCCCGCCGGGGAGGGCCACCCATCCCCATCGTTTGCCGAGCCATGCGGCCAACGGCGTGCCGGCGAGCGCCAGGGCGGCGGGGATGAGGAAGGCCAGCAGGTAAGCGCTAACCGGTGCCAAATTGCCGATCACCCGCATCTCCCAGCCCCGGCACAATGTAGCCGATTTCGTTGAGATGATCGTCTATCGCCCCGATGTAAATCGGCACGTCGGGATGATCGGCCTGCATGCGGGCGATACCCTCGGGCGCGGCGATGAGGCCCACGTATTTGATGCGAGTCACGCCCCAGTTTTTGAGGATGTGCGTGGTGGCCGCCGCCGAGCCGCCGGTCGCAAGCATGGGGTCGAGGATGAGCACCACGCCCACCCGTGGCGACACCGGCAGCTTGTTGTAATACTGCACCGGCTTCAGCGTTTTCTCATCGCGATAGAGGCCGATGTGCCATACCTCTGCAGTGGGCATCATCTCCCACACGCCTTCCACCATGCCCAGCCCGGCGCGCAAAATGGGCACGAGGCCGATTTTCTCTTCGAGTTCTCGGCCGGTGGTCGCGCCCATGGGCGTGGTCACCGGCACCGGGCGCGTCGGCAAATCGGCGGTGGCCTCGTAGGCTAACAGGGTCGAAATTTCACTGATCAGTTCTCGGAACTTTTTCGGTTCAGTGCTGGTGCTGCGGAGTTTGGCGAGCTTGTGTGCAACGAGAGGGTGGGGGGAAGGGTAGACGTTGGACATGGCATGATTATAAATCAGAAGGGGGAATGCCAATGATATAATCTCCGCCATGACCGAAACCGGAGACCGCGTCGTATCGCCCAAGCGCCGCCCTGACGATCAGATCGATTACGCGCTCAGGCCGCAAAAGCTGGCCGAGCTGATCGGGCAGGATCGCGTGAAAGAGAATCTCGAAATCCTGCTGTCGGCGGCCAAACAGCGCGGCGAGGCGCTGGATCATTGCCTGTTCTATGGGCCGCCGGGGCTGGGCAAAACCACGCTGTCGCACGTGCTGGCGAACGAAATGGGAGTGAACATCAAGGTCACCGCCGGGCCCGCCATCGAGCGCCCCGGCGATCTGGCCTCCATCCTCACCAACTTGCGCGCGGGCGACATTCTGTTCGTGGATGAAATTCACCGGCTGGGCCGCGCCGTGGAGGAAGTGCTATACCCGGCGATGGAGGACTTTGCACTGGATATTGTGATCGGCAAAGGCCCCACCGCCCGCAGCATCCGGCTCAAGCTGCCCAAGTTCACGCTGGTGGGCGCGACCACGCGGCTGGCGCTCATCAGCTCGCCCATGCGGGCGCGCTTCGGCGCGGTGTACCGGCTCGATTTTTACGACCTGCCCGCCATGCAGCAAATCGTCCGCCGCGCGTCGGGGAAATTCAAAGTGCCCATTGACGAAAGCGGCGTGACCGAGATTGCCCGCCGCGCCCGTGGCACGCCGCGCGTGGCCCTGCGGCTGCTGCGCCGGGTGCGCGACTTTGCCCAGGTGCGCGCCGACGGCGTCATCTCCGTGCCGGTGGCTCGCGAGGCCTTGAGCTTGTTGGACGTTGACGAGTTGGGCTTGGACGATGTGGACAGGCGGGTGTTGCGGGCCATCGTCGAAAAGTTCGCCGGCGGGCCGGTGGGGTTGGACACCATCGCCGCCTCGATCAGCGAAGAGGCCGACACCATCATGGACGTGTACGAGCCTTATCTATTGCAGCTGGGATTTCTGGATCGCACGCCGCGCGGGCGCACCGCCACGCGGCTGGCCTATGAGCACTTAGGTATCGCGTACCACGACGGCGAGCAACCCAAGCTGATATAGTGGGGCCGATGAACACCGCCGACTTTGACTACGAACTTCCCCCCGACCGAATTGCCCAAACCCCCATAGAGCCGCGCGATGCCTCGCGGCTGCTGGTGCTTAGCCGGGCGGCTGGAACCATCGAGCACCGCACTTTCCGCGATATTGGCGACTACCTCAAACCCGACGACTTGCTGGTGATGAACGAAAGCCGCGTCATTCCGGCGCGCCTTAGAGCCCGCAAGGCCACGGGCGGGGCGGTGGAAATTCTGATGCTGCGCCGCCGCGCCGCGCTGACGTGGGAAGTGATGGTCGGCGGCAAGGGCGTGCGGCTGGGCGCGGTGCTGGATATTGAGGCCCGCCCCGGGCTGACGGCGGTGGTGATGGAAGAACTCGAGGGCGCGTTGCGCATCATCCAATTCTCCCAGCCTATCTCGCCGCTGCTGGATAAGGTCGGCGAGATTCCGTTGCCGCCGTACATTCATCAACCGCTCGCCAACGCCGAGCGTTATCAGACCGTGTATGCCCGCACCGAAGGCTCGGCGGCTGCGCCCACGGCGGGCCTGCACTTCACGCCGGAGTTGCTGGCCGCGCTCAAGGCCAAAGGCGTGCGGCAGGCGTTTGTAACGCTGCACATCGGCCTCGACACCTTTGCGCCCGTTACCGAAGAACGGATGGAAGAGCACAAGATGCATTCGGAATGGTGCCAGTTGCCGCGTGAAACGGCCATGGCGATAGCTGAAACCCGCGCCTGTGGGGGGCGCGTGATCGCCGTGGGCACCACCTCGGTGCGGGTGCTGGAGAGCGCCGCCCGGGCTTCCACCGGCGAACTCGAACCCGCCCCGGACTCGCAACCGCTGTTGCCGCCGCGAACGGGGGCGCTGCGGGTGGCGGGGGCCATCCAGCCGGTGGTGGGCGATACCAGTCTGTTCATCGCACCGGGCTTCCAGTTCCGCGCTGTGGACGCGATGATCACCAACTTTCACCTGCCGCGCTCGACGCTACTGGCGCTCGTCTCGGCCTTCGCCGGGCGCGAGACGATTCTAGCCGCCTACGAGCAGGCCAAAGCTGAGGGCTATCGCTTCTATTCGTTTGGCGATGCGATGCTGATTCTTTAGCGGCTTTCCCGACTTTAGCGGGAAAGTTTCTCGTTGGGGCGAAGCATTCGCCTATTAGTGCCGGATTTTCTCGAAGCCGAGAGGCGAATGCTTCGCCCTTACCCCGTCAGAACCGGGAGAGCCTCATTAGCTTTCGGTGATCTCGATAGTGATGATTTTCGTCCCCGGAGTTTTTGCTCGGCCGGGGTCGCGTTCGGGAATGACAAGCACCACATCCATGCCGCTGCTCACTTTGCCGAACACGGTGTGGCGGTTGTCCAAATGGGGGGTAGCGGTGTGGGTGATGAAGAACTGGCTGCCGTTGGTGCCCGGCCCGGCGTTGGCCATCGAAAGGATACCGGGGCCGCTGTGCCGCAGCGACGGGTGGAATTCGTCGGCGAATTTGTAGCCCGGCCCGCCCGTGCCGGTGCCGGTGGGGTCGCCGCCCTGCACCATAAAGTTGTTAATCACCCGGTGGAAAGTCACGCCGTCGTAGAATTGTTCGCGGGCCAGAAACACAAAATTGTTGACGGTCTTGGGCGCTTTGTCGGCGAACAACTCGACATCAAAGTCGCCCTTCTCTGTTTTGAACGTGGCGGTGTATTTCTTTTTGGGATCGATTACCATCGCGGGTGGAGCAGTGTACTGTTTTGGCATAAAGCCTCCTGTGAAATTTGAGTGCCGCCATTCTACCCCAACGCGGCCCATCTATGAGCCGGGGGGCGCTCCAGATTTTTTACCAGCCGCCACTTGTTTTCCCCCACCTGCCGCTCGTACTCCACTTCATCCATCGTGCGACGAATGAGGCCCAGCCCGCGACCGCGCCTTTTGTTGCTTGGCACCGGGATGTTGTTATCGACGATATTGGCGCAGGCCTCTTGCACGGCCAGTTGGATATCGTAAGCCAGAGTCTCGAGGCGAGGCATGTGGTGGGCTAGGGCGATAATCTGCGTCACGCAGGCGGCAGCCACCGGCAGGTATTCGGGGCGCGCGGGAAGATCGAGCTGCTCAGGCAATCAGCGCGTCGGCTTCGATTTCCACGAGCATCTCCGGGTCGATCAGACGGCTCACTTGCACCATCGCGCTGGCCGGGCGGATGTTCCCAAAAAACTCGCCGTGCGCTCTGCCGATCTTTTCCCAATCGTCGATGTTCGTCACGTACATGCGGGTGCGTACCACGTCTTTCATGGTTGCGCCGGCGCGGGCCAGCGCCGACTCGATATTGCGCAGCGTTTGCACGGTTTGGGCGTAAGGGTCGCCCACGCCCACCAGCTTCCCGTCCGCATCGGTGGCTGTGGTGCCCGATACAAGCACCCATGCGCCCACGCGCACCGCGCGGGAATATCCCACCAAAGGCTCCCACCGGGTTCCGGTCGAGATGTTCACTCGTTCCACGTTGCGTCTCTCCTTTCGGCAATCAAGTTGCCGTATCAATTTCGCCGACGCGGTTGACCAGCCACACGCCAAACAAAATGGTGGCCCCGCCCAGCAGGGCGGCCACGGTGATTGGCTCGCCGAGCACAACGGCCGCCACTGCCACGGCCACCAGCGGCTCAGCGTACAAAAACACTCCCAACTGCGACGCGGGAATGATCTGCAACGCATCGTACCAAAAAATGTATGCGAGGCCGGAGCAGAAAATTCCGAGGAAACCAATGCCCAGCCAGCCTGCCGTGGTGAGGCGGCTCACTTCGGCCAGCCCCGGCCCGGCAAAGAATAGTACGCTGGTGAACAGCCAACCCGCAGTCATCACGTAAAACATCATGAGCGCCGCCGGGTACCGCCCCAGCCCCCGCCGCGACAACGCCGAGAACAACGCCCAGTTGGGCGCGCTCGCAAGAATCAGAAAATCGCCGGGCGCGCCGAAGCTCCCCGCCGCCAGCGTGCTCAGGTTGCCTTTGCTCACCACCAGCAGCACGCCTAACGCCGCCAGCGCGATGCCCCCCACCTGCGTCCGTCCCAGTTTTTCCTTGAGCGTCAGCCAGCCCAGCAGCGCAATGAACACCGGCGTGGAGGCCACAATCCACGCCGTGGTGGTGGCCTGTGCCGTCACCAACCCGTTGGATTGCAGCCACTGATGAAACGTGATGCCGATGAACCCCAGCAGGGCAAAGTAGCCGCCCTCGCGCAGAGTCACGGGGGCCAACTGCCGTCGCGCCACCACGGCGCCTCCGAGAATGATCACCCCTATGGCGAAGCGCAGCCATACTACGGTAGTGGGCGACACGTCGCGCAAGGCCACTTTGGTGGTAATGAACGACGCGCCCCAGGCAATAACGGCCAGCGACACTTTGAGCGTTGCGATCAGTCGCGCACGTTCCATCGGTGTTCCTTGTTGGAATCGGGTTGTAATCGGGGTGGAACAATCGCACCCGGCGTCCACCCGCACGCGCGGTGGATGCCCTTGAGCAGAGACGACTGTTTCCGTAAGCGCACGCTGTGCTTATTCGAGAAGCGATTTGATTAGGGTATCTTGATCCAACAGTCAGCTTCACAGGCGGGACGAGATCAAAGCGTCCCAGCCGATGAATGGTTGTCACCAGTGCGAAGCGTCCCCGCGAGCGGCGGTAGCCGCGTTCGCTGTAAGCAGTGTTGGGTGGCTGACTGGCATGCGGCGACTCGCCTCTGAACTTTTCGGCCTGTGTGGTCAAAGACCGCCGGGCCTTTCGAGACCTCTTCTGCACCGCCCGCGCGCGCACCTGCCCAGGCCGATTCGCTCGCTGTGCCTTGAACGTGGATGCGCTTCCGGTGTTCCGAGCCGCCCAAGGTGGGCAAGCTGCTGGCACGGTTGAGGAAGACTCAGTTGCCAACCCGATCCGACGCGAGCAAGACACGCCAGAAGTAATCTACCGTTCCGCAGGTGAATTAGCCGCACGGGACGCCCCCTTTTTTGCGCTATGCAAATACGAAATCCACTCGATTATCTACAAAGTGAGCACGATAATCGGATACGATTTGTGCCATCCAGAATTTAGCCCGAATCTTGGAGCGCGAGTAAGTGAGGTGGTGTTCAACAAAGAAGCGAGGATCTGCTTTATGCCTCTGCACCACTTTGCGCTCGGAGCTGTTACCGTGACAAACCTGAATTCTAATTCGATTGTCAGATTTCGCTCGGACACGAAACATTACTTTTTTCAGGCCGTAATCTTCTTTACCCATAAGCACTACTCCATTAATCGAGTTCGACGAAGCGAAGGGCTAGAGCCGCCCAACTTCAAATGCCTGGCAACGTCTTTGATGGTGGCATTCAGCGTGCCGACCCGAAGGGGCTTGTGGCGGGGGATAGTGTGTCTTGCTCTTCAAAATGACATCGAACGGCATCGAGGACGGCTTCCTTCAAGTCGTCCCATGTCTCCGCCTCGGTAAAGATCGAATGGCCTAAGGCTCGCGCGACATATCCCCCTTCTTCCGCTTCTTCGATCAGAAAGATAATCTCTTTCGACATTTGACTCTCCTTGCGAAGCTGATTGACCCGTCGACTACTTTCTTGCGTAGCCATGCTACTACAGCAGATTTCTCTTCGATGTACGGGCGAAGCATTCGCCTCCGGCACCCAGAGCCACAAGAATCCGCGCGGCGAATGCTTCGCCCCAACCTCGCGCCATCAATTAATTGAGAATCGGCTCTAACAAGCCAAGTATAACCTAACTCGGCTTCTGCCCCTCTTCATATTTCTTCGCCAACTCGCGCCGCAACACTTTGCCGATAAACGAGCGCGGAAAATCGTCCACGAAAATAATCAGCCGGGGAACCAGCTCCGGCGGCAGCCTGCGTTTGCAGTAGGCGATGAGCGACTCGGGGCTGGGCCGGTCGGCCTGGGCAATGATGAAGGCGATAGGCTGGTTGGCGATGGCTACCACCGCTGCCTCTTTCACCTGTGGCACTTCAAACAATACTTCCTCCACGTCTCGAGGAAAGGCCGGTACCCCCGGTTTTTCGGGATACCACATATCCGCCTTGCGGGCCACAATCTGAAAATACCCTTCTTCGTCCATCCGGGCCACGTCGCCCGTCAGCAGCCACCCATCGGGCGTGACTGTGCGGGCGGTTTCTTCGGGATTTTGCCAATAGCCTTGCATGACTTGCGGGCCGCGCACGGCCAACTCGCCAATTTGCCCGGTGGGCACGGGTTCGCGATGATTGGACAGCCCCACCACCCGGGCCTCGGTGGATGGCAGCGGGATGCCGATGCTGCCCACTTTGCGCAGGCCGGTAAGCGGGTTGGAGTGGGTGATGGGCGAGGCCTCGGTGAGGCCGTAGCCTTCCACCAGCCGCCCCCGCGTAAGCTTTTCAAACGCCTCTTGCACCTCCACCGGCAGCGGCGCCGATCCGCTGATGCAGGCTTTGATCGACTCGATGCCGTATTTGCGCGCGCCGGAGAAATTGTTGATGGCGACGTACATGGACGGGACGCCCGGAAACAAGGTGGGGCGGTTGCGCTGGATGGTGCGCAAAATGTCGGCGGTGTCGAAGCCGGGTTTCAGAATCATCGTCGCCCCCACCGAGACGGGCACGTTGAGGGCAACGGTGAGGCCGTACGAATGGGAAAACGGCAGGGCGCACAAAAAGCGTTCGCGGCCCTCCTGCGCTGTGGGCAGCCAGTGGCGGGTTTGCAGGGCATTGGCCACCAGATTGCGGTGAGTGAGCGTCACGCCCTTGGGCGCGCCCGTGGTGCCCGTAGTGTATTGGATGACCGCCACGTCCTCGGGCGCAATGGGCACGTGCGGCGAACGGCCGCTGTGGGTGTAATGGATGCGCGAAAGCAAATGCATCCCCTCGTCCAATTCAAAACCGAGCCGGTGCCCATTCTGTTTTTCGCGCGTCAGCAAAAACGCCAGGTGTTTCAGCGGCGGCAAATAGTCGCCCGCGCCGGTGAAAATGATGTGCTGGATCGACGTTTGCGCCCTGACCTGCCGGGCCACCTCGCCCAGCTTCGTCAGCGTCACCAGCGCCCGCGCGCCGCAATCGCGCGCCTGCCGCGCCAGTTCGGCCACGTCGGTCGAGGGCAGGGTGAACACGGCCACCGCCCCGGCCTTGAGCGTCCCAAAATAGCAGATAAGAAACTGCGGCAGGTTGGGCAGCAGCAACAGCACCCGGTCGCCTTTGGCAATGCCCAGCGAGCGCAGCGCATTGGCGAAGCGGTTGGATTCTTGATTGAGGCGGCGATATGTGATGAGCGCCCCCTCGAAATTGATGGCGATGTTCAGCGGAAACCGCCGGGCCGCCGAGCGCAGCAGATGGTGCACAGACACACGCGGGATGCCGATGGTGTACGGGACGCCGTTTTCGTACTGCGTCAGCCAGGGACGCTCGCGCACCAGCGCCGCCCGAGCGGGGGTGCCGGCGGCAATATCCTGATCTCGCCAGGTGCGCCTGTTTTCTTCCACAAACCGTTCGATAGCGCGGTTCACGGCCTCGCGCCGTTCCAGCATCACCATGTGGCCCGACGATCCCACGTCCACATCCTCAGACCCCACGATGGCGCGGGAGACTTCCTCGAACTGGGTTTTCTCGAACACGTTATCGCGGTGGCCGCGAATGACCATCGTGGGCACGTTCAGCCGGCGGAAGAGGTCCCAGCCATTCCACTTGGAGAGCGTGTTTTGGTGCAACGGCTTGAGCGCGTGCGGCGGCGCGGCCAGCCATTGCCGCGTGAACGGCTCGATGATTTTTAGCGCCGTCAGTGGGAACCGCAGCAGAAAGCGGTAGAACGGTTGAATTTTATACGCGCCGGAGGTGGCAATGAGTACCAGCCGGGCAACCCGTTCCGGGTGGGCAGCGGCATACTCGGACACCAGCGCCCCGCCAAACGAGTGCCCCACCAGCACAAATTTCTCCGGCACCTCCAGCACCTCCAGCGCCTTTTCCAAATCCGACTGAATCTCTGCCATGGTGTACCGGCTGGCGGGCTTGTCCGATTGGCCGTGGCCGCGCAGGTCGAGGGCAATCACCCGGTTGGCGTTGCCGAACTTGCGGAGTTGGTGTCGCCATTGGCTGGCCTGCCCGCCGAAGCCGTGAACGAACACGATGGTCCATTGCGGGAGATCGGGCGAGATGTCGATGGCCGACAGGCGCACCAGCGGCTGGTCGGAGACGCGAACTTCCCGGCGATAAAGCTCAAGGTCAATGTCCATGGCGGCTCCGGCGGGTGGGGGAAAGAGGGGCGGTGAGTGGAGGTCAGTGTCCGATGGCGAGCAAGGCCAGGAGTTTTAACCAGAGCGGCGGTCCCAGGACCAACAGTCCAACGAGCACGGCGGTGATGGCCGCAATGAGCACCGCTGCCGCGCCGACATCCTTGCCCACTTTGGCCAGCGGATGTATGCCAGGGCTTGCCAAGTCTACCACTGCCTCCAGCGCCGTGTTGACGAATTCGCTAATCCACACGACAGCGATGGTCAGAAAAATCAAAGCCCAATCGCGGCGATCTAACCGCAGCCACAGGCCCAGCAGCACCACCGCGGTCGAAAGTACGGCGTGAATCCAGGCGTTGCGCTGGGTGCGTATGACGTACCACCAGCCGGAGAAGGCGTGTCGGAACGAGGCGAGACGGGAGGAGGCGCGCATGGGGAAATGGGAAACTTCAGACTTCAATATTCAAACTTCCAACTTTCAACTCCGCCAATATCTCGGCTTGTGCTTGCCACATGCGCTTCTTTTCGGCGGCGTGGGCGTGATCGTGGCCCAGCAAATGCAGCACGCCATGCACGGTCAGCAGTTGCAACTCGGCCTCCGGCGAATGGCCTCCGGCCTGCGCCTGGGCGCAGGCGCGCGGATATGAGATCGCCAAATCGCCAAAGTACGTGCCGCCGGCGTCGGGGTCGTCGGAGTCGGATGGGAACGACAGCACGTCGGTGGAGGTGTCGTGGCCGAGATATTGGCGATTGAGCGAGTGCAGTGTTTGGTCGGTGCTCAGGGCAATGCTCAACGAACCGGCCCCGGCCTGCTGGTGCGCCAGCGCTGCGCGGGCCGCTTTGCGCAGCAAGCCGGGCCGAACGTCGCCTGCGAACTCCTCGTCTATCTGCACGTGGACAGTGTGTTTACTCGCCACCGTGAGTCTCTACCGTCTCTTCCGGATACTTGAGCCGGGAGTGAAAAAACCCCTTGAGCGTTTCGGTGAACGACTCGCGCACCATTTGCAGGTCGTGCATGGTCAGTTCGCATTCGTCGAACTGGCCCCCGGCCATGCGGCTGTCGAAAATGGATTTGACGATTTTCTCGATCTCCTGCGCATTGCGCGGCCGGTCGGAGCGCGACTTGGCTTCGCACCCGTCGGCCAGCATAAGCAGCGCGGTTTCTCTGGACTGCGGCTTGGGGCCGGGATAACGGAACTTTGCCGGGTCCACTTTGCTGTCGTCGCCGCCGGCTTCTTTGATGGCCCGTTGATACTGAAACCAGGTCATGTTGGTGCCGTGATGCTCGGCGATAGCCGCGCGGACGACAGCCGGCAGGCGGTGCTGAGCAGCCATCTTCAGACCGTCGGGCACGTGCTGGATGATGTAGCGCGCGCTCGTTTCGGGGGCGATGTGGTCGTGCGGATTCTCGCCCTCGATTTGATTTTCTACAAAGTATTCGGGATGCAGCGCCTTGCCCACATCGTGGAACAACGCGCCCACGCGGATGAGCGTGGTGTCCGCCCCGATGCGCTCGGCGGCTTGTTCGGCGAGGTTGGCTACTTGCAAGCTGTGCTGATAGGTGCCGGGCGCTTGCCGCAGCATGAACTGCAACAGGGGATGGTTGGGGCGGGCGAGGTCCACCAGTTGCAGCGTGGTGGTGATGTCGAACACGCTGCCCAGCACGAAAAAGCCGCCAAGCGTGATGGCTGCCGACATGATCCCATTGATGAGGCTGGCGGCCAGCAGCGTGGCAGTGCCCAACGTGTCGCCGGCCGGATCGGCCAGGCGAAAGACCAGCACCACCCCGGCGTTGGCCAGCGCCGCCGCCAGCCCGGCCCAGAAGAAGGTGTACACGCGGTCGGCCTTGTTGAGGCTGAGGGCGGCGACGATGCCGCCAACGGCGACATAGGTGGTCACGTCCAATCGGCCGTCGGCCAGCACTCCCGCCAGCGCGGCAAAGGTCGCTATGGCGGTGATGGCGACGTTGGGGCCAAGCGACACGGTGATCAACATGGCTAACGCGGCAGAAGGAAAGAGAAACGGCAGCACCGTGTGTCCGGGCACCATCAATCGGGCGAGTAACAAAAACCCGGCGAACAGCGTGCCCAAATAGGCCACGAGGCGCGGCGAGATGAAAAATCGTGGATGGAAGCGACGCATGTAGAGACCGAGCACCGCCGTGGACATGATTACCGAAAGCGCGATACTGACCACGCCTTGCCAACGGCTCTTGGGTTGCAGCAACCCCAGCGCCGCCAGGGCCTCGAGGTCGGCGGCGGTGATGACCTTGCCGCGACTGACGACCGTCTGCCCTTGCACGAAGGATTGCGATATGGGCGCGACCGCCTCGCGTGCGGCAGCGCGCGCGGCAGTGGTGGCCGCCTCGTTGTAAAACGAGTTGGGCGCAATGTACGGTGTGGCGAGCGTGGTCACCAGCCCGGCCTGCGCTTCGGGCAGACTCACGCTGACGAGCGCAGGCAAGCGGTTCACGGCGTCGTCCACGCGGTCGGAGCGCACTTGCCCGCTGAGCACGCGCTCGATGACGGCGATGGTCTCGGTGCGCACCGCGTTCCATTCGTTATCGGTGAGGGTCAACAGCGTGGCCGCCGCCGTGTCGCTGATCGTCAAATCGGTGATACCGGCGAGGTCGGCGGCTTTTTGCTGGGGTGTGGCAAAGGAGTCCGCGCGCACGGCGCTGATGTAGTCGAGCAGTTTTCCGGCGCGGGCGATCTGTTGCCGGGCCACGCGGCTGTCGGGCGGGGCGTAGACATCGGGCACCGCATCGGCGGCGGCGGCGCGCGCGACGGACGTTTGCACTTGTGAAACATAAGTGACGGAGCGCGGGGCAGTAATGTCCACTATCGCCACGTCGCCTTCCCCGAGTGAAAGGGCGTCGGGCGCGGAGCCAATGGGCACGGCCAGTATGAGGGTGGCCGACACGACGATGATGGCGACGAATATCAACGACCAGGCTGCCTGCCAGGCCGATCCGGCCGAGGTGCGCACAGTGGGTCGCGATCCGTAATGTAGCATGGGGGTAAACGGCAATCCGGCCTGCCGCTGAGGTGTGGCCGCGCTTAGGCCCTGGCGGCCAGCAGTTCGCGGACGAGGTCGCTCACGGTCTTGCCGTCGGCCAGTCCTTTGAGCCGGGGCTGCAGGACTTTCATGACCTTGCCCATATCGCCGGGGCCGGTGGCGCCCACTTCGGCGATGGCCGCCGAAACTTGCGCGGCCACTTCGTCGCGGCTGAGTTGCCGAGGCAGAAACGATTCGAGGATGGCCGAGGTGGCCTGGGCTTTGGCCGACAGGTCGGGGCGGTTGGCTTTTTGGGCGTCGGCCAGGGCCTCCCGCTGCGACTTGATTTCTTTGTTGATTACAGCCAGCACGTCGGCATCGTCCAAGCCCTGGCGCTTGTCCACGGCGGCCAGCTTGATGCCGGCGATGATGCTGCGCAAGGCGGTTTTGCGCGTTTCATCGCCGGAGCGTATGGCGTTCTTCAGTTCGGCTTCGATGGTTTCTTTGAGTGACATATCGAGGATTATACAACATGTGACTGAGCGACATGCCACGCTTGTGCGACGATATGCCTCCTCTCGCCTCTTTTACCCCGGCGGCCACGCAAACCGCCGCCCGCCCAGCAAATGCAGGTGCAGGTGATACACGGATTGCCCGGCTTCCGCGCCCTGGTTGATCACCAGCCGATAGCCGGTGAGGCCCTCGGCGGCGGCGAGCCGGCTGGCGGCGGCAAACAGGGCGGCCAGGGCCGGGGTGTGGGCCGGGGTGAGGTCCGCCGCGCCGCCGAGGTGTTCGTTGGGCACGATGAGGATGTGCGTGGGCGCTTGCGGGTTGATATCGCGAAAGGCCGTGACCAGCGCGTCTCTGTGAATCACCTCGGCGGGGATTTGGCCGGAAACGATTTTGCAGAAGAGACAATCCATGGCAACTCCTTTTGAAAATGATCAGGGGAGGCTGACGGTGATGTCGTCGAAGGTAGCCTGTATGTTGGGATCGTCGAACGAGGCGGCAAATAGGCCGAGGCGGCCCACGGTTTCATTTGAGTCGGTGGCGCGGCCCAGCAGGGCCCCGTTGGCATAGAATTCGAACTGGCTGCCGTGCGCCGTGACGCGCAGCAGGTTAGCCCTGCCCCCGGTGTTGATGGCGCTCGACTGGGTAAGACTGACGATGCGCACCCAATCGTTGTTTTGGCGGCGGCTGAAGCCCCACAGCCCGTCTCCGGTAACATCGAAGCGATAGAAGTTTTGGGGAGTGGTGTAGCGCAAGATGGCCCCCAAACTGTTGCCGGCCCCGCCACTTGCCTGATTGGTGGTCACCGTGAGGTCAAAGTCGCTGACGTTGAGGGCGCACAGCGACAGCCCGACCGATGAGGGAGCGGCCACGGTGATGACCAGTTGCCCCCCGGTGATGGCCGCCGAGGCGCTGCCGTCGGTGAAAGTTTCCCACAGGCCCAGGTCTTGCGCAAAGGTGTCGTGAAAATCTTTGGCCGGGGCGGGAGTGGCTGGCGAGGGCGAATCGCAGGCGGCGAGGGCCAGAGCGGCCATTGCCGTGCACAACAGCCAGCGAACGGGGTTACGGTTGAACGATGTTGAGGTTATCAAAGCGCACATCCACTGGAGTATCGTCGAAACTTCCGGCGATGAGACCCGCCGGGCCATCACGAAAGTCGCTATCGGTGGTAGTTGCAAGCTGCGTGCCGTTGTCCGAAAGGGTGAGCGTGCTTCTGACGCAGGCGGCGCTTAACCGGTGCGTAGCGTGGCCGGGCTGGATGGAATCGGAATGCTGGAAGTCAGGCCCGCTCAGGTGGACGATCTTGCCTTCTTTGAGTTTGGCAATAGTGTAGTAGCCGTCTGCGCTGATGGCGAGGAAGTAGAAATTGTTAACGTTCTGATAACGACAGATGAGGCCAAAGAGGTTGTTGTCGGTTCCGCCCTCGGTGTGCGCTTCCACGGTGAGGGCGGCGTCGGTTAGCCCGGGGCCGGCCACGGCCCACACGTTGAGATTGGGGCTGTCGATTTTGATCTGATACTCGCCGTCGAGGTAGTCGGTGATGGCGTCGGCGTCGGCGTGGCGGTTCCAACCGCTGGCAGCGCTGGAGAAGTCGTCGTGGAATAGGGCCTGCCCGCGCTGCGGCGCGACGGACGCGCACGCGGCGATGACGATGCACACGGCCAACAGGGCGAGGGATTGTTTCATGGGCGGGCGCCGGGGCTCAGGGTTGTGTGCCAAGGCGGGCCATCGCCTGCAAGGCCGCAGTGGCGACCGACGTCCCCGCACCCAGGGCTACGGCGGCGTCCAGCGCGGTTTTGGCTTGGGTCGGGCGATTGGTATCCAGGTAGAGTAATCCCAAATGAAACTGAATGCGGGCCGAGCGCGGGTCGAGGGTTTGGGCTTTGAGCAACGCCGGTTCGGCCAGGGCAACGTGTCCGTTGAGGTATTCAGCGAATCCGAGGGCATCCTGCGCGGCGGCGGAGTCGGGCGCGAGGGCGGCGGCCTGTTCGGCGGCGAGGATGCCGGCTTGATCCACTTTGAGATCGTGGTCTAAATAGAATTGCGCGAGCAGCGTCCAAAACGAGGCGTCGGAGGGCGCGGCGAGCACGGCTTGTGAATACCAGTTCTCGGCGTTGGCGAGGTCGGCTGTTTCGGTGTACGCGCTGCCCAACTCTGCGGCGGCTGCGGCGTTGGTCTTGTCCAGTTTGAACGCCAACTCAAGTTCGGCAATAGCCTGCTGGTTTTGTTGAAGGCGGCGATAGTGCAGGCCGAGCAGGTAGTGCGTGAGCGAGCGCGAAGGGTCGAGGTCGATGGCGCGCTGATATGCGTACAGGCCGTCGTTGCCGAGCCGGTCTTCGGCCAGACCTAGGTAGGCGTAGGCCTCGGCGAACGCGGGCCGCTGTCGCACGGCGTTGAGCAACGCCGCTTTGGCAAGCTTGTATTCCTGCAGGCTGATGAGGGTGTAACCCACGACGCCGGAAAGATCGGCGGGGTCTTTGGTGTCAAGCCCGGCGCTGATGGTCTGATTGAGGCTTTCGGCGAACGGTTTGACGCTGGCATCCAGGGCCGCGGCCAACATGAGGTGGGCAGGCGCCGCGGCGGGATTGTATACCGACAGCAGCACCCCCAGCCGGTATTGGGCCACGGCGTTGTTGGGGTCCACGGCGACGAGGGTTTGCAGAGCGATTTGGGCTTGGGAATACTGCTCTTGCGCTTCGTAGGCAATGGCCAGTTTTGTGAGCAGGGCCGCGTTGGCGGGGTCGGCGGTGAGGGCTTGCTGCCAGTGATCTATGGCCGAGGGGGTGTCGCCCAGACCCTGATAGCTATCGCCCATGGCCGAGTGGAGGCGTGTGCTCCAGCCTTTGAGGGCAGCGGCCCGTTGCAGGGGCACTTGCGCGGCGGCATATTGGCCGGCAGCCAGGGCGGCTAACCCCGCCGACTCAGCCCGATCCGGTTGCCACGGTTGGCGGTTGTAGGCATCCACAATGGCGGTGAGCGACTGCGGCGTGAGGCTGGACGACTGGCGGGCGATGTGCAGATCGTTGAGCAGCGGCAGCCAGTTGGGTTGGATGCCCAAGAGCAAGACGACGAGGGCGGCGAGCGCGAGGCGGGCGGATGGGTGGCGAGAGGCTTGAGGCACGACGCGTATTATACCAATGGGCTATAATTCGCTGCACCCGTCAACCATTTCAATTGGAGAGGCATATGGATTTCACACTCAGCGAAGAACACATGCAAGTGCAAAAGATGGTCCGCGATTTTGCCCACAAGGAAATTGCGCCCGTCATCAAAGAGGCCGATCGGGTGCAGGCGATGCCGGCCGGTGTGCTGGAACGCATGGGGGAACTGGGCATTCTAGGTATTTGCCTGCCGGTGAAATACGGCGGCCAGGGGTACGACTACATTACCCTGGGGCTGGTGTGCGAGGAGTTGGAGGCGATGGACACCAGTCTGCGGGTGGCGATGTCGGTGCACGTGGGGCTAAACAGCATGGCGCTGCTGCAATGGGGCACGGAGGAGCAGAAGCAAAAGTTCCTCAAGCCGCAAGCGCAGGGCAGGAAGTTCGGCATGTTTGGCCTGACCGAGCCGGGCGTGGGCAGCGATGTGGCGGCTATGGCCTCGACGGCGCGGCGCGACGGCGACGAGTACGTGATCAACGGCGAGAAGATGTGGATCAGCCTTGCCAGCAAAGCACACCACATTTTGTGGGTGGCGCGCACCAACCCCGACCGGCCCGATCCGCATGATCAGCTTTCGGCGTTCGTCGTCGAAACCGATCGGCCCGGGGTGACTCGGGGCGACATTCACGGCAAGCTGGGGGTGCGGGCCGGCTCCACCGGCTGGGTCAATTGCAGCGACGTGCGGGTGCCGGCCAGCAACAGGCTGGGCGAGGAGGGCGAGGGTTTCAAGATTGCCATGAGCTGCTTGGACAACGGGCGGTATACGGTGGGGTCGGGCGCGGTGGGGCTGATCCGCGCGTCGCTGGAGGCGAGCGTGAAATACGCCGGAGAACGGAAGACTTTCGGCCGGGAGATTGGCAAGCACCAGTTGGTGCAGCAGAAGATCTCGCGCATGGTGCGCGATTATGAGTACGGGCGGCTGATGATGCTCAAGGTGGGCTGGATGAAAAACCAGGGCCTTCGCAATACGCGGGAAACGTCGCTGCTCAAATGGTTCGCGACCGACGCGTCATTCGATGCCGCCAACGAGGCGATTCAGATTCACGGGGCCTATGGCTACAGCGACGAGTACAACGTGGAGCGTTATTTGCGAAACGCGCGCGGGGCGATTATTTACGAGGGCACAAGCGAGATTCATCAGTTGATGCAGGCCGGGTACGCGTTGGGTTACCGACAGGATGGGGAACTGCGGTGCGACCTGCCGAAATACGATCCAGTGGCATGGCAGGGATAGGTTGACCTGAGAAACTGGAAGACGGCGGATCGCCCAAGCCGTCGGAGGAGAGGGTTCACTCTCCTCCGACGGCTTTTTTCATTGAATGACGAGCCGCAGCAACCCCGGAGGTATTCGTCATCTACGGGCCGCCCTCCCTGGGTGACGCGGTGACAAGCCCCGTAGCACTGACGATGATGGCGTCTATGTTGGCGTACGAGCCCCAGGCGTGGCGGAAGGTGACGGTGTGAGTGCCGGGGGTGAGCGCGGCGCTGACCCACTGCCTCTGAGAGCGGCCGACCCTCGAGTACTGTATGAGGTTGGCCGCCCGCGTGCCATCAATGGTGATGGTGAGAATGCCCTCGTCGACATCGCCGTAATAGAGCAGCTTGAGTGACGCGCCGGTAAAGGTAAAAGTAGCCCTTTGGCCCACCGCG
>ORJL010254586.1_pt1 | contig 18636 bp, 19 predicted proteins | sample 1779941 | NCBI WGS metagenome assembly ORJL01 (sample SAMEA104232317, study PRJEB22302) | groundwater metagenome | biome: forest; feature: aquifer; material: groundwater | place: USA | collected 2011-08-07 | depth 5.8 m | reverse complement strand
TCGTGCGCGCCTGGGGCGCGCTGCCGGCCTACGGCGTTCCGGGGCGCGACAATGTGCTCGCACAGATCGTCTGCGCGCTCGCAAAGATGTCGGTGGTGAACACCGTCGTGGAAGGAGCCTTCGAGCTCAACATGCTCGCTGCGAGGTACGAGTACAAGGTGAAGCTGTCGAAGGCACTCGCCAAGGACATCGTCGAGCTCGCGCCTGGCATCCGCTCGGTGGACGTACGCGGCGCCTCCGCCTACGACCAGCCGACCCTCACCGGTTTGCTGGATCGCGGCGCGCTGGTGACCGTGCTCATCAAGAGCGACGGCCCGATCGGGAAGCTCGCGGGCGCGCAGGTCAGCCTCGCGCGCACCAAGCTGGGCGAGACCGCGTGGATCGACCTCGCCAAGCTCGTCCCCTCGGACTGGCCGCGCGGCCTGGAGGCTGGGGTGATCTCCAACACCCCATTCCTGCTCCACCTCTCGCCCGCGCGGTGGGAGGAGTTCAAGCCGATCCTCTTCACGGCCGTCGCCGCCCTCCAGGGCTAGCCCTCGCTAGCCCCGCGTGCCTCGGGCGCGGCAGTGTTCCTTCATCCGGGTGGGGCGATCCGAGGTCGCCCAAGCCCACCCCAACGAGCTCCCCGTACCAACGCGATAACGTGCTGGTCGGGGCTTGCCCCGTACCATCGCAACAACGCGAGCTTTGGTACGGGGATCTCAACTTCCTTCGCCATGAGCTTGTCGAATGGCGGCGGATGAGAGGTTCCTTCGAACACAAAACAACCTCTTGAGAGAGATTGTTTTCGTGGTGAAACCGATTGCCGGACCTTCACACGATTGAGTCTTGTATGACTAACTTTGGAATTTTTTTGAAGTCCTTTACATTTTTCGTGATAAGAGGCAAATGAAGTTCCAGTGCCGTAGCGGCTATGAGCAGATCAGGCATTGCCACTGAACATGTGCGAGCAAGTCTTGCCGCGCGCAACGTGATTTGTTCGGCCACAGGAATCTTGAGGCAGTTATCCAGTAGTTCGTGGATGTTTCTTTCTTCTGCGGCCGATAAGCCTGGGTAACGCAACAGTTTAAACACACTGATATATGAGACGGCTACTTCGAGTGGTTTGAAATCAAGCGGTTCGACGCCCAGCAAGTGAAGTATCAGGATGTTGGTATCAAGCAGCACGTGAGCCATACGTTAAGACGCACGTTGTTTCCAGAGTTTTGTGAGCTCCTGTTCTCGCTTGGACCATTCATTGCGGCTACGTTGTACATGCGCAAGCATGGCTTTGGCAGTTTTTTGCGAAATACTGCCAGCCGTGCGCTTCCATACGTCCCAACTCTTGGTAGGCAAAGGTGTTGCATGCATAACCTGTTGTTCCAAAGTAGCGACACGCCGTTCAAGTTGAAGAAGTTTTTGAGCCTCTTTTATTCTCATATATGCAAAGTATAACTCTGACATCAATGAGGGTCAAACAAACCTCATTTCACCGCCCCGTGCGAGCGTGCGACCATGGTCGTCAGCTTGCATGGCGCGATGAACGCGTCAGAAGTTCATAATCGTTGGCGGCTTGGCCGTCAGAAGGAGTCCCCCATGAGTTTCAACTCGAGCGACGCGCATCTCATCGGTCACCGGTGGCTGCGCGATGGGCGCTACGTCGCCGATCGTGTGAAGCTGCTCCGCGGCAAGGTCACCGAGACGCTCGAAGTCGAGGTGGAGGTCGAGCCCGGTGCTAAGGCGATCGCCGAGGCTATTCAGGCCGGCAGGATCGACCACCGGCTGTGCGATGTCGTCAGCCTGGCCTGTAGGGATGTGGATCGTGCCGAGCGGCGCCTGGCCGCGTACGGCTTGTACACCGCCATCCCCCACGCTCAAGGACTCGTCCTGAAGTGTTTGCAAGAGAAGCTCGAGGGCGCGGGTGTTTGCTCCGTCCGCGACATTCCCTCGGAATTGACGCTGACCGCGCGGCAGGTTGCTCCCGACCTCCTCGCGCAGAGCCAGCCGCTGGAGGCCGTCGACATCCCTGGCCTGTACGGCGGACGGAGAGTTGTGAGCATTCACTGGGCGAGTCAGCTCAACCGGACGGTTCCGGTCGTGGAGCTCTTGGCTCCAGATGTCAAGTATCTCGAGGGCTGGCCAAAGGGAGTCTTCCTGTTGCTGCCGCAGTTTGATGCCGTCGCCAGGCAGCTCTCCCTCACCCAAGAGCTGATCGTGTGGAAGATGGACGAGGCCGAGCGTCTCGACAGCCTCCGCAAGTACTTCGCCCAGATGTGGCGGGAGCGCATGCGACGCGAGAACTGGCCCATGGATCAGTCGGTACAGGATCCACGCGAGGCCGAGCTGCGCGTGACGCCAAATCCTGTCGTCTGGTGTCGTGACTTTATCACCGGTGAGATGCTCGTGTCCTACGCGGGTCTGTCTCACGAGGTGGTGTGCGTCAACGGGTGCACCACCAACGACAGGTGGTTTATGCGTTGGTTCGGCGATTCGATGGAGGCCGAGCAGGCCGATGCCGAGGCTCGTCTCGAGGCTGCGTCGCTCACAGCAAAGAGGTAGCCCCCCTCACGGGGGCGCAAGCTTGGCCGTTGCCGCACGCCTACGAGTTCCGCTTGCGGGACTGGCGTGTGGCAACGGCCGACTTTCCAAGATCCACAGATGGTGTACTCTCACATCGTCTGGGGATCTTAGATGGCCCTTTACGATTCCACGTCCAAGGAGGTTCACATGGACGCACTTTCAATGCCAGAAGGCTCCAAGAAGCTCATCAAAGCCCACGCAGCAGCCCAGCGCGGAGACGCGTACAAAGCTGAACGAGCGTCTGAAGCAGAAACAGCGTTCACCGCTGGCCCGATCGGAACCCTCTTCCTTGGCCTTGTGACCTTTGGAGCCGGCGTGATGTCCTGGAATCTGTTCGTTGACGATCCGATGTGGATCGACGACTTCAACAACTCGATTCTCGGTGGCGTGAGTGCTGCCTGCGCGGTGATCTGTGGCGCGGTGACCATTGGTTTCTGCCACGCCACCCTCGCCGGAATTCTGAAGTGGCGCAAGCTTGTCTTTGACAAGCAGTACCGCCATCGACGGATGCCCGATGAGGAGGAGGTCCTGAAGGACCGACTGATCCTCGACACGCTTGAGCTCGACCGTCAGGTGAAGATCTACGAGGATTTTTGCCGGGAGATTGAGTTCCAGGATCGGAAGGCTAAGGCAGGACTGCCCACAAGCCTCGACGTGGTTCGCGGTCAGCAGATCGCGGGGGAGCTCCACGACCAATTGGAGCCCAAGCTCAAGCAGCTGGATCTCCTCATCGAGGGTCGCAACCGCAAGGCCAGCGGAGACCAGGTCGACCTGGTCGCCTTGCGCGAGACCCTCAACGGCCATCACGGCCACCTCTTGGCCGAGCTCAAGGCCCAGCAGGAGCTCGATGGCGATCCTGCCGAGTACGCGCTGCACAGCGCGTTGCTCTACGACGACGTCAACGCGGAGCTCGGCGATCCGACCGCGGCCGCTCGCAACCTCGCCGCGCGCCTGCGCCGGGCGCAGTAACCTCAACGGCTCTCCCTCAACGGGGAGCTTTTCTTTTTTGTGACACAAACAACCTCTTCAAGAGGTTGTTTGTGTTGGATGCGATTTGGAGATCAGGCATTGCGGAACGATCGTCTGCAGCTCATCTATTTTTTGGAACGCCTTATCGCATGTCATGATTGGCGCATCGAGCAAGATTGCCGTTGCGGCGATGATACTGTCACAAAGTTTGAGGCATGTGTTTCGTCGCAAGGAGGCAGCACGTCTGGCGAGAGTCGAGTCAAGCGGCACCACGCGAACGGTGTGTAATAGTCCTTCAATATGGATCACGTCCTCGTCTTTGAGAATCGGATGAGCGAACAACTCCAGTTCAGTAATGACAGAAAGAACGAAAAACTCTCCATTCCGGCGAGCGGCATCAAGCATGCGGATGATCTACCCATCGCCTTTCAATCGACCGATGATGATATTTGTGTCAAGGACAATCATGCGTGCGAGGTGCGCTCAAGCTCCTTGCGCATGCGACGCTGATACGCAACAGCATCACCGACACGCCGCCCCTTCCAAAGACCCGTGATTGCTGCCCACGCGCCATCGTCGCGGTTGACATCAACAGGTGCTGTGCGCATGACGTTCCACGGTTTACGCGTGGCACTGGAGCTCGTCGCGGTGTGCGTTTTTTGTATTGCAGGTCTCATATCTCCAAAATTTATCAAAATGCACCGGAACGGTCAAAGCTCGTTGTTCAACGTGCGTGTGGCAACGGCCGACTTTCCAAGATTCACAACAGAGGGTGTACTCTCTCATCGTCTGGGGGGTCTTAGATGGTTCTTTCCATTCCCCCAGTCCAAGGAGGCTCGCATGGACAAGCTCGAGATGCCCGCGAGCTCCAAGAAGCTCATCGAAACCCACGCCGTCGCCGCTCGCGCGCTCGCAGCGCGCCTGCGCAGGACGCAGTAACCTAAAAGGTTCTCCCTCAACGGGGGGGCTTTTCTTTTTGCGCGAAGACGCGAGCGAACGCGAGAGATACACACCCAGTGACGATCTTATCGCTAGGTTGCGTTGATTTAGGACTCGTGGTTTTTACGAGACTTGACCCCGGTGTTTGGCAGTCTGGGGGTCTTAGAAAGTCACGCTGAAAGAATTATCGATAATGATTGTTGATATCGATGATTTCCACCTCATCGCCACCTCGGTATACAAAAATGGCTCGGTAGGAACGGGTAAGACGAAAGCTGTAGATTCGCAGATAGCGAGGCTCCAACAGTTCCGTATGCAGTGATGGGTGAAACGGATTGGAACGAAAAAACGCCAGCTGCTTCTCCCAAATGCGAGTGAGATTATGGCGTTTCAGGTAGCGTTCCAGTCTTGCCGACAGTGGCAGCACATTTGGCATATCGCTATGGGGAGTTGAATGTCCTAGACTCCCTCATTCCTTTGGCGAGGCTTTTCAGGAATGCGGTATTGTAGCGGCCACTGTCCTTCATTGTTTTTAGAACGATAGAAGCATCGTGGATGGGCGGGGATTCCAGTTTGCCAGCTTCTGCTACAGAAAATAAACGGCGTAGAGCTTCGTACTTGCGTTCAATTCCTTGCAGATGCCGATATTCATTTTTTGAAATAGTCATTATTTTTTCCATATGCGCATATCCTAACACAGCACGGGATCGAAGTCATTCTGGGAGTTTATGCTAAAATGTCTCTACCCTATGTTGAAGTCGTTTTTACGTTCCGTTACTCCAGAGCCACTCATTAGCGCGTACCATTATGCGCTGGCGCGGCTGGCTGCGTTTTGGTTTGGGCATCCGTCCGAGCGGTTGATCGTGATCGGAGTGACGGGAACGAACGGCAAATCCACGACCGTGCAGTTCATCGGACGGCTGCTTGAGTCCGCGGGTGAGCGCGTGGGCTGGACGACCACGGCGAGTTTCAAAGTCGCTGACCGCGAATGGGTCAATGACAAGAAGATGACCATGCTCGGTCGGTTCCAGACGCAGAAGCTCTTGCGTGAGATGGTCGATGCCGGATGCCGCTACGCCGTGATCGAAACGTCCTCGCAAGGGATCTACCAGTTCCGCCACATTGGGATCAACTACGATCTACTCGCGTTTACCAATCTCACGCCCGAGCACATCGAGGCACACGGAGGATTTGAAAACTACAAGGCCGCGAAGGGCAAACTGTTCGCTCGGTTAAGTCGTCTCCCTCGCAAACACATCAACGACCACGAGATCGAGAAATCGATCGTGGTGAACCTGGACGATCCGCACGCCGAGTACTTCTTGTCGTTTGAGGCGGATCGGTATGGGGGTGTGTCATGGCGAGGCGCGAGTGTTGAGTCGTTGGCGCGATTGAACACAACTCCCGTGCAGGTGGCAGACGTGATGTTTGAGGCAACGTGTACGACGTTTTCCTGGTCGGGCCTGGATTTTCATTTCAAGCCAATCGGACGCTTCTACCTCGAGAACGCAATTGTCCCGATCGCGACACTTGCGTTGTTGGGGTTTGAACATGAGGTGATTCGCCGTGGGGTCGAGCAGCTCGAGCCGGTGCCTGGTCGACTCGAGAAGATTGAGGAGGGACAACCGTTCACAGTGATCGTCGACTACGCGTACGAGCCTGCGGCGTTGAGCGCGGTGTACGAGGCGGTGGCATTGATTCGTAACCACCCCCAACCCCCCGTCCGACCCGCCAGAACGACTCTGTCGGGCTGGCCGGATGCCGGTCATCCGGGCGGGCTCCTTGAAAAGGAGGGGGGAACTCGTGGGCGTCTCATTCACATCTTAGGGAGTGCCGGTGGAGGGCGGGATGTTGCTCGTCGTAAAGTGCTCGGCGAGATGGCGGCGGCGCATGACGACATCGTGATCGTCACCAACGAGGATCCCTACGACGAGGATCCCATGCAGATCGTGAACGATGTCGCCGATGCCACTGGGCGAGCGGGGAAGATGGACGGCGTGGACTTGTATCGCATCCTCGACCGGCAAGAAGCGATCGACTTCGCGATCAAGATCGCGCACGACGACGACCTCGTCCTGGTGACAGGCAAGGGGAGTGAACCCGTCATGGCGGTCGCGCACGGGAAAAAAATCCAGTGGGACGATCGTGAAGCGGCGCGGCGCGCGCTCAACAAACGTTATGGACGCACCTAAGTACATCGAACTCAAAGCTCGAGAACAGGTACTCGAAGTCGTACAAGCGGCTCTGCTTCCCAACCTGTGGAAGTTTGTCCTGTGCACGCTGTGGACCGTGCTCCCGTTCTTTTTTCTGTTCCCGCTCTGGAGACAGGGGACATGGGGAGTCGTGGTGTTTGCCATGTGGCTTGTCTGCGGCATCCTTTTGCTTTGGCGGCTGTGTGTGAAGTGGTCACGCACCGTGTTCCTGGTCACGGATCTGCGCGTCATTGACCATGACCAGCGCGGCTTTTTCCATCGAGTGGTCACCGAGGCGAGGTTTGAAGACATCGATGAGGTGAGTGTGAGCGTGAAGGGGATCGTCGCGACGCTGTGTCGCTACGGTCTGCTGACGCTCCACCTCCACGGTTCTGCCGCGGACATCCAGATCGATCAAGTGAAACATCCCGAGCATCTCGCGGATGTGATAAACGACCTTCGTAGCCAAGCCCGCGAGGCCTCCCATGCCATCTCCTAAAGGCACATTTGTGCAACGACTTATCCGCTGGCGACTGCTGCTTGTCGTCAATGTTTTGGTGATTGCGTTTCTGGGGCTTTCGCTCTCGCGCGAGGTGGTGCGTACTCGCGCGATCGGCGCAGAGATTTCGGCGCTTCAAGCCAAAGCCGATTCCCTCGTCACGCAAAACATCGACCTCTCCGAACTTCGCACGGCCATGCAGACGGAGTCCTATATCGAACGTGAGGCTCGGCTCAAGCTGGGGATGAAGAAGCCAGGCGAGACAGTAGTTGTCATTCAAGATGTGGAACCCGTCGTCGCTCTGCGAGCTATGGCGGGCAAGCAGGGGGATGCGAGCGATCCGCTGGGACTCGTGATCGAGAACCAGACGGCGGTACCGGTGGCCAACCCGACTCGATGGTGGTATTATTTCTTCGATAAAGAAGCCTTTAACGCTCTTGCCGAATATGACTGACGCTCCTTCCAATCCGTCCGAGGATCGCGTTTCCGTCCCTGCATGGAAAAAATTTCTCCTGACCCCCAAGGGGAAAGTTGTCGTTAGTCTCGTCGCCATTGTTGTTCTGTTCATCCTTCTAACCGCTCAAGTCTACGCCCGCCCTGTCAACGACGGTCTTGTGCGCACCCTCGCTCAAGTGATCCCGTTTCCAGCGCTATCAGTGGACGGGAAGACCGTGACGCTCAAAGAGTTTCTGACCGAGTACGAGGCGCTGCAACAATACTTCGAAGATTTGGGAGAGCAGGCGCCGCCCCAGGAACAGCTCGAGATCGCTATCGCCGATACGCTTGTGAACAAGATCGCGATCCAACAGCTTGCGCAACAATTCGAGGTGGAGCTCGACGAGGAGCGCGTCGAACAGTACTACCAAGATGTCATCGCTCAAGACGGAGAGGAAGCGTTTGCCCAGAATCTTTCGCAGACATTTGGGTGGACGACGCAGGAGTTTAGAATACGGATCGTGGAGTCGATCGTCTTGGCGCTGCAGATGACCGATGTGGTGCGCGCAGACATCGATACGCAACAGCCAAGGAAGGAACTCATAGAGGGGGCGTCTGCTCGCGTTCAAGGTGGCGAGGACTTTGCGACCGTGGCCAAGGATGTGCACGCGGGCTTTAATGGGGTCGAGTCGGACCTTGGCTATGTGAAGGCGTCCGTGATTCCCGAGTCTTGGGCCAGCCAGGTGACGGTGCTTGAAGAAGGACAGATGACGCAGATCATCGACCTTCCAGAGGGGTATGCGATTTTCAAACTCGAAGAGAAAATCGTTGCGGGTGAGGACACGCAGCTTCACCTATTGTCCATTACCGTGCCAAAGGTGTCGCTCGAAGAGGTCGTGGACGAGTATCTGACAACGGTCAAGGTGAAGCGGTACGTGGGAGAGGAATAGTTCGTCGCAAAGGGAGAAACAAAAAACCTTCGTCTCAAGACGGAGGTTTTTTGGAGCCACTAGGCGGATTCGAACCGCCGACCTCTGCTTTACGAAAGCATTGCTCTACCAACTGAGCTACAGTGGCCTGGAGCGGAGTACGGGAATCGAACCCGCGTTTCTTGCTTGGGAAGCAAGTATACTGCCATTGTACTAACCCCGCATCGACCGGTATAATAACGGGGAAGAATGTCTTTGACAAGAACCGTCCTCCAATGATCCGTTTTAAAAACGTGTCGAAAATTTATCCGCCCAACGTCGTGGGGGTGGAAGGAGTGAGCCTCCATGTGAAATCTGGAGAGTTTATTTCGATTGTTGGGAAAAGCGGAACAGGGAAGTCAACGCTGGCAAAACTGTTGTTCGCGGAAGAACGTCCAACGCGCGGCACCATCGAAATCGGAGGATGGGACATCACGCATATTCACGATCGAGATATCCCCCTGTTGCGACGGCAGATCGGTGTGGTATTTCAAGATTTCAAGTTGCTCCAAATGAAAACGGTGTACGAGAATATCGCGTTTGCACTCCAGGTTGCAGGCGAGCGGCCGCAACGTATTCGCGAGGTTGTTCCAAAGGTTTTGGAGATCGTGAACCTCGACGGGAAACTGGATCGCTATCCGCGCCAGCTCTCCGGCGGCGAGCAACAGCGCGTGGCGATCGGCCGCGCCCTCGTGCACTCGCCAAAGATATTGATCGCCGATGAGCCAACCGGAAACCTCGACACGCTCAACTCGCGGGAGATCATGGACTTGCTTTCAAAAATTAACGAGTTCGGGACAACCGTCGCGCTGGTGACCCATGACCGGGAAATGGTGAACCGCCTGCGTCGCCGCGTCATCACGCTCGAAGACGGAAAAATCGTGTCCGACGTTGAAGAAGGACGTTACCGCCTCTAGCTTCGCCACCTCCGCCACCTTATCCACCTCTCCCCCTATGTTCGTCAGCTCCTATCGCGTCACCAAATTCGCCTTTCAAAACTTCTGGAGGAATTTTTGGTTGTCGCTCATCACGATGAGCATGCTTCTGTTGACGCTCGTGACCATTAACATCCTGCTCGTCTTGAACGTCATCACGGATCGTGCGATCGAGTTGGTCGAAGATCGGATCGAGGTTTCTGTGTACTTCTATGATTACACAGAGGATACAACCGTGTCGGCGGCGGTTGCGTACTTGCGAGGGTTGAACGAAGTGCGTGACGTGGAGACGGTCTCGGCGCAGGAAGCCTATGACCAGTTTGCGGCGCGTCATGCAAACGACGAGGAGATTATGGCGAGCCTGCAAGAGCTCGGCGGGAATCCGTTTGGACCCAGTCTTATCGTGAAGGCACACAGCGCGGAGGATTTTACACAGATCATCGATGCCCTGGATAACCCCCAGTTTCGAGACGACATCCGCGAAAAGGATTTCTCTGATTATCAAAACATTGTCGAGCGCATCCGTTCGACCACTGACCGTATCCGCGCGTTCGGCATCGCGCTGGCGATTATCTTCCTCTTGATCGCGATCCTGATCGTCTTCAACACTGTGCGCATCGGGATCTTCATCCACCGCGAGGAGATCGGGATCATGCGCTTGGTGGGGGCGAGCAACTGGTTTATCAAGGCTCCGTTCTTGCTTGAGATGATTTTTCTTTCACTTATCTCGGTAGGAGTAACGGCGCTCATCGTATTTCCGACCATCGCCTTCATCGAACCGCAGTTGAGCGTCTACTTCGGCGCGGAGTCCGCTGGCCTGATCGATTACTTCACGCGCAACGGCCTCACGATCTTCGGTGGCCAGTTTTTCGCGCTTGTCCTGGTGACGTTATTCTCGACGGGGCTGGCGATGAGGAAATATTTGAAAGTTTAAGTGACCGTGTTAGGCTGAATATATATGCAACTTTCTCGCATCATCCTGAGCAAATACAAAGGCAAGTGGGTTGCCCTTGATGACGATTTTCGAAAAGTGATTTCCTCGGGTTCAAGCGCGAAGGTCGTTTTGTCGAAGGCCAAAAAGGCTGGACATCCCGAGCCCGTTCTTTTTAAAGTTCCCGTTTCCCCAGAAGCCGGATATGTCGGTACTCAAGTTTGATTATCTAAAACTCGAGACCCACCCAACGCCCGCCTTTCCACGTCAACGATCCGTTTCGCGACCGATCATTCCCATTAAGCTCATTCACGAGGGAACATTAGCGAAGACGATAGCACTGATCGACTCTGGGGCGGATTGGTGCATCTTTCACGGTGATCTTGGAGAGGTGATAGGACTCGATGTTCGGGGCGGCGATGAACAAGACTTCTATGGGATTATTGGTCCAGACCCAGGACAAATCTTTTTTCACGATATCTCCATCGAGGTGGGCGGAATTGCGTATCCAATTCGTTGTGGGTTCTCGTATGACATCTCTCCAAATGGATTTGGTGTACTGGGACAACTCGGGTTTTTTGATACGTTTGACGTAACGTTTAAGCGGACGAAGCAACGGATTGAGTTGAAAGAGATTTGACACCATTTTTACACTCACGTCATACAACAAAAAGAGACCAGCGAGTGCTGGCCTCTTTTTGTGGTTCGGGGGGAAGGAATCGAACCTTCATTCACAGCTCCAAAGGCTGCTGTCCTGCCATTAGACGACCCCCGAGTGTCGACGAGATGATACGTGTAAATGAGCGATTGATCAAGGAAACCGCATTTTAATGAAAACCATGCAGTAGAGGACTGCACGGCAAGAGAGGTTAGCTGGCGAGCAACGGGTGGAGTCCCTCGACGATCGCGCGGTTGAGCTCGCGGACACCGTAGAAGGAGCCGTACGTCCACAGCGCTTCCGCTTCTTCTGCGCTGATACGACGACCGGCAAGATCCGCGAGGAAACGCGGGAGCGAACCCGCCTCGACGGCCGCTCGAGTCTGGGCGAGGAGAAGGTCGAGGGGATTGCGCGACGTCGGCACCGCGTCAAACCGTTCTTGTGCGCGTGCAGCGGTTTGTGTGTCTGGGAAATCGCGGATGATGGCTTGCAGTTCGTCACGGTAGGGGTAATCGACGCCCTGCGTGAGCGGTGGGAACCGGACGAAGATGTCGGCCGCCCTCGCTCGCAGCGTCGTCGAGAAGCCGGCGTCCCGGATGACGAAGAGCAGATCCCAGCGCCACCAGTATTGCTGTGTGAACGCGAGCGCGTCTCCACGCAAGCGCGTCTCCGGAACGACATACGCCGTCGGTCCGTTGGCGAGTCCATTGACGATGATCCGCCCGAGTCGTTCGCGCACAGGGTCATCCTTGGGAATGCGCGAACACAGATACGTCCTGGCGCAGCCGCGGGCGATGATCTGCTCGTCGTCGACCTGATCCGCGTAGCGCAGGAGCCAACAGAGCTTCTGCGGCTGACCCTCATAGCGCTTGCCCGTGACCACCCTTGCCGCTCGAACCTGCTCGACCACGAATCGCTTGAACGGTTCCATGTCCACCGGCCACACATCATGGATGCGGTGAGAATCCAGACAATCCGTCCAATCTTGCGCCGTTGCGTCGCGAGGGCTCATCTTCAGAAGAATCGCATCCTTGGCAACGTCCACCAGTTCCTCACTGCCGGCGGGCTGTGAAGCCAGGACGTAGCCCCGGAACGGATCGCGCGTGATGATGATACGGACGCAGGCGCGATAGACGTCAAGCGCGTTGTGATCCAACGCGATCCCCGCCGCCTTTTCCCACCCAACACAACGAGCGCCTTGCACGCTCTCGTGCAGGGCTTCCAGTTCACGCACGAGCGCGCCGCACCCTCGTGGCGAGCGGTCGCGGACGAGCCGCGTCATCACCAGCTCTGCCGGTCGGCGCGCGATCAGGAACATCCGACCGTGCATGAGTATCCGCACCGACTCAGTACGAACGTGATCGTGAATCCACTCGTAGACGCCGAATGGTTGATGGTGAGACGTCGCCCACAGGACGACTTGATGCACGAGCGGATGCTCCGGCCAGAGATCGGCAAGCAACTCGATGGCGCGGAGAAACTCGTCTTGGGTCGTGATCTTCAGATTTTGTCCTTTGACGATCGCCTCGCGCAGCGGCCTTCGCAGATCGAAATTCTCGAACGGACAGGCGAACAGTTCCATGGCAACCTCCGTTTTGTGTTGCTTCACGAGTGTAGAGGGTCTGTGAGCGTGGGTCAAGAAACCTGCACGCTTGTAAACTGAATCTCCTCTCCGTAGAACATCGATGCGAGATCCGAGATGTCCGATCCATTGGTGGTGAGGTAGGTACGTCTGGACGATTTCTCGAGCCGCTCGTCGATCTCCGGGTGGCGGGCAAGGTACGATTCCAAACTCGCGGCCACGATCTCGCCTTGGCTTAGAAGGTGGATGTTCTCTGGGAGGTGGGCGCGGAAGATTGGTTCGACAAGCGGGTAATGCGTGCAGGCAAGAAGGACTTCCTCCATGTGAGGATCTTTGGCGATGAGTCCGCGAGCGCAGTCGCGAATGAGACGATCGCACAGGGCATGGTCTGTACATCCAGCTTCGACAAGGTCGGTGAGCCCTGGGCACGCCATCTGTGACACCTTGATGGTTGGATTCAGTTTATAGAGTTCGTGGATGTACGCCTGTGACTCGACAGTCGCGGGGGTGGCGAGGATTCCGACACGGCTCCCGTGCTTGGCAAGATATTCCGCGGCCGGTCGGATGACGCCCAGGACGCGACGGTCTGGATACTCGACGGGTAAAATAGTTTGTTGAATTCGTCGGAGTGCCTGGGAGCTTGCGGTGTTGCAAGCAAGGACGACCAGCGGACATCCTTGCTCGAACAAGAATCGCACGCCCTCGAGTGTAAACTGAAAGATTTCCTCCTGGGTCCGAACGCCGTACGGCGCGCGAGCGTTATCGCCCAAGTAAATCGTGGAGTAGGTTGGGAGTCGGTTGTGGATGGGCTTGAGGACGGTGAGGCCCCCAAACCCTGAATCAAAGACGCCAAGCATAGTTGAAACGATGATATCAGAGCAGGACAAATGGGACAAAGGGTTTGGCACAACCCCGCGCTTATGGCACCATAGAGGGGTATGTCAAAACCCATCTGTCTTTTTATCGGGCGCTTCCAACCCTACCACATCGGTCACCACATGGTCATTCAAGGGATGGCCAAGGTGTGTAAAAAGGTTGTCATTGGGATTGGGAGTTCTGAAAAATCTGGAACCGCCGACAATCCATACACCTCGCAGGAGCGTAAAGAAATGATTCAGCAGTCACTTCAGGACGAGGACATCATCCCGATGTTTGATATCGAGTTTGTCGATCTGCCTGACCACAGCGACGACACGCAGTGGACGCAGCATGTGTTGGAGAAGGTCGGCCGCGTCGACACCATTTGGACGGGCAATGATCATACGAAGAAGTGCTTTGAGGGAAAGCTCGAGATCAAGCAGATCAAGGAAGTTCCCGGCATCAGCTCGACGGAGATTCGCACGATGATCAAGGTTGGGGACGTGGAGTGGAAAACAAAGGTCCCCGGGGCTGTTGTCAAAGCCATTCAAGATTTTGGATACGATCGCATCAAGTAGCATGACTCATAGATTGCCCTACATCTTGTCGCTCTCCCTCGTCTTTGGCTCCCTGTGGCTGCAAGGTGTGTTAGCGATGCCACCAACCGATCACGACATGACGCCGACTTCGACGTGTCTTGTCTCGTGCCTGAACATGGTTCATATCGATGGTGCCGACGAGGCCATTTCTACGGATTCCTTTGTGGGATTCGCTGCGAGCAGGACGTTCTCACAAGCTGTTCCTACAAGTTTTGTTTCCGAGCGATCAATCAGGAGAGACTCGCACCATGATCCTGGAAGAATCCTCACCACCATCAAACGAGAGTGAACTCAAGAACGTGATAAGATTTATTCATCATCTTGAGTTTTTGATATGGCACAGACAACAAAATTCTGCGTTTCCGGGACGACGTGTCACAGTTGCGAAGTGTTGTTAGAGCGCGAGCTGAAATCTTTGGACGGGGTTATCGATGTCCGCGCTTCGCATTCCTCGGGCTGCGTCGATGTGACGACCGCGAAGGGGATAACGCTCACTTCAGAGAGTCTCAATCAGCACATGAGTTCCTCGAAGTATCGTTTTTCTTCCTGGCAAGAGGGGGCGACATCCTCTGGCTTGGATTGGCAGCGCATCGGCGGTATCGCGCTCATCGTGTTTGCTCTTTGGGTTCTCTTCGACCGTTTCGGCGTCCTTTCCGTGTCACCGAGTTTGAACGGAACAGTCGGTCTTGCCTCGATCTTTTTCATCGGCGTGGTCGCATCGCTCTCTTCCTGCACCGCGATTCTTGCCGGGTTCATCCTGGCGCTGTCGTCCACGCATGCACAGCGCCATGCGTCTGAATCAGCCCATGACCGCCTGCGTCCCCACATTCTATTCAACCTTGGACGCCTCATCGGGTTCGCGGGGTTCGGCGCGCTCGTAGGGTACCTCGGATCGCTCTTGGTGTTGTCGCCCAGCTTGAATGCCCTCTTTGTGATCGTCGTTGCCGTGTTGATGCTGGGCATCGGCGCGAACCTTTTACATCTTGTCCCCAAGGGAACGCTCCAGCTCACCCCGCCAAAATGGCTCACACGCCAGATCCACGACCTTCAGGATTCCAAGCACCCCGCCGTGCCGTTCGTGCTGGGCGCACTCACGTTCTTCCTTCCGTGCGGGTTCACGCAGTCCGTCCAGCTCTACGCGCTCTCGACGGGTGATGCGGCAACCGCGGCCGCCATCATGGCGATCTTCGCTTTGGGTACGGCTCCTGTCCTTTTGGGACTTGGAGCTGCCACCTCGATCGCGCATGGCAAAACGCTCAAGAGAGTCACACAAATCGCCGGGATCCTCGTCCTGGTGATCGGGCTCTCGCAGTTGCGCAACGGCGCTGCGCTTTTGGGCGTTGCCACGCCAGGGGCAGTCACGCAGGCAAAACTCGCTGTCGCGCAAGATGCACTTATCCTTGCCGACGGCAAACAGATCATCCAGATGGAAATCGCCAGCGGGTTCTACGCGCCCGACGTTTTGCAAGTCGTCGAGGACATTCCTGTTGAGTGGCAGATTTACGCGCCGCAGTTTATGGGATGCGCCGACACGCTCGTCTCTCGCGGACTTGGGATCACCACGCGACTAAAGCCAGGCGACAACACCATCGCCTTCACGCCCACCGAACCAGGGAAGCACACGTTTAGTTGCTCGATGGGGATGGTGAGAGGAACCATGGTGGTTGTTCCTAACAAGAATTAGTATGTCGCACACACAATTCAAAATTACCGGAATGCATTGCGCGAGTTGCGCGATCAATATCGAGTCCGAGCTTGGGAAACACCCGGGCGTACACACAGCCAACGTCAACTACGCGCTGGCGAGCGCCTCCGTGGAGCACGACGATTCCGTTGCCCAGCAGGAGCTTCACACGCTTGTGAAGGGAATGGGGTATGGCGTACAAGACACGTCGCTCGCGAGCGACAAGACAGGCGAACACGACCATCACGCCCTCGACGGAGCCGCTGGTCGTCGCGCCGCGTTTTCGATGGCACTTGCCGTTCCTTGCGTGATCCTTGCCATGTTGGGGATTTGGACGTGGGTGCAAGCGATCCTTTCGACGATCGTGGTCTTGGGACCTGGGATGGAGTTTCATCGCATGACGTTCAAGCTGCTCAAACGTGGAAAAGCAAACATGGATACACTCATCACGATGGGAACACTAGTTGCGTTAGCGTTTAGCTGGTGGCAGTTCTTTGTGGGAGGAGATTTGTACTTTGAGATAGCGGCGCTCATCACGGGGTTCATTTTGCTTGGACGCTATTTCGAGGCGCGGGCAAAGGGGAAAGCGAGCGAGGCGATTTCGAGGTTGCTCGAACTGGGGGCAAAGATGGCGCATAAGTTGGTAGACCCAGGCTTTAGCCTGGGTGTAGCGAAAGACGTTCCGGTCGAATCGTTACAACTCGGCGACGTGGTATTGATTAAGCCTGGCGAGAAGGTTCCTCTCGATGGCGTGATCGTGAAGGGCGAGTCGTCGCTGGATGAATCGATGCTCACGGGAGAGAGTATGCCGGTTGGGAAGCGCGAGGGCGATACCGTGTTTGGCGCGACCGTGAACCAGCAGGGCGCCCTGACCGTGAAGGTGACGGCGTTGTCTGGCAACACGGTTCTCGCGCAAATCGTGAAGCTGGTGGAACAGGCGCAGCAGCAGAAGGCGCCGATCCAAAAGCTCGTCGACAAAATTTCTGGCATCTTCGTGCCCATCGTGATCGTTATTGCCGCGATCACTTTTGCCGTTTGGTTTATCCTCACGGGCGACGTGGCAGCCTCCTTCATCCCGGCCGTGACGGTTCTGGTGATTGCCTGTCCGTGCGCGCTTGGACTTGCAACGCCCACGGCGATACTTGTGGGAACCGGTCGAGGCGCGAAGGAGGGGATTTTGATCAAGAGCGGCGAGGCACTGGAGCGCAACCGCCATATCGACGTGGTGCTCTTCGACAAGACAGGGACGCTCACAGAAGGACGACCATCAGTTACAGATACGACTGTGAATGATGAAGATCTTGCCCTAGTTGCTTCGCTCGAAGCTTCCTCCGAGCACCCGCTCGCGCACGCCGTCGTGCGGTATGCGGCTGAGAAACAACTCGTACTCAAATTGTCCGATCGGACACAATCGATAACGGGAAAAGGGATCGAAGGTGTGGTAGATACGAAGAAAATCATCATTGGTTCTCCGAGCTATGTCGAACAATTATGTCCGATCGGACATAATCGAACGTCGGTAGATCGTTGGCAGGGAGAAGGGAAAACGGTGGTTGTGGCGTGTATCAACGACGAATTCGCCGGCTTGCTGGCAATCGCGGACGCACCCAAGTCTACGGCCAAGGCCGCGGTCGCGGAGCTCAAACGGATGGGCAAAGAGGTCGTGATGGTCACAGGCGATAATCGCCGCACTGCGGAGGCGATCGCGCGGGAGTTGGGGATCGATCAGGTCGAGGCAGAGGTGCTTCCCGGAACAAAGCTTGAAGTCGTGAAGGCCTGGCAGGCCAAGGGAAAACGCGTCGCGTATGTGGGCGATGGGATCAATGACGCGCCCGCTCTCACGCAGGCCGACCTTGGCATCGCTGTTGGCAGCGGGACGGACGTGGCGATCGAGGCAGGCCAGATCGTGCTCGTCGGCGGCGGACCCGAGAAAGTGGTCGCGGGTCTCAAACTCGCGGCCGTGACGTACCGCGGGATCAAGCAGAATCTTTTTTGGGCGTTCTTCTATAACATCGCAGCCATTCCACTGGCGGCGTTCGGGCTCTTGAACCCACTGGTCGCCTCCGCCGCTATGGCGTTCTCGAGTGTGTCGGTGGTTCTTAATTCGCTGCGCATCAAGCGAGCGAAAATCTAACTATGCGCAACATGGAGGCAGTGAGAGAAACAGGAGCGGAGCGTCCCACGCGTCGGGAGGCGTATTTGAAATCGTTTGACGCGCAGTGGAGAGAGATTCACGAAGGGACGATGCCAGAGGCTGGACTCAAAGTGCTCGGACGCCCAGAGCGCAAAGAGGTATGCGAGGACGTCGCGCTCAAGAGCACAGCGCACGGGCTGTTCCTGGTCGCCGACGGCTTGTCAACTGCGGGCGGTTGGCTTGCGTCGCGCGAGACCGCGCGGGTGATGTACGAGGCTCTGGGAGAAACATTGGATCGAGGAATCCGTAATCTCATAGACAAGCACCAATGTGGAAGCGAGTGTCTGCGTCAGGTAAGCGTGTATGTGGCATCGCAAATGGCGGCCGCGGTCGAACAGGCAGACAGCCGTTTGAAGACGCTCTCCCCTGGTAGGGACGTAAAGACCACTCTTTCGCTTGCTAAGCTTGTGACGCTCCCGACTCCCGAAGGGACGACCCATAGAATGTTTTTTGCCAATGTGGGAGACAGCCGGATCTATGTGCAGCAGGGACGGGGTCAGATGAGACTCGTGACGCGCGACGATAGCATGCTTGAGTGGCACGTTGGGCGCGGCGAGTTGACGAGCGTGCAGGCGCGCGAGATCGACCAAGCGCAGGATCCACGGCGCATCCCCCTCGAGCTTCGCGAATACGC
>ORJL010789996.1_pt1 | contig 18650 bp, 14 predicted proteins | sample 1779941 | NCBI WGS metagenome assembly ORJL01 (sample SAMEA104232317, study PRJEB22302) | groundwater metagenome | biome: forest; feature: aquifer; material: groundwater | place: USA | collected 2011-08-07 | depth 5.8 m | reverse complement strand
GCAGCAGCTGTTCGGGGCGGTTGACGATGGCGCGGGCCAGGGCCACGCGCTGCTGCTGCCCGCCGGACATCTGCCGGGGGCGCCGCTTTTCGTAGCCGGGCAGGCGCACCATTTCCAGCGTCTGCTTTACCCGGCCCTCAATCTCGGCTTTGGGCACGCCCTTCATCTCCAGCCCAAAGGCCACGTTTTCGCCAATGGTCATGTGCGGGAAGAGCGCGTAATTTTGAAAGACGGTGTTCACCGGGCGCTGAAAGGGCGGGGTTTGCCCCAAAGCTTTGCCGTGGATGTACACCTCGCCCTCGGTGGGCAGCTCAAACCCGGCAATCATTCGGAGCGAGGTGGTCTTGCCGCACCCGGAAGGGCCGAGCATGGAAAAAAATTCGCCGTCCCGGATTTGCATCGTCACATTGCGGACGGCGTTGACGATTTCGCCCGACGGGCCGGGAAAACGTTTGGAAACGTTGCGGAGTTCCACTGCAAATTCTGTCACAAGAGAGTCTCCCGCTCGAGAGGGGCGCCACCGGCGTTATCGCCGTGGGGCGATTGTACAGAAGTGAGAGCAGTTTGGCAACCGGGATTCCGGCAGATGACGGCTAACCGTCGGCGGAACCCTTTCGGGCTGCGCTTCTTGGGCGACCACAGGCGCAGCCCGCGAAGAACACGCGAGGGTCGCCCCTACGCTGCATTTCCCGTTAAACCTGGAAAAGTCTAAAAATAGAAACGGCTCGAATGTCCGCTGAGTTTTCGGTATACTTGGACTTACCAGTCTCTGCAAAGGTTTGCCGGATACTCATGCCCCGTTCGCTAAAACCCTTCTATCCGCTCGGCTTGTATCTTCTCGCCGTTCTCCTTCGCCTCGTCGTCCTCGGCCACTTCGCCGCCAACGATCCGTACTTTTACAATCTGCAAGTCGGCACGGACAATCTCACCTATGAACTACAGGCTCGGGGCGTGCTTGCCGGAACCTGGCCCGACAGCGCCTTTTACTACCAACCCGCTTATCCTTTTTATTTAGCCGGCTTGCACCTGTTGGTCGGGCCAAGCCTCTATCACCTTCGCTTAGCGCAAGCCGTGGTCGGCGCGTTGGGCGTGCTGTTGTGTTTCTGGCTGACACGCAAGCTGTATGGCGAGCGAGCGGCCTGGCTCGCAGGCGTGTTGTACGCGATCTACCCCGTCTTTATCTTTTACGATCTGTCCATTCTCGCCGCCAGCCCAACCGTGCTGCTGGGCATGGCCTGTTTGGCCGCCTTCTGCAAATTGGCCGAAACAAAACAATGGCGTTGGGTCGTGGCTGCTGGCCTGCTCATCGGCCTCGGCGCCGGAATGCACCCGCTCATGCTCCTCGTCGCTCCGGTAGGCGCGTTGTGGCTGGTATGGAAGGATTGGCGTCGTAGTCTGCCCCTGGCAGTTGGGCTGGCGCTTGTCTCGGCGGTGGCCATTGCCCCGTACAGTCTTTGGAATTACCGTTTCACGCATCACCTCTCGCTCGTCTCCACCAGTGGCCCGGTCAACTTCTACGTTGGCAACAACCGCACCGCCGCCGGAATCGGCGAGAGTAATCTTTCGTGGCTTGCGTTTCGCGCCAGTCTTCGTCTCGGCAAAACCGATTATGTTCCTGCCGCGTGGGAAGACATTCGGAGCGATCCGGGGCGGTGGGCGCAACTGCTGGGCCGCAAGTTTGCGCTGGCCTGGGCTAACGCCGAAGTTTCCAACAACGTCAGTTTCTACGAAGGTCAAACATACTCACCATTGCTCGCCGCCATCCCAATTGGTTTCAGTCTTGTGGGCGGGTTGGCGCTGGCCGGGTTGTGGTTTCAACGCCGCTCGTTCGCCAGTTGGATGCTGTTTGCGGCGGCCATGATGTTGGCGCTGGGCATGTGTTACGGCGCAGTGCTCTCGCGCCTGCGCGTGCCGATGGTTCCGCCTCTCATCATCCTGGCTGGCGCGGCCCTCTCAACGCTGGTTGCCGAGTGGCGGCAATATAAAAAGATCGTTCCACCGTTGATCGGCACGGCCCTCCTGATGTGGGGTTTGGATACTGCCACCGGGCTCCTGCCCCGCCCGCCTATCGTCCGCGCCGTGCCGCCCGGCTACCACGCCGTTGGAAACGCGGGTGCGGCCACTATTTACATCCCCGACTCGTTGCTCGCCCTTGAACCTGGCGTGCCTTACTGGATACCGGTGTACTGGCAGGCGAGCGGGACGTTTGATCGCGACTATAAGGCGTTGGTGCAGGTAGTGGATGGCAATGGACAAAAGTGGGCGCAGGGCGACCACGTCGCCGGGCAGACCGGATTCCCCTACTACGAAACGTCGCGCTGGCAGCCGGGCGACATTGTGAGTGATCGCTTCCTCATCATCCCGGCAGAGGATTTGCCGGCGCCTTTCACCGCCCGGCTATGGTTGGGCTTGTACGCCCCGGACACGAACGAACGTCTGCCCGTTTCATCGGCCGACGGCTCACCTGCGCCGGATGACGTGTTGAAATCGCAACCCGTGGCTATGACCCACTCCGGGCCGCTGGCTTTGCCGCCCGAAGCCCAACTCATCAATGCCCAGGTTGGCTCGGCGACCCTTGCCGCCTACCAAACCCAATTGAACGGTTCTACTATCACGTTGACGCTCTATTGGCAATCGGGCGGCCCGATGACGGAAGACGGCATTATCTTTGTTCATCTCTTCGATGCCGCCGGCCGATTTGTGCTCGGCGCCGACAATCGCCCGCGCAATGGCGCTTACTCAACGCAGACATGGCAAAACGGTGAAGGCATCGTGGATGAACATCGCCTTGTTCTGCCCGCCGATTTGCCGCCGGGTGAGTATGCGATCGAGGTTGGAATGTACGACTCGGCGACATCCAACAGGTTGCCGGTGAAAACGGCCGGCGGGGAAATTGCGGCGGACGGAGTGTTGACGCTGGAGGCGATTTCGACCCTGAAGTAGTTGAAACTCGAGGCGATCCATCGTCTGCTTCCGAACCGTCGTGACAAACCATCAAACCCTATGGCTTCGGGCTACAGCTTGACTCGTCCCGGCATGGTCGCTAGACTTATCCCCATGAAGCACAACGCCTTCCACCCTCCCCGTTAAGTCGTAACTGCGCCTCCGAAGCCGCCTCTCCGCTTCGGAGCCACGCTCGCGTTCCCTCGCGCTCCTCCTGTTGTTGGCTGTTAGCTGACCGCCGACCGCTGATAGCTAAACACACAGGAGTTCTCAATGCTTGCCAAACTGAATACGTTTCGACGCCGACTGCCGCTGTTCCTCATTGCCCTCTACGGCGTTGAACTGCTGGACGAACTGATCTACGGCCTGCACAGCGCCGTCGTGCCATATTTCAAAACCGATCTGACCCTCACGTACACGCAGGTCGGGTTGCTGTTCACCGCGCCCGCTCTGGTGGGCGTGGTGTGCGAGCCGCTCGTCGGCTTGCTGGGCGACACCCGCCACCGCAAACTGCTGGTCATGGGCGGCATCGTTGCCACCGTGCTCGGCCTGTTCATGATCGCCCTCGGCCAAATGTTTGGCCTGCTGCTTTTGGCTTTCTGCATTTTGGGCACGGCCAGCGGCGCCTATGTGAATCTGGCCCAGGCCACGTTGATCGACCTCAGCCCGGATCGCGCCGCGCAGACGATGGCCCGATGGGTTTTGTTGGGAGCCATTGGCGTGGCCGTAGCGCCTTTGGTCGCCACGGCGGCCTTTTACTTCGGCTACGGCTGGCGCGGCCTGTACTGGGCGCTGGCCGGCATAGCCGGGGTGTATGTCGCGGCGCTGGCGCGCGTGGCGTTCAACAACCACGCCGGCGCGTCGGAGGAGTCTGTGCCGGTGGGCAAACTGTGGCGCGCCCTCACCAACCCAACGCTCCTGCGGTGGCTGCTGCTCACCGAAATGGCCGACTTCATGCTGGATAAACTGCTGGAAGTGACCGGGCTGTATTTTCACGACGTGGCCGGGGTGAGTCTCGCCGCAGCCAGCGCAGCGGCGGCCTTGTTCACCGTGGCCGGGTTGGCGGGCGATGCCCTGCTCATTCCGGTGCTGGAGCGGGTGAGCGGCTTGCGCGTGCTGAGGGTCAGCGCCGTGGTGGTGTTGGCCGCCTACGCCTCGTTTTTGCTCGTGCCGGTGGTGTGGGTCAAATACGCCCTCATCGCCGTGGTCAGCTTCAGCACGGCGGGCTGGTTTAGCACCCTGCGCGCCAAAAGCTACCAGGCCCTGCCGGGGCAATCGGGCGTGGCAGTGGCGGCCGGCTCCATCGCCAACATCTTCAGCCTGTTTGTGCCGCTGGCCGTGGGCCGCCTGGCCGATGCCTTCGGCCTGCAGTGGGCCATGTGGCTGCTGGCCCTCGGCCCGGTGGCGCTCATGATCGGCCTGCCGCGGCGAGACGAATGAGCGCCCTTCAGATTGACTCGCGGATCAAAATCGTTATACTTGACTTTGTCCCACGCAAAGGAGGTGCCTGACCGAAGCAGCGAAAACTCACCCCCCATCGTTATAGGCAACGGTAAAGAAATAGCAAGTTTTCCAAGAGGAGGAGAGCAGTGAGCAATAAACGATTGAGCAATATCCTTGGCGCGCTGGCTGTCGTGAGCATATTGGCCGCGGCCTGCGGCGGCGCAGCCACCCCGGCCCCGGCTGGCGGGCCGGTGCAATCGGTCGGCACTGGCGAAGGCGAAGTGTCTATTGTCGCTTGGGCCGGTTACATTGAACGCGGCGAAACAGATCCCAGTTACGACTGGGTGACCCAGTTCGAAAAAGACAGCGGCTGTAAAGTGACGGTCAAGACCGCCGCCACGTCCGATGAAATGGTCGCGCTCATGAACGAAGGCGGCTTCGACCTCGTCACCGCTTCCGGCGACGCCAGCAACCGCCTCATCTCCGGCGGCAAGGTGCAGGAAATCAACACCAGCCTCATCCCGAGCTGGAGCAAAGTTGATCCGCGCCTGCAAGACGCGCCCTGGCACACGGTGGGCGGCAAACACTACGGCACGCCGTATCAGTGGGGCGCCAACGTGTTGATGTACAACACCGAAGTGTTCGGCGACGCCCCGCCCGATAGCTGGAACGTGGTGTTCGAAGAAACAACTCTGCCCGACGGCGAATCCAACAAAGGCCGCGTGCAGGCCTACGACGGCCCGATCTACGTGGCTGACGCCGCACTGTACCTCAAGGCGCACAACCCCGAACTGGGCATCAAAGACCCCTATGCACTGACTCGCGATCAGTTCAATGCCTCGCTTGATCTTCTGCGCCAGCAACGGGCGCTCGTCGGCCGCTACTGGCACGACGCCTTCATCCAAATGGACGACTTCACCAACGAAGGCGTGGCCGCCTCCAGCTCGTGGCCGTTCCAGGTGAACTTCCTGCAATTCAGCGGTGTGCCGGTTGCCAGCGTGGTTCCGTCGGAAGGTGCCACCGGCTGGGCCGATACCACGATGATGCACATCGACTCGAAGCACCCCAACTGCGCCTACAAATGGATGGAGTGGTCGCTCAATCCGAAACTGCAGGGCGATCTGGCCGCGTGGTTTGGCTCGGTGCCGGCGGTGCTGGATGCCTGCACGGGCAACGAACTGCTCACCGACGCCGGTTGTGACACCAACGGCCTGGGCAGTTTCGACAAGATTTCCTTCTGGAAGACGCCCACCACCGACTGCGGCGATGGCCGCATGGAGTGCGTGCCGTATCACGAGTGGGTAACAAACTACATTGCCGTGATCGGTGGGCGATAGGAGTAGATAGCAGATAGCCGATGGCGGCAGCTTTGCGCCATCGGCTGTCTGCAACAAGCCGCGCGAAGCGGCCATCTACTATCCGCCATCTGCTATCAACCACCAGCCGTTGTGACTCATTCATCATCTCATCCCGCCCCCGCCGTCCGCTTCGTCAACGTCAGCCGCCACTTCGGCGAGGTCAAAGCCGTAGACGGCGTCAGCCTCGACATCAATGACGGCGAATTTTTTTCTCTGCTCGGCCCATCCGGCTCGGGCAAAACGACCTGTCTGCGGCTGGTCGCCGGTTTTGAACAGCCCACCGCCGGAAGCATACAACTGCACGGCGAGGAAGTGGCTAACCTCCCCCCTTACGAGCGCGATGTCAACACCGTATTTCAAGATTACGCCCTCTTTCCTCACATGACCGTAGGCGAGAACATCGCCTACGGTTTGATGATCAAACGAGTGCCGAAGCCGGAGCGCGACAAGCGCCTTGGCGAAATGCTCGAATTGGTGCGCCTGCCCGGCTTGGCCGGCCGCAGACCATCCCAGCTTTCGGGAGGCCAACGTCAGCGCGTCGCGCTGGCCCGCGCCCTCATCAACCACCCCCGCGTGCTCCTGCTCGACGAGCCGCTCGGCGCGCTCGACCTCAAACTGCGCCAGCAAATGCAGATTGAATTGAAGGCCATTCAACGGCAAGTCCGCATTACTTTTGTTTTTGTGACGCATGATCAAGAGGAAGCGTTAACTATGAGCGACCGGCTGGCCGTGTTCAATCTTGGCAAGATCGAGCAGATCGGCTCGCCGGCGGAAGTGTACGAGCATCCGGCGACGGCCTTCGTGGCCGGGTTCGTCGGCGTCTCAAACCTGATCAGCGGCGAGATCGCCAAGGCCATCACCGGTTCGCCGCAGACATTTTCAATTCGCCCGGAAAAGATCCACCTCCGCGACCGGGGCGACGCCGTCTCCGGCGAGGAATATTCCGTCGAGGGGCGCATCCGGGACGTGATCTATCTGGGCATGCACACCCGCTATCTGGTCGAACTGAACGGCGGCAGTGATCTCACCGTGGTCGAACAAAACCTGCGCACCACATCCATGGACGTGCTGGCAGCGCGCGGGCGCAGTGTACGGCTGGTGTGGCAGAAGGGGCACGGGAGGCCAATTAAGTAAGCAGTCGGCAGGCTGCAGTTGGCAGGCCACTGCCTTCTGCCCTCTGCCTTTTGCCTTCCGGCTCAATGGCAACGACTTCACCTCCCCCAAAAAACCTGTGGCGCCGGCTCTCCACTTTTTTCTACCTCCGTCCGGGGCTGACGCTCGTCGCAATGTTGGCCGCGCCGCTGTTGTGGCTGGGCGTGGTGTACGTCGGCTCGCTGCTCGCATTGCTGCTGCAAAGTTTCTTCCGCCTCGACGACTTCACCGGACAGGTCGTGCGGCGTTTCACCCTCTACACCTATTCTCAATTATTCACCGCGGCCAATATTGACATCATGCTGCGCACCTCCGGCATGGCGGCGGCTGTTACCCTGGCCTGCGCGCTGTTGGCTTTTCCGGTGGCTTACTACATGGCTCGCCACGCCGAAAGCCGAGTCAAGGCCGCGCTGTATCTGGCGGTTCTGCTCCCGCTGTGGTCGAGCTACCTTGTCCGGGTGTATGCGTGGAAACTAATCCTCGCCAAAGAGGGCATCGTCAGTTGGTTTATTTCCCAATTGCGCCTCGACTGGATGCTCAACTGGGTGCTGCAGTTGCCCGTCATCGGCGGGCCGTCGCTGTCCGTGTCCATGCTGGGCATGTGGCTGGTATTTGTGTACGTCTGGCTGCCGTACATGATCCTGCCGATCCAGGCCGCGTTGGAGCGCGTGCCAATGTCGTTGATCGAAGCCTCGGGCGATCTCGGCGCGCGGCCGGCCGAAACCTTTCGTAAGGTCATTCTGCCGCTGGCCTTTCCCGGCGTGGTGGCCGGCTCTATTTTCACCTTTTCGCTCACGCTGGGCGACTTCATCATTCCCGGCACCATCGGCAACTCCAGCTACTTTCTCGGGCAGGCCGTGCTTTCGCATCAAGGCACCGCCGGCAACGTGCCGATGGCCGCCGCGCTCACCGCCGTGCCCATGGTTATCATGGCAGTTTATTTGATCATCGCCAAGAAGCTTGGCGCATTTGAGGCGCTCTGATATGGTGAACTCGTCCCGTCGGCCGCTCGGTCTTATCATCGCCACCGTCGGCGCTCTGCTCTTTCTGCACGTCCCGCTGGGGATCATTCTTCTGTACGCGTTCACGACCGACGATCGAACTTACACCTTCCCCCTGCCCGGCTTCACTTTGCAATGGTTCCCTACTGCCTGGGCGCGCGCGGATATGTGGGAAGCCTTGTGGCTCTCGGTGAAGGTGGCCGGCGTGGCTACGGCCATCGCGCTGGCGTTGGGCAGTCTTATCGCGCTGGCAATCTATCGCAGTAAATTCTTCGGGCGCGAGGCCATATCTTTTCTGGTCATTCTGCCCATTGCGTTGCCGGGCATAGTCACCGGCATTGCCCTGCGCTCGGCCCTCAGCCTGCTGGATTTGAATTTCAGCTATTGGACGATCGTCGTCGGCCACGCGACCTTCTGCGTGGTGACCGTGTACAACAACGTCATCGCCCGCCTGCGGCGCACCGGCGCATCGCAGATCGAAGCCTCCATGGACCTGGGCGCGAACAGCTTCCAGACCTTTCGCTACATCGTCCTGCCGGCCATCGCCACCGCTTTGCTCGCGGGCGGCATGCTAGCCTTCGCGCTCTCGTTTGACGAAGTGATCGTCACCACTTTCACCGCCGGGCAGCAGGCCACGCTGCCGATCTGGATTTTCAGCCAGCTAGTGAGACCGCGCGACCGGCCCGTCACCAACGTGGTAGCCGTGTTCGTGATCGCCATCACCGCCATCCCGATCTTGCTGGCGTACCGGCTGACGTCGAAAGACGCATGATCTCGCATGTTACGCGCGGCAGTGTTGGTCACCATTTACACCGACGGCGCCTGTGACCCGAACCCCGGCCCGGGCGGCTGGGCGGCGATTCTGCTATCGGGCGGGCGCGAAAAAACCTTGACCGGCGGCGAACCTGACACGACCAACAACCGCATGGAATTGACCGCCGCCGTCGAAGCGTTGAAATCGCTCAAGCAGTCGTGCCGCGTGGAACTGCGCACGGACTCCGAATACCTTCAGCGCGGCATGACCGAGTGGATGAAAAACTGGAAGGTGTCGAAGAAGAAACGCAGGCCAGCCAACTGGGATTTGTGGGAATCGCTGTTAGAGGCCGCCGCCCCGCACACCGTGGAATGGCAGTGGGTGCAAGGGCACGCCTACGACGCCCTCAACCGCCGCGCCGATCGGTTAGCGACGCAAGCGATCGATCGGTCGGGGAAAAAGGCGCGGGCGAAAGAGGACGGGCAGGAGCGGCTGTTTTGACTCGACGGCAGGTGATCCTGTAGAATAAAAATTAGAGGAGACAATCATGCCCAACGGCTACAACGGAAAAATCTTGCACGTCAATCTCACCACCGGCGAACTGACCGTGGAGACCCCCTCCGCGAGCTTCTATCGCAAGTACCTCGGCGGCTCAGCCATGGGGATGCATTACATCCTCAACACCCTGAAACCCGGCGCCGACCCCCTCGGCCCCGATAACGTGCTCACGCTCATGCTCTCGGTGCTCACCGGCACGCCCATTTCGGGCCAAAGCCGCCTCACGGCCAATGCCAAATCGCCGCTGGCCGATGGCATCGGCGATTCGCAGTGCGGGGGCTTCTTTCCGGCGGAACTCAAGTTCGCCGGGTTCGACGGCCTCGTGGTCAGCGGCAAATCGCCCAGGCCCGTTTACTTGTGGATTTCGGACAGCAAGCCGGAACTGCGCGACGCCTCGCACCTGTGGGGCAAAACCACCCACGACGCCGAAACCATGCTCAAGGCCGAACTGGGCGACGACAAGGTTGAAGTGATGCAGGTCGGCCCGGCCGGCGAGAACCTCGTGCGCACGGCCGCCATTATGAACATGAGCACCCGCGCCAATGGTCGCACCGGTATGGGTGCGGTGATGGGCAGCAAGAACCTCAAGGCCGTGGTGGTGCGTGGCAAGAGCAAACGACTCGCCACCCACGATCCCAAGAAGATCAACGAACTAGCCAAGTGGGGCGCGGCCTCGGTTGACGGCAACCCCGATGTGGCCGGATTGAAACTTCACGGTACGGCCGGGGTTGTATCTTTCCAGAACTCCATTGGCACGCTGCCAACGTTCAACTACGACGCCGGACAGTTCGAAGGCTTTGAGCCGATATCGGGCGAAGTGATGACCGAAACCATCCTCAAGGAGCGTGACACCTGCTATGCCTGCACGGTGAACTGCAAACGCGTGGTGGAGACCAGCTTCAACGGCGTCCCGGTCGAGCGCAAGTACGGCGGCCCGGAATACGAGACCCTTTCCACCTTTGGCTCGTATTGCGCCGTGGACAATTTGGCCGCCGTGGCGCTGGCGAACCAGATTTGCAACGAATACGGCATGGACACCATTGGCGTGGGGGCCACCATTGCCTGGGCCATGGATTGCATGAAGAACGGCGTGCTCACCGAGGCCGAAGTGGGCCTGCCGCTGCACTACGGCAACGCCGAAGCCATGGTGCAGATGACCAGGATGATTGCCCTGCGCGAAGGCTTTGGCGACGTGCTGGCCGAAGGCTCGCGCCGCGCCGCCGACCGGCTGGGCAAAGGCCACGACCTGCTCATCACGGTCAAAGGTACCGAGGCCCCGGCCCACATGCCCCAGGCCAAGCGCAGCCTGGGGCTGATCTACGCCGTGCTGCCCTTCGGGGCCGATCACCAGTCGTCGGAGCATGACCCCATGGTGGAAGAGGGCGCTTCGGACCTGTACATGGGCCGCCTGAAGATGCTGGGCATGGATCATACGCTGGCCCCGCGCTCACTCGACGGCGACAAAGTGAAATTCGCGCAGAAGACTCAGCATTTCTATTCTTTCCTTGACTCGGCAGATTTGTGCCAGTTTGTGTGGGGGCCGGCGTGGACGCTGTATGGCCCGCAGGAAACGGTGGAGCTGGTGAACGCCGTGACCGGCTGGAGCGACTTTACGATTGATGAGCTGATGGCCGTGGGCGAGCGCCGCCTCAACATGATGCGCGTCTTCAATGCGCGCGAGGGCATTGACCGCACAGCCGACAAACTGCCCAGGAAATTCTATAAAGCCCTGCAGGGCGAAGGCCCCACCGCCGGGGTCACTTTGTCTCCCGAAGAAATGGAACGGGCGCAGGATGCTTACTATGAAATGTCGGGGTGGGATCAGGTGACTGGCACCCCCACCCGGGCAACGCTTGAGCGTCTTGACTTGGCCTCGCTCGTGGGTCTAGTCTCCCACGGACGGCCAAGAGTCGTCACCCTATACAAGGAGAGAACCATGAACATGCCCAACGAATCCCAGCAAATGCCCACGCCGACGCCGGCCCCTGCCGAACCCGCGGCCCCGGCAACGGCGCCCGCGCCAATGGCCGCCCCTAAACCGGCGGCCAGGGCTAAAGCCGCAGTCAAGAAGGCGGCTGCGAAGAAGGCTGTGACCAAAAAGGCCGCTCCCAAAAAAGCTGCTCCCAAGAAGAAGGCTGCGGCCAAAAAAGCGGCCAAAAAGCCGGCCGCCAAAAAGAAGACCGCTGCCAAGCGCAGGAAGTAGAAAGTGTTTCAAAGCCGGGACACAGCCTGAGGCCGCTCTCCGTCTGTGTCCCGTTTTTTGCGCCACTCGTCAGAGGAGACCGGTCGCCCATGTCTGATATCGCACTCGCCCACGTAAAGCACTTCACCGACGTCATTGGCCCGCGCGGCAGCACGACTGCCGATGAGCGGCAGGCTCACGAGTACTGCAAGCAGACGTTGGAGGGCCTTGGTTACGAGACGCATTGGGAGGAGCATTACGCCTGCGTGAGCGCGTGGCTGACGTATGCAGTGGCCATCGGAACCATGATGCTGGCGACGGTCCTGTTTTTCTTTGTGGGCCGGGGGCCTAACGCCTCTGCCGGCGCGTTGGGGGCCTCGGCCATAGGGCTGGTTGTGGTGGTGTCGTTCTTCTTGAATATCTCCCACCTCGATAACCCGCTCCGGTGGTTCGTTCCCTCGGCCAAAAGCCAGAACGTGTGGGTTGCGGCGCAGCCCACGGGCGAAGTGAAGCGGCGGGTGGTGGTGAGCGGCCACGTAGATACGCACCGTACGGCGCTGGCCATGCAATCAGTGATGCTGTGGCGCGTGTTTCAGGCGCTGACCAGTGCGTTGGGCGTGGCCCAGTTGGTGTTGCTTGGCCTGTTCGTCTATGGCATTTTCAACACCGACCCGTTGCTGAGGACGATTGCCGCGGCGCTGAACCTGCTGCTGGTGGCCGCTCTGGTGTTCACCGTCCAGCCCGATACCACGCCCTACGTGAAGGGCGCCAACGACAACGCCACCGGCGCGGCGGGCGTGCTGGCGCTGGCCGAGCGGCTCAAGCGCGAACCGCTGACACACACTCAGGTTTTTTTGGTGAACACCGGCACCGAAGAGGTGGACTGCTACGGCATGGCCGACTGGCTGAAGCGGCACGCCCATGCCGAAGCCGCCGACGCGGACTATCTGGTGCTCGACAACATTGGCGGCAAAAATTCCGACGTCAACTATGTTTTGTCGGAAACCCTTCTCACTCCTCTCAAGAGTGATCCCGGGCTGGTGGCTTTGGCGGATACGGTGGCCAAGGAGCACCCGGAGCTGGAGGCTAAACCGTGGCACTACAAGGGTCTGTCGTCGGAAGTTTCCATGTGCGCCGTGCATAAGCAGCGCGTGCTGGGCTTGCTCAACTTTGACCCCAAGAGCGGTATGCCGCCCAATTTCCACACCGTGCGCGACGACTTTTCCAATGTGGACCCCGACGTGCTCGACCGATCAGAGCGATTTGCCTGGGAAATCCTGCAGAAACTCGACGCTAGTTAACAATAAAAGGACCGGGGACAGGAGGGCAATAGCCTGTTTGGTTTCGTCGCTTAATCGGATAGAATACATCTAAACCTTTCACCCGAGCCGGCGTATTGCCCGGCTATTAATAGAGAATGTGACATCTTGATTTCCCTTTTTGGCGGCCCGCTTGTGCATCGCGATTTTGCGCGCAAGCAATGGACCACCGGTGATGCCTGATCTCTTTTCCTGAACAGCACCCCTTGCTGTTGGTGTTTCGGCGCGTAACCAGCTTTTGGTTTTCAACCAAATAATACACAGGAGAAGCCTCATGACTCTATTACATACGCAAACCCGCGCCACTTTTGAACGAGCGCGTAAGGCAATGCCCTTAGGGGTAACGTCCAACTTCCGATATAACGGCGATGACCACACGCTGGTCGTCAAGCGCGGCGAAGGCGCATACCTGTGGGACATGGACGACAACCGGTATATCGACTACCGGCTGGCGTTCGGCCCCATCATCCTGGGCCACGGCGATCCCCGGGTGAACAGCCGCGTGGCCCAGGCCATTGGCAACGGCACCCTCTACGCCCACACTCACCCGCTGGAGATCGAAGTGGCCGAGCGCATCAAACGTATGTGCCCCGGCGTCGATCAGGTGCGGTTTGCCAATTCGGGCACCGAGGCTACCATGAGCGCCATGCGCATCGCCCGGGGCTACACCAACCGCGAGAAGATCGTCAAATTCGAAGGCAGCTATCACGGCTCGTACGACTACGCCCTGTGGTCTACGGCCAACATGATCCCAGGCTCGGGCGGCTCGCGGCGCAGCCCGGTGCCCGTGCCCAACAGTTCGGGCATGCCCGGCATGAACCGCGACCTGGTGTTGCTCAGCCAGTTCAACGACTTTGAAGGGTTGGAGCGGCTGGTGCGCGATCATTCGCACGAAGTGGCCGCCATTATGGTGGAACCGATCATGGGCAACGTGTATGGGCTGATGCCCGAGCCGGGCTTTATGCAGCACATCCGACGCCTGTGCAACGAACACGGCATCGTGATGATTATGGACGAGGTAAAAACCGGCTTCCGCATTGCCAAAGGCGGGGCGGCGGAGTTCTTCGGCGTGAAGGCCGACTTGTACGCTTATGCCAAGAGCATGGGCAACGGCTTCCCCATTGCGGCCATTGCCGGCACTGCCGACGTCATGGGCGTGATTGGCCCCGGCAGCGTGGCCCACGGCGGCACCTATTGCGGCAATGTGGTGGGCACGGCGGCAGCCGCCGCCACGTTGGAAGTGCTGGAAACCACCCCCGCGCTCGACACCATCCGCGAGCGCGGCCAACGGCTGATGGACGGGATGCACGATGTGCTGACCGAGGCCGGGATTTCACACACGTTTGCCGGCGTGCCCGCGATGTTCGGGGTGATTTTGGAGCCGAAGGTGACCAAGCCCCAGGATTTCCGCGATGCCACTTCGGGCAATAACGCCCTGTACGAGAGGATCGCCATGCATATGTTCAGCATGGGCATTGACATGGAGTTCGACGGGCGCGAGCCGTTCTTCATATGCGAGGCGCTGTCGGAGCAGGACGTGGATGAGACGCTGAGCAAGTTCAACGACTCGGTGAAGCTGGCCAAAGCTCACTGAGCGAATTGCTTTCAGATTCTCCGGGTGGGGGTGCAATTGAGCGTGGGGGCGTTCAATTGCGTAGGGGCGTTCAATTGAACGCCCCTACCTGTTTAATGGTGCGACAGAAATTCCAGCAGCGCGCGGTTGAATGGCTCGGGCTGGTCCACGGGGGGGGCGTGGCCGGAATCGGGGATGAGGCGCAGTTCTGCGCCGGGGATGCCATGCTGAAGTTGCTGTTTGAGTGGCAGGGCCACGGTGAGGTCGCGATCGCCGGCGACGATGAGGGTGGGGCAGGCCACGCGGCTCAACTGCGGCAGGGCGTTGAAGGTGACGCACGCCATGAGCGCGGCGCGGTAGGGGCCGCGCGGGTTGCCGGCAATGCGGGCATGGGCAATCCGGCGCAGTTCGGCTTGCTCCGGTTTAGGGAACATGGAAAAGGCCACCGGTTCGGCCACGTCGTCCATGCTGCCAAAATTCAGCGCCCAGGCGCGCTGGAGGAAGCGCAGCACGCCACGCCATCCAGCAGGCTGCACCCGGGCATAGCTGTTTACGATGACGAGCGAGCGCACACGGGCTGGGTGGGCAATGGCGAGTTGCAGGGCGGTGCAGCCGCCCATGGAAAGCCCGACCGCGTGCGCCGCGCCGATGCCCAGCCAGTCCAATGTTTCCACGGTGTCGTCGGCCATTTGGGGGATGCTGTAGGGGCCTGGGGGTTTGAGGCTGTTCCCGTGTCCCCGCGCATCGAGGGCCACTACCCGGTAACGGGTTGCCAGCAGGGGCACTTGCAGCAGCCAATCGTCGGCGCACGATCCCATTCCATGCAGCAATACAACCGTGTCGTCAAATTGGGGCGAGTGCAGGCTGTAGTGGAGTTTCATTGCGCCCGCTTGCGGGAGGTTTATTCGTAGTGATCTTTGAGTTGCGCGGTCGGGACGACGATTTGCCCGTCGACCGGGCTGCCCACGAGGGTGATCTCTCGGGGGCGGGTGTGGGTAAAGTAGGCGGCGAGGGCGGCGGCGAGGGCGTCGAGTTCGTCGTGGGTGCGCAGGCCGCGCAGGGCCAGTGTGCCGCGCAGGAGGTGATGGCGGGTGATCTCTTCCAGCGTTTCCAAGGCGTCGGGCAGTTGCACGCCTTCGTCGTACAGCACGAGTTGGCGCTGCATGCGGCCTTCGAGAATGTCTTTGCGGTAGGGGAGGTGGCCGAGCCGCGCGGTGAAGGTGGCATGGGGGTGCACTTCAAAAAGCCGGCGCGCGGCGGAGTCGGTGGGGTACACGGCGAAACCGGCGGCCTGCAGTTGGGCGTAAAGCTGCCAGCCGGTTTGCATCCACGAGGGGGCGTCTGCCTCGGCGGGGGTGTTGTAAAGTTTGATGTTGCGCCGCCGCAATTCAAATTCGCACACGCGGTATTGGGTCCAAGTTTTGGATTTGGCCGAGAGGCCGAACTGGCGACGCACTTCGGGGTCGGCCATGAGGCCGAGGTTGGGGCGCAAGGGCGCGTCCACGGCGCAGAGGATGTCGGGGTAGGGGGCGATGACTTGCAGCAGGTCGTCGAGTTGGCCGGCGCCCTCGGCCACGATGTTGAGCTTGCCATCGAGGAGGGCGTAATGGAGGGGGCGGCGCCCGGCGGCAGGGTCGATGCCGAGGAAGATCATTAGCCGTGGAGTATAGCCGAGATTTGCCGAGGGAGGAAGTTCGGCTACAATACCACTCATAAGTGGGGCCGGTCACAACGGCCCGAGTGCTTTGGGGGACGGTTATGACTCTTTTGCACGAACTGAACTGCGCGAATTGCGGGGCGGCCATTCGGCTGGCGGCTTCTTCGGGCTTGCAGTTGTGTGAGGCGAAGGCGTGAGTGAGCCAACGGGTTGGCAGCGGCTGGTGCAGCGCCTTGCTTCGCTGCGTCCCATGTCGTGGGTGCTGGCGCGCACGCTGCACATTGTGGATCGCCCCTTGCTGAAGTGGTCGAAAGGCAGGGCTTCGCTGACGAGCGCGGTGACAGGACTGCCCATTGCGATGCTGACGACGGTGGGGGCGAAGAGTGGGCGGAAACGGACAACGCCGCTGGTGGCTTTGATGGATGGGGCCACCGTGGTGCTGGTGGCCTCGTTTTTCGGCAACCGGCATCACCCGGCGTGGTATTACAACCTGCGGGCGCATCCCGAGGCGATGGTGGAGTTTGGCGGGCGCGAAGATGTGTACGTGGCGCGTGAGGCCGCGCCGGAGGAACGCGCGGCCTACTGGCAGCGGGCGCTGGGGCTGTATGCGGGTTATGCGGCGTACGAGGCGCGCGCGGCGGGGCGCAAAATCCCAATATGGGTGCTGACTAACAAAACAACGGGCTAGGTCGCAGGCGGGCGCTTGCGCTGTTCCGCCCTGTCGACGGGGGACTCATGCTCATCACATTCAGCGGCCTGGATGCTGCAGGCAAATCCACACAGATCCGCCTGCTGCTAGCTTATCTTCATCACTGCCGGCTCACGCCGATCTACCTTTGGACGCGCGGCGGCTCGACGCCGTTGTTTGAGTTGCTGAAGCGTCCCTTCCGCCGGGTGGCCGGGGAACTGGTCACGGCAGCGGGCCAACGACTGGCCCGTTCCCGCCGAGTGAAATACCGGTGGGTGCGAACCGTGTGGCTTTGGCTCGCTACAGCCGAATTGCTGTGGATTTACGGGGTGCAGTTGCGCTGGCACCGCTGGCGGAAGCGCGTCATTATCTGTGATCGGTATGTGTGGGATACGCTGGTGGATTTCCGGACGATGTTTCCGGAGTTCCCAATCGAGCGCTGGTGGATATGGCGGCAATTGACGCGCTGGGCGCCATCGCCCGATCATGCGTTTCTGTTGCTGGTGCCCGCCGACGAGTCGGCGCAGCGGTCACAACAAAAAGCTGATCCGTACCGCTATCCGCTGGAGATGCTAAAGCAGCGGCTGGCGCAGTATGAGGCGCTGATAGGCCTCGCCGATTGGCACGTGCTGGATGGACGCCGAGCGCCGGAAGAACTGGCGGCGGAGATCGTGGCCGTGGCCGGGCTGTAAGGGATACGGAAAGAATGAATCGCCCCATCCTGTAGGGGCGACCCTGTGTGGTCGCCCGCCTGGGGCAGCCACGCAGGGCTGCCCCTACCCAATTTGGGATTGCTTATCTCTTTCCGAGTCCCTCAGCGCCCGAGAGCAAAACCGTCCAACACCTCGCCGGCGAACCCGTTGGCCGAGCCGTCCCAAAACAGGCCCGGCCCAAAAGTGCAGGCGGTAGTGCTGCCCAACGAGAGAGGGTGGCACACAAAAATATCTGCGCCGTCGCCGCCGGCCCCGGTGACGCTGAACGGCCCCTGCGTAGTCAAATAGATGTCGCCGTTGGTATTGTCAATCCACGCGCCCCACACATCCTCCCCAGGGCTTGTAAGCTGGACATCAGAACCATCGAAATAGAGTGACCACGCGCCACTGGTGACCGTGCCGAGTTGGGTTGGGGCAAAGGCCAGCAGGTCCTCGTCGGTTCCCGAAACGCTCTGCACCCTGAAGTTGCCGGAAGTGCTCATGATCAGGCGGCCATCGGGGGCGATGGCAACGGCATCCACATTCTCGGCGCTGGTGGTCAGGCCCACGTCGGCGCCTTGGAAGTACATCTCAAAGCTGCCCGTGGTGGTGGGGCCGAACGCCGTCGGCACAAAGCGCAGCACGTCCGACCCGGGGACGGTGCCCACGCCTAGCACAGAGAGGGTGGAATCCAGGCTCAGGAGCATGCTGCCATCGGCGAGGGGCAGCACGGCATCCACGCCGGTGGTCGCCAACCCCACATCGGAACCGTCAAAAAACATGGCCCATGTGTGGTCCAGGGTGTTGTAAGTCAGAACATCCTCATCCGCAAATTGAACGCCGCCTGCCGTGCCGCCCGTGCTTGAGCTGGCGTAGATGACGGCTCCCGGTGTGAAGATCGGAGTGGGGGTGAGAGTGGGAGTTGGAGTGCGAGTGGCGGTGACCGTGGGCGAGGCGGTAGCGGTGGGTGAGGCTGTTGGGGTGCGCGTGGCTGTGGCCGTTGGCGAGGCGGTAGCAGTGGTCGAGGCCGTTGGGGTGCGCGTGGTTGTGGCCGTTGGCGAGGCGGTAGCAGTGGTCGAGGCCGTTGGAGTGTGCGTCGCGGTGGCTGTTGGCGAGGCGGTAGCAGTGGGCGAGGCCGTTGGGGTGCGCGTGGCCGTGGCCGTTGGCGAGGCGGTAGCAGTGGGCGAGGCCGTTGGAGTGTGCGTCGCGGTGGCTGTTGACGAGGGGGTAGCAGTGGGCGAGGCCGTTGGGGTGTGCGTCGCGGTGGCTGTTGGCGAGGCGGTAGCAGTGGGCGAGGCCGTTGGGGTGCGCGTGGCCGTGGCCGTTGGCG
>ORJL010838524.1_pt1 | contig 18653 bp, 13 predicted proteins | sample 1779941 | NCBI WGS metagenome assembly ORJL01 (sample SAMEA104232317, study PRJEB22302) | groundwater metagenome | biome: forest; feature: aquifer; material: groundwater | place: USA | collected 2011-08-07 | depth 5.8 m | reverse complement strand
TTACCCATCAATTTCAGTACGATTATGTCGTAAAGTACAGCTCGCTCGATCAGCCAATGGAATATCAGATATCTGCTTTGTGGGCTGGGCAGGAAGGGACCTTCCTCCTCTGGGTCATGATTGTTGGTATCATGGGATGGGTGTTACGAGTGAAAACAAAAGCGGAAGATGCTATTTCGATGGGAGTGGTTAGCGCATTTTCAGCGTTTCTGTTTTTGTTGATGATTGTGAAAAGTCCGTTTACATTATCGGCACAGATTCCTGCGGATGGTCAGGGAATGAACCCCTTGTTAACAAATATATGGATGGTGATTCACCCTCCCATACTGTTTGTCGGTTACGCCGCAACAGTATTTCCATTTGCGTTGGCGATCTCCGGTTTAGTGAGAAGGAATTATAACTTATGGATCGATCAAGGATTTGCCTGGGTATTATTTGCCTGTGTGACGCTTGGAGCAGGTATTATTATCGGCGGGTTCTGGGCGTATGAAACCTTAGGCTGGGGCGGTTATTGGGGTTGGGATCCGGTTGAAAATTCTTCACTTGTTCCATGGCTTGCTCTGCTTGCATTAATACACGGGTTAATCGTATTTAAAACAAAAGGCGCGTTAGCAAGAACAAACATTTTTCTTGCAATATTATCGTTTCTCCTTGTGTTGTATGCAACGTATCTGACACGAAGCGGTGTGCTTTCCGATTTTTCAGTTCATGCATTTGTTGATTTAGGGATCAATACCTATCTCATGTCAGTACTTATCTTAAGCACAGTTGTTAGTCTTGGTATATTTTTCATGCGGTTTAAGGAAATTCATTCACCCAAAATCAGCATTAAGACGCTTAACCGTGAAGTGACGTTATTACTTAGCATTTATGTGTTGATGGCGATGGCGGCATTTACATTTGCAGGTATGTCCTCACCTATTATTACGGGATTTTTCGGCAAGGCATCTCAAGTTGATATATCATTTTATAATGAAGTAAATCTACCCGTTGCAATTATCATGTCTTTACTTCTCGGCATAACACCGTTTTTAGGATGGACAGAAGAGGTGAAATCTTCTTTGATAAAACGTTATTCCATGCCTTTAATTTTGACCGTACTTTCCACAGTGATTGCTTATGTTGCGGGCGTTACCTCACCTGTCATGCTGTTGTTCGTTGGCTCTGCGGCGTTTGCGCTCATAAGCAATTCAGTGGTTGCCTTCCGGCAATACCGTTCCGGCTGGATGACTCTTGGCGGACCGATTACTCATATTGGAACAGCGCTTCTCCTTATCGGAATTGTCGGTTCAGGAAAATTTGATGAGACAAAACAAATAATTTTAGAACAGGGAAAGCCGCAAGATATTTTCGGATATTCAATCTTATTCAAAGGCATTCTTGAAAGCCCGAACGAGAAACCGATTGTAGATCTAGAAGTCCATGATGGAAAAAATGTTTTTGAGGCAAAGCCACGTCTGTATTTTAGTAATTACAGCCAATCGCTCATGCGTGAACCGGATGTAAAGATTTTCCCATTAAAAGATTTATATCTTTCACCTCTTGAGGTGAAGGCACGCGAGCAAGCACATCAAACCGAAGGATTAGAACTTATTAAAGGTGAAGAAAAAGAGTATGGCGGTTACAAAATAAAATTTAACGGATTTGAGACCGGAGAGCATGGTCAACCGGGAGCAATGTTAGTTGGCGCAGGATTAACTGTGACCGTTGATGGAAAATCTCAAGAAATCAAACCCGCCATCAGTATCAACCCGCAAGGAGAACAATCACAAATGCCCGCAGAGATGCCCCTTCTTCAAAGTGCACCGGCAGGCACACCTGTTCCATTAGTTGCATTATCGGCAATGAGTGTTGAAGAAAAGAAAATCTTTTTAGAGTTTCAGGGAGTGGGAGACCATAACCATGTTCATGATTCAGGGGTTAATTTATTGTTAGAAGTGAGTATTAAACCGTTGATGATGGTTGTATGGACAGGTGTCATGTTAATTATTGCGGGAACATTTGTCGCATTCTTACGTCGAACCTTACAGAAAGGTGTAGCGCAGAGTTAACTCTATGCTTGCAATAAATGAGAACAGTCTTTGATCATGTATTTGCTACGTTACGGAGGAAAATTGCTTTTGCAGTTTTCCTGGTAATGCTTGTTGCCGGCAGTTTGTTCGTGTATCTTGCCCACCGGACAGGATACACCATGCTCGAGCAACAAACGCAAATGAAGGCAAGAAGTATTGCGGGTATTCTCACCCATCTTATTGAACGGACAATGGTTGAAGGAGGGAAAGAACACGTTCAGCAAACCTTAGCTTCGGCTACTGCGTCGCATGATATTCTTAATGCATACCTCTTAAAAAATTCAGGGAGTGTTTCGTTCAAGGCGAATTCTCTTGATACTATTTCATGGTTACCGATAGAGCAATTCCAGATGATTGAAGATGGTGAGGGAGAGAAATATTTAACCATACTCGAAGATAGTAAGTTAGTAGAGTATGTTCTTCTTCCCATAGCAAATAAACCTACCTGTCTCAGTTGTCATTCAGAGAACACACCGCTAAGAGGCTATTTTGCCGTCAAATTCGGAATTGATGATATGCGGGCGGTTGCCGGACAACACCGGACAACGAACCTACTGATGACTGTTATTACCTTCGGAAGTTTAGGGCTGATTATCTATTTTACGATTTCATTGTTAATCGTTCGCCCGGTTGGCACGCTACACTTACATATCAAAAAAGTAGAAGAAGGTATTAAATATCTGGAATCGGGAGAGCGAACAACATTCCCGTTATTACCGGAACCGACATCAAATGATGAAATAGCCGAGTTAAGCAGGGATGTGAATAAACTCGTTCGCAGATTGAATGACGGGAATGCAAAACTTATTGAAATGCACCAACTTCAGTTAGAACAAGCGGCGCGTCTCGGTTCGGTAGGAGAGATGGCGGCAAGCATGGCGCATGAAATTAAAAACCCGATAGCCGGTGTTCTTGGCGCTGTTCAAATTTTTGAAAGCGAACTTCAACCGGATGACCCGAAGAAAGAAATTTTTTCTGAGATGAAAGTACAATTGGATCGGGTGATTCATGCCGTGACGGATTTATTATCCTTCGCCCGCCCGACACCACCGTTGTTTGAGGAGATTCCCATCCATGATATTGTTGCAAAAACTCGGGCTATGCTTTCTAAGCAAATTAACGATAACCAGATACAGGTCAAGTTAGAACTTGATAGCGATGCGAATGTTATTGAAGCGGATAAAAAACAACTTCAGCAGGTCGTGTGGAATATTATGCTGAATGCAATTCAATCAATGGAACATAAAGGCGTATTAACGGTTGGAACACGAAACAATAATCACGGTATTTATTTTATTGTTTCCGATACGGGGAAAGGAATTACACAGGAGAATATTGCTGAAATATTCAAGCCCTTCTTTACGACCAAGAATAAAGGAACGGGCTTAGGAATGACCGTTACAAAACGTATTATTGAACAGCATAAGGGCGAAATTACTGTTGTGAGTGATGTAGGAAAAGGAACAACCATATCGATTATGTTACCGCGAAAACAAGAGGGAAAAGCGTAATGCGTGGTGAGACAATTCTTATCGTTGACGATGAAAAATTGATTCGTTGGTCTTTAAAACAAGAGTTAGCCAAAGAGGGATTTGGAATTCTTGAAGCGGAAACAATTCAACAGGGGATTGATTTGTTGAAAGAGCATGACCCTGATTTGATTATTCTTGACCAGAAATTACCTGATGGAACGGGGCTTGATATGCTTCATCAAATTCGTACCGAGGAGGGAATTCTTCCCGTGATTATGGTGACAGCCTATGATAAATCGGATATAGCTGTTCAAGCAATGAAACTTGGCGCTCTTGATTATGTGACAAAGCCTGTCAATATGGAAGAATTGAAGATTGTCATTGAGAAGACGCTTGAATCTACACGACTGAAACGGCAAGTTGCACATTATCTTAAAGAACAGAAGAAGCAAAATGGTTTTTGCGGTATGATAGGTTCCTCATCGGTGATGAAAGTTATGTTTAATCAGATTGCCCGCATCGCACAAAGCAGTAATACTACCGTTCTTATAACGGGAGAGAGCGGAACAGGGAAAGAGTTGGTTGCTAACGCGTTGCATTTTCTGAGTGACCGAAAAGCAAAGCCGTTAATGTCTGTGAATTTTTCTGCATTGACGGAGTCATTGATTGAGAGCGAATTGTTCGGATATGAAAAGGGTGCGTTCACGGATGCCAAGGCACAGAAAAAAGGATTGTTTGAACTCGCAAACGAAGGGACAATTCTGTTAGACGAGATTGGAGATTTGTCTCCAAAAGTACAGGTGAAATTATTACGCGTACTTGAACAGAAAACATTTCAACGGGTTGGAGGAACTGCGGATATCACTGTTGATGTTCGTATCATTGCCGCGACGAACCAACCCTTAGAAGAATTGATCGGGAAAAATTTATTCCGTTCTGATTTATACTATCGTTTGAATGTTGCATCTATCCACACACCACCGGTACGCGATCGTGAAGATGATATTCTTTTACTCGCTGAATATTTCATTCAAGAATTCAACCAAAAATTTCATAAGCAATTTAAGGGATTAACTGAAGAAGCGAAACGTGTGTTTATGGAAGCCCCTTGGTACGGAAATGTTCGCGAGATTCGGAATGTACTTGAACGTGCAATCTTGTTAGGCGAGAGTGAATACATTGGGCTGGAACACATCGAGTTTGCTTATTTTCATAAAATTCCGGAGCAATTGCCTGTTACTTCGCCAAATGTTGAACATGAGGAAACTGCGCAATCATTGTTTGACATGGAAAAACACGCATTAATTTCAGCATTAGAAAAGACGCATTATAATCAGACCCATGCGGCAAAATTGCTCCAGATCAGCCGCGATACGTTACGTTACCGTATGAAGAAGTTTGGGTTATCCTCTCAAGCGTGATAAACCCCTCCAACGACTGGGTGAAATAACCCAGAGATTAAAATCTTAAGAAGTTAAATTTTTTATCTTTCCTCCAAAACAGAGCAAATTAAAGGAGTTATTTGCTAAAATGGATGGCACGTATGTTGCACATAGGTTTGTACCAAGGAATCTATGGAATCTACCGAACATATTAATACCGATAATATCCTTTCAGAGTTGAGAAACAAACAACCTCATATCCTTATTATTGAAGATGAGAGACTTGTTTGCTGGTCATTAGAGCAAGCATTGATGAAAGCCGGATTCTCAGTTACTTCGTTGATAGACGGTAGTGAAGCAGTTACTAACTTAAAATCCTATCAATATGACATCATAATCACTGATTTTGATTTACCGGGTGCGAACGGCGATGAGATAGCATCGCTGGTGAAGAGTACTTCCCGCGATACACCGGTTATCCTAACCGGCGCTTTTAGTGAGCATGATTTAAAATTGGCTGGAAAACGGGATTTATTTGATATGTTTTTCGAAAAACCATACAGGTTGAACGAAATAATTGAACAAGTCTTTTGCTTACTTTCTATGAAAAGTCTTAAAAACGTATAAATTGTATAGGAGTGGGGTATATCCCCCAGCGTATGAAAACGATTTTATCAAATATGGAAAAATTATTAACCAATGCGCGAAAACGTGCTAAAAACGGCACTTCTCTCTGGCATTGTATGTGCATATAAAGGATTGAAAAGAAAATCAATGACTAAGTCCCTGTTCATATTAATCATTTTAGTGTTTGGAAGTCTGCTCTTCTTTACCGGAGACAGTCCAAGTCCTGATATATTCGTCGTCTATCCAACGAATAGTGATTCCGTTTCTTATGATCAAGGGAAAATAGTATTAGTTTCAGCCTTAGCGCAAACGGTACCGAATTTAGTTGTAGCAAGCCAATGGGAAACCGAACAGGTTGTTCCCATTGGAGTAAAAGCCGAAAAAGAGAATTTCCCGAAAGAGTTTTATAAGTTAGTATCAAAGAAAAGAACTATTCAGTCACTTGTGTACATGTTTCGATTCTTCAAAGGTTATTCAGCCCCTGAAACACTGAAGTTTTCGTATTTCGATACGATGTCAGTCAAATCGCTATGGCAAAAGCCATCCTTCTCTGAATTAGTTAAAACAATTCAAACCAATAACGCTACAGAAATTATCCTCACCGTTCGCGGTTGGCAGGATTCAGTCTATACTCCCGTTTACGATGATCCGAGCAGTGAAGGCAGAACCCTGTATAAGACATTTGTAAAACTGCTTCCCGGAAACAACGAAATTTATTTCTCAAGTCCCGATAATCTCGGTAAAGCAGTTTCGTATGTAACATCCTTCAGAAGTGAATCTGTTCCTGTCGCAGACCGTACGGCTCATTTTCACAATTCAACGCTTGAACAGAGTTGCACAACATGTCACGAAGGATTACCGAGTTCAGATAGCGGCGCGACGATGACTGCGGATTGTAATGTGTGCCATAAAGAAGCGATTTCGGGTGCACATCTTCACTCTCCTGTTGAATCAAAAGATTGCAGTTCATGTCATTCATGGTCAGTCGAGAAAAAATCGGTTGTCTTAGAAAATGGAGTTCCTGAAACTTGTTTCGCCTGCCATGATGATAAAAAGAATGTTATTGATACAGCCGCAGTTCAACATCCCGTCGTAAGCGAATGTGCAACATGCCACTCGCCGCATGGAACAGAATTGGTAAGAATGTTAAAGAAACCTGTGTACCAGCTTTGCACAAGTTGCCATGAAGAACAAAAAATAAATCACCCCGTAGGACGCCATCCGTTACGGTTTGCAAAATCACCGGACGGCACGGAAGAAATATCATGTATTACCTGCCACATGCCGCATGGTTCGCAAAACCAAAAGCTTCTTAAAGTTGGCGGAAATGATACTACTCAAATTTGCGGAGCGTGTCATTAATGAAACTTGTGCTTTCCATAACGATAGCTGTTCTCCTTCTAAGTTGTGTAGCACAAGCGCAACAATTTACAGATCAAGGTTTGTTTAGCGGTTCCGGTTTAGTTGTCCTTCCCAATGCAACAGTCATTCCCTCTTCAGAAATACGAGCTCAATTCAGCCGAAGTAATTTCCTGCAAAACACAGGCGGATACTTGAATTTAATCGGTTTGGGTTGTGGTCTCTCTTCCAATCTTGAAGGATATTTAAGAATATCAAGTGAAGAGTTCGCCGCTTCATCATCAGATGGACAAGTATCGTATTCGTTTGGCGGTAAATTACGCTTACCGATGTTAGTTCCTTATGTAAGACACATTGCATTATGGATGGAATCAACAAATTCGGATATGGATGTCGTACAAACACCAATGTTTCCGGTTGATGCCGTTCGTTATGGCGCAATTGCAACTTTCGATTCAAACGGAATTCACCCCACAGCGTTGTTAGGGATGGCAAAAATTCATGATGTATGGTCTTTCATGTATGGCGGCGGGGTAACATTCGCACAAAGCCATACCACACAATATGCAGTTGAGGTATTACACGGTTATTTAGATCCCGGGAGCTGGCAGTTTAATACAAGCGCATCGGTGAGAGCATTTTCGAATGTCAGCCTTGTTTTTAGTCCCGGCTACATTTCTTCACATAACCGTTCATCGTGGATGGTTTCAATCGGTGTAAGTGTATCAACAGAAGATATCGATTTCCATCCTGTTGTTCAAGAAGAAGAATCAAAAGATAATTTTGTGTTGCCATCATTTGAAGATATCGAAAAACAATCATCAGAAGAGAAAAAGAATGACTAAGCGATCATTGATACTGTTCTTATTTGCCGGATTCCTTATTGCTTTGACAGCAGTAGGTTGCGGTTCATCCGGTGCGAGTACGTCAAATCAAAGATATATTTGGCCCGAACCACCCGACTCACCGCGAGTTGAATATCTAAAAACATTTCGTGGTGAATCGGATTTTGCAGGCGGATTCGGCAATATGATGAATTCGATTACCGGCTCAGTAGGCGGAACTAATTTTACCCGTCCGTACGATATAAGCATCGGAGACAATGGCGTGTATTATGTAACCGATGCCGTTATGGGCGCGATGAAGTATGATACAAAAAATAAGAGCATTGAGATTTTAGGCGAACATAGTTCGGTTGATCTAAAGGACGCGCGAGGCATTGCCTATGCACATGGAAAAATTTATATAGGTCTTTCAAGTTCAAAGAAGGTTGTCGTTCTTGATGAAAAAACGGGTACTGTTGTTCGAGTGATCGGTAATGACGGAAGATTCCCCAATCCCGTTGATATTGTTTGTGATACAGTGCGAAACAGAATTTACATCGTTGATATTAAACTTGATCAGATATTCGTTTGCACTGAAAACGGAGATTCATTGTTCACCATCGGAAAACCCGGATCGGGAGACAGCGACTTTAATTTTCCGCAGAGCGCCGCGTTAGATTCAGCCGGTAACCTGTATGTGGTAGATGGTTTTAATTTCAGTGTTAAAGTGTTTGATACAGAAGGGAAATTCCTCCGAAAATTCGGAAGACAGGGTGATATCTATGGAGCATTTGCCCGACCAAAAGGTATTGCATTAGATTCTTTCGGCAATATCTATGTGCTTGATGCCGTGCATCAGCATTTTCAAATATTTACGAACTCAGGAGAATTACTGATGTTTGTCGGTAAGTTTTCTTCGATGAACGATGGCTTCCAAAATCCTATTTCTATAGTCATCGATAATACAAACAAGATTTTTGTTACTGATAACTTGAACGGTCGCATTCAGGTTTTTCAGTTGCTTCAAGGAAATTAATTAACGTAAAAACAATCCGGTCTCTCACTTGCCTCATGGGATCATCGGTTTTCAATTAACGAGGCTTCACACAAAAAATAAGGATACATTATATGAAACATATCATTTTTGTACTCATCATGACATTAGTTCTTACCCTGGTAGCAATCGCTCAACCCGGTGGAAAACAACCATTACCAAACTTTGTTGGTAATCCTGATACAACACTTGATAATACCTTTGGAAAAGGTTGGGGTCTCGGAACATTCAAAGGCGGCGTACAAGGCGTACGTTCTGCTATGTTACATGGACCGCACGATTTCACAAAGGATTCAAGTTCAAGCGGTATTCGCCCAACAGATTCATTAGGTGTAGCAATTGCCTCCCCACGTCCGAATTCACTTTGCTCATATTGCCACTCCATTCACATTCCCGAAGCAGGTATTCCGGTTCCACTTTGGAATCGCGCTTCAGTTGCAGGAAAAACATTTGGAAAATATGAAAACCCCATTTCAATGGATGCTACAGTGTACGATCCCGGAACAACATCCGCAGGTTTCAAAGATAACTATAGTTCATTCTGTATGAGTTGCCATGATGGCAGTGCAGGTATCTTCGCATCAGCCGCATACACATCAGGCGGTTTCGCAGGTGATGTAACCAAAGCTCCCGATGCAGTAGCATTTGGCGGTACAGGTGAATTATCATTATCACACACACATCCGGTTAACTTCGATTATAATGCAGTTCAAGCATTAGTTCCCGAAGAACTCTATCCCGCAGTAGATCCCGTATCAGCAGTATGGAAGGGCTATACAGGAGCAAACGGAGCAAACACACCCGGTAGCAACTATACAACCGTACGTTTATTCAATGGTCAGATGCAATGCTCAAGTTGCCATAATCCACACATGAACAGTGGTATTGGTACAGTTCTTACCAGCGATTTAGGTCGTCGTTGCGTTGCTTGCCACAAGAAGTAATGTTGTGGTTTGTGTTGCTAACATGATGTAAAATTATGTCATCAGGTATGCCCGGAGTTGCTCTTCGGGCATACCACACTTTTTAACCATTATTTCCCCTTTGAGAACGATTCTCTTCATATTACTGCTTGTGTTCATCGCACTGCCTGTTCCCGCACAGATAGGTTCATTCAGCGGCGCGGTTCGATATGAATATCGCTATCAGGACTATAAGGCAGGGGAGATCTTAACTAAGTATAGCAGTAACAGCCCCTCGTTTAATATTCGAAACTCAGGGGTGATACTCTCTCCAAAGTTAGGAACCTATTCAATTTTTACTTCTCTCACAGGGATTTTCTCAAACACTTCAAGCGGTTCCTTTAATTATACGGGTTCTCAATTTACCTGGAACCGCTATAACGCAACTTTAAATCTATTACAATATTCGCCGGTACGTCTATCCTTGGGTGCAAGAGAGAATTCGTACGATATGACTGCGAAACAAGAAGATTTCGGTGATAGATCGGGAAACCGACAGCAGGAACAACGCGCCGAACTTATGGTACAGAGAATACCATGGCTTCCTACAATGACTCTTACATATCTAAGAACCCGTTCATTTGCTACTGATCAAAACACATACGATTTTGTTAATCAAACATTGAGTTTTAACGCCTCCGGTGCTTCAGACCTCAAGGGTTCTTATACCTTAACTGCTGTTATGAGTGATTTCAGAGATCGAGAATCGGATAATGGTGATAAATATCTTTCTGTTCAATTCGGTGCAACAAGAACACTTGCTGTAGGCCATGATGTTAGTATGGGAACAGAGTATAATAAGTATTCCGGGTATAGTATCATTAACGGCATGTTGGGATATGCAGGTACGCTGACAGAGAGATTACGGACTTCGACAAGCATTGATGGCACAAGTTCAAACGCTTCAGGAATCAGATCTCTTGCATTAGGTGTGAACGAGTATGTAACGTACTCGTTTAACGAAAATTTCCGTGGTGGTGCCGGGGCAGGTTATTCGTTAAATACGTATCAAAGCGCTTCTCAAAATATAGATTATAGAAGATTCCGAACATCCGGCAGTATTCAACATAATCGGATGATTGGCAACATTGCTATGTCTAATGGTCTTTCGTTAGGGTATAGCGAACAGTTATCTCAAGGGAATTATCATAGTTTAAATTCATCCTTCTCGAACACCTTATCGACTACTCTGGGTGCATTTACAAGCTCATTAGATTATGTGTTTACATACGCGAATGTTGTTACATCATATACGTATAGCGTGTACACAAACTCTGCCGGATTTTCCCTAAGCGGTATCTTGCCCCGAAGGATACAATCTCAAAGCAGTATCCGGTACGCTCAGGATCATTATGCAGGGAATGATTTATTTTTTCAGAGTCGTGGGAGTCTGATATTCACACAACGATTGAGCGGAGAAGTTAAGATTCTGATACCGCTTCGAATAGGATTAAGCGGTAATTTCAATCGATATTTTACCGGGTTAACGGGAAAATATTATGGGTGGTCGGGTAATGTGTCGGCGCCATCATTTTTTATTCGAGGCGTCTCGGCTGATTATACTTTTTCGAGTAATTTTGATCCTTATTATGAACGCGATATTATCGTCCATTCTGCCTCGCTCTCTGTCAATTGGCGCGCGTTAACGATAAGTTCACGGTTCAGATATTCTACCTTCCCGCTACGCACACGGGAAGCAAATGTAACCGTGTCGCGATCTTTTTAATTCTCATCGATTCCCGATGGATGATACTTGATTAAGACTAAGGTTTTCAGTATAGTATCATACAATAATGCCATGAAATACCCTCTTTTCTTTCTTAGTATCTTCGTCGTGCTCTCGTTGAGTTCCTATGCTCAAAACGATAGTTCACGATTAGTCTGGCCCACACCGCCGGATAAGGCAAGAATTAGCCACTTGCGTACTATCTCCTCTCTTGAAAGTTATGAAACCCAAAAGGGATTTTTCTCCGGTATGTTTGGTTTCCTGTTTGGTGATGAGAAGGCTTCACATTGGCTCGTTCAACCGTTGGGAATAGCTGTTACTTCTGAAGATAAATTGTATATCACAGACCCGGGAGCGAAGGGTGTTCACATCATAGACCAGAAAGAGAAGGAATATGATTTCCTGAACGAAACGAAATTTGGTGCGTTTCAATCACCTGTGGGATGTGCAATTAGCGATGATGGGACGATTTTTATATCCGATTCGCAACGAGGTAATATTGTTGCAATCGATGAAGATCATGATGCTCTGTTTGAAATAAAAGAACATCTTGTACGACCTACAGGGATAAAGATTCACGGTGATAGATTGTACGTGGCTGATGCAGGTCAACATGCGGTATTGATCTATGATTTAAAAGGAAAGTTTATCTCGAAGTTTGGTGAACGGGGAAATGATCCGGGAATGTTCAACTTTCCTGTTGATCTTGCCGTGAACGATAGTATTGCTGTCGTCGATGCTCTCAATTTTCGTATCCAAAAATTTGATTTGACAGGACATGTTGGAACTTCTTTCGGAAGACAAGGAAACATTGCAGGACGGTTTGCAAGTCCGAAAAATATTGCATTAGATTCCGACGGAAATATGTATGTCTCCGATGCGTTAATGGATTGCATACAAATTTTTAATCCCGGCGGAGAATTGTTGTTAATAGTCGGCAAAAACGGAACAGGTGACGGACAGTTTATTTCACCGAACGGTATTATCATAGATAAGAATGATAAGATTTACGTAGTTGAATCTCTCAATAGACGAATACAAATATTTCAGTATATCAAATGAAACAGTGGCTTATACTTCTTTGCAGTGTTGCACTTTGTAGTGCGGCAATAATTCAGGATGGTGTTGCACAATCGCAAACACAATCGAAAATGATGTCGACAAAACATAATTTCAGTACAAGCGGTACCGGAACGATAAAGTCGACAAATGAAAACGATCTTTGCGTTTTCTGTCATACCCCGCACGTGCCGAAACAATACGCGGCTACCCAGCTTTGGAATCATAAAATGAGCGAGGAAACATATACGCTCTATTCGAGTGATTACTTAACGAGTTTAAGTTATCCCGCCCCGAATCAACCCAATTCAAGATCGAAATTATGTTTATCCTGTCATGACGGAACGATTGCAATCGGTCAAGTCTATAATAATCAAGGATATACCAACATTCAGATGGAGAATGATGTTACAACAATGCCTCTGAATTCGCCGGGGAATTTAGGAACATCATTGGTGAATGACCATCCTGTCGGATTTATTTTTGATACAGGAAAAGATCCCGAATTAGTTTCCAGACCCTGGCCCTGGAACACACCAGTGAAGTTAGACCCCGACGCATCGAACGGAACTGTGGAATGTATCACCTGCCACGAACCGCATGATAATACCTATACCAAATTTCTTCGTATGGATAATACGGATGCGGCATTATGTACATCCTGCCACAACAAAACAGGGTGGAGCGATGCCGCTCATAAAACATCAACCCAGTTATTTTCAAAACCCGATAGTTCAGGATCAACAACTGTTGGTGAATGGTCTTGCCGTTCATGTCACACTTCTCACGGCGGAGAAGGTACGCCATACTTAATGACAAAATCTGAAGAACAAACATGTTTTGCTTCGGGTTGCCATGGCGTAACGGGTACGGGAGCCAATACGAAAAATATCCAAGCTGAGATGGGGAAAACGTACACACATCAGACAACAACAGTCGTGAATAAGCATAAAAACCCTGACACAGAAACGAGTTTAAATACCCCTAATCGTCATGCTGAGTGTGCAGATTGCCATAATTCTCATAGAGCGAAAAAGGGTCTTCATGCCGTAGCAACAAATGCCGTATCGGAAGCATTGAAAGGTGTACGAGGTGTTATACCACAATATACGACGGCGTGGACACAGCCAACAACATTTAATGAAGCAAATCCATCCACACAGGAAAATCAAATTTGTTTTAAATGTCACTCGTACAATGCCTTTGGAGATGCTGTAAACGGTGTAACGACTATTATTGGTCCTTCCGGCGATAATATCACCGATCAAGCGATGGAGTTTAATCCTGATAATAAATCTACTCATCCGGTACAATTAGCAAGCTCTTCTCCGTTAACAGCAAATCAAATGACTGTCGCGTGGAATGCTGTTGGCAGTCAAACAATGTATTGCTCCGATTGTCACGGAAATGATATTGCAACAAGTATGACGACGCCTCAAGGTCCCCATGGATCGGATGCTCGATTCATGTTAACAGGAAATGCAAAACTTTGGCCCCAAAATGGTTCGGGTGAATTATGGTCGTTGAATGATATTAAAACACAGCCCGATTGGCAGTCAAAATTATTCTGCGCAAATTGCCATAGCATGTATGACGGATTAGACTTTAAGAATAATGTTCACAATAGTGCAAATCATCAGGGGAGCGATGTAAAATGCGTTACATGCCACGTTACCGTTCCTCACGGGGCGCAGAGATCTCGCCTGATCGGGTATGAATCTGATGTTAAACCCTATAACTATTTAGGTTCCGGTACGTATGAAAAGCTGGTGATAACCGGATTCCAGAAGGCATTAACTCCCACATCGTATGTGAAAGCAAGTTGTTCTATGAATACGGCTTGTCACGGGAACCAAATCGGCATTTATGAGCCGTAACAGTAATATTTAGTATTTTTACATAAGGGGAGTTCGGGAGCACAATATTTGAATAAGCGATGGGTTAGAACTCATCGCTTATTTGTTCTATGGCAGTTGCGGAGGGATTGTACCTGATTTTTTTTTAACAGAATAACAAAAGGAAAATGATATGATACGGAATATTTTATTTATCATCAGCGCGTTGATGTTGACTTGTATGGCGTTCAGCCAAGAATTGTTAGATAACGACACTCAGCAAATGTTCATTGAAAAAGAAATGCAACGATATAAAACAACGTTTGCAAAGGCAACAGAGACGGCTTCGGCAGAAGATAGAATTGATGTAACATACTATCAACTGAATATAACCGTCACTTCATCTCCTCAATACATCTCCGGTGATATTGGTATACATGCAATTTCGTTACAAAACGAACTTACATCAATTACACTAGACCTGATGAGTTCGATGACCATCGATTCCATTCGCATGGATACAACGATGGTAACGTTTGCTCAGCATTCTTCAACTTTTGATGTTACTCTGGATAAAGCATACGATCTTAACGAGCCGATGGAACTCAGGATATTCTACAGAGGTATTCCCGGGAATAGCGGATTCGGAAGTTTTGAATTCGGCTCACACTCGGGTACGCCATGGATATGGAGTTTAAGTGAACCGTACGGCGCAAAAGATTGGTGGCCCTGCAAAGATCATCCCAAGGATAAAGCGGATTCTGCCGATATTAATGTAACGTGTCTTTCCGCCTACAAAGTAGGTTCAAACGGAAAATTGGTTTCGGTAATTGATAACGGCGATGGAACATCTACCCATTATTGGCAGGAACGGTATCCGATTTCGACATATCTCATTTCCATCGCGATTACAAATTATTCATCATTTTCCAATTGGTTCCATTACTCGCCAACAGATTCAATGGAAGTATTAAATTACGTACTACCGGAACACCTCAGTTCTGCACAGGCTAATTTACCCAAAACTATTCAAATGCTTGAAAAGTTTTCGGATATGTTCGGGTTATATCCGTTTATCAATGAGAAGTACGGACATAGTGAATTTGGCTGGGGTGGAGGTATGGAACACCAAACGATGACCTCACTTGGCGGTTTCAGTGAAAGTTTAGTCGCCCACGAGTTAGCGCATCAATGGTTTGGTGATATGATTACGTGCGAAAGCTGGCCCAATATTTGGCTCAACGAAGGCTTCGCTTCATATCTTACCGATTTATACTATGAACGACAATATGGAGTAAGTTCATACAACTCCCGTATTACAAGCGAAATGGTAGGAGCAAAAACGGCGATCGGAACTCTGTATGTGTACGATTCCAGTAGTGTTGGAACACTCTTTAATAGCGCGTTAGTCTATAATAAGGGAGCAATTACCCTGCATATGCTCCGTCACGTCCTGGGCGATACGATGTTTTTCCGTTCAATGTATAATTATGCAAATGACCCCGCATACAAATACGGCACTGCTGTAACTGAAGATTTCCAATTGGTGTGCGAAACAACATCAGGTGTGGATTTAGATTATTTCTTTAATGAATGGGTGTACGGCGAAAAGTACCCAAAATATCAAGTATCATGGGCTGATTCGAATACCGGTAGCGGATATGTAGTAACTATGACTGTTGCACAATCAACCGGAACAACAAATCCATCCTTCTTTACAATGCCTATCGATGTCAAGTTCTCCGCATCAGGATGGGATACTACCGTTGTCATTTTTAATGATCAGCAATCACAAACATTTACTATTCCCCTTTCGCATCATCCCGAAACAATGGTCTTCGATCCGAACAACTGGATTATGAAAGATTTCTACAAGGGAGTCACACTTTCACCCGGAAGTCTACTCTACGGAACGGTTGAAGTAGGTAAAACAAAAACATTAATCGAAACAATAAAAAATATCGGTTCGGTGCCCCTTATTATTTCTTCCATCACATCAACCTTACCCCTGTTTACAATAACACCGACAAGCGGAACAATTCCCGCAGGTGATAGTTTGAAAGTGTACGTCACCTTTACTCCTACGGGAGATGGAAATAAAACGTCGTACTTAACCGTTTCTCACAATCAAGGAACAGCAGATGTCTTTACCGCTTCGGGATTCGGCTTATATCCGCGACAATATTTAAGCGTTGTAAAAAATTGGAACATGGTTTCGTTACCGCTCGCACCTGTTGACGTCAGAAAGACTGCTATCTTTACAGGAGCAAATTCGAGCGCGTTTTTGTATGATCAGGATAACGGATATCTTGCCAAAGATTCATTATATAATAGTAACGGCTATTGGGTTCGGTATGCCGCAAATGCAACCGTTACTTTTACCGGTATGCACAGGCTGAAAGATAGTATCGCTGTGAAAAAGGGATGGAACCTCATCGGCGCCATGTCGTATCCGCTGGCTGTTGACGACGTACAAACTGTTCCGGCAGGAATAATGGAATCACCATTTTTCAGATATTCATCGGGCTACCTTGCCGCTGATTCACTCAAACCCGGTTTGGCATATTGGATTAAAGTAAATGCCGATGGCGCTGTTCTGTTAGACTCGGCATCAACACCGGGAAAATTATTCTATCAAAATAAGTAGTGTTCTGTTTTTAGAATCTTAAATGTGTTGATTAGATTTTTCGCTTCATAGAATTATGAAACTATTATTATCAATTTGTATTTTTTGTTTGATGGGATTTACTATGAATGATGCGCGATTTCATATTTCATCGCCGGCGTTTGAGTCCGGCAAAGCGATGCCTTCAAAATTTGCCATGAAGGCGGTGACAGGCGGCAAGAATATTTCGATACCGCTTGTCTGGGAAAACATCCCTCCCGGAACGAAATCGTTTGCCGTATCAATTGTCGATCTGCATCCCATCGCAAACAAATGGGTGCATTGGATTATTGTTGATATACCTCCCCCGGTGACATCACTCACCGAGGGAGCATCGATGAGCAAAACAAAACCACCCAAATCGCGCGAGTTCATCAACTCATTCGGCGAGCCCGGCTATGGTGGGCCGCAACCACCAAAAGGATCGGGTGTCCACAAGTATGAAATAACCGTCTATGCATTAAACGTCGATTCAGTTCAGGCGGATATTCATTCTTCATTAGAGAAATTTAAGAAAGCCTTAGAAGGCAAGGTCATTGGTTCGGCATCAATGATCGGGTTGTTCGAACGTTGAATTGTGAGGTATTGTTCACCCTGTAAACTACAAAATATGCTTATTGTGCGCCAAAAACACGATATTTTGCTCAATGTTAAGTAATTGTTAAATCTTATTTGAAGGGATTCCTAAATTGTTCGTTACCCCTCAAATCTGTATATTTGCCTGCCTAACCAATTACCCATAATTTGTTCCGAGAGAAACCACTATGAAATTCGATCACCTGATACAGGTACTTCTTCCTCACGACGAAAAATTTTACCATTACTTTGAAGAAATGGCTGAAGTGCTCGTACGCGGATGTGAACAAATAATCAAACTCAGTGATACTCCAACGTTACGTGAACGCGAATCGGTTGTCGAAACTCTGCATGATATTGAGCATGAAGGGGATAATATCACCCATAAAATATTCGGAGAATTAAACGCTACGTTTGTTACTCCTTTTGATCGTGAAGATATCCATGTGTTAGCATCAGCATTGGATGATATTCTTGATTACACGGATGGAAGCGCCGGACGATTAGTATTATATAAGGTAGAAGGTTGTCCGCCTGCCATGCGCCAGATGATGGAGATATTGCATAAACAAGTAGTAGAATTAAAAAAAGGTGTTTCAATGCTTCGCGATTTACGCCAGAGCGTGAAATTGCAAGCGGTGTTAACCAGAGTGAACGAATATGAAAATGAAGCCGACAGAGTATTCGAGATGGCAATCGCAGACTTATTCGAAAACGAAAAGGATGCTATAAAAATTATTAAGCTGAAAGAAATCTATGTCGGCTTGGAAACAGCAACCGACAAATGTGAAGACGCCGCAAACGTTCTGGAAACCATCCTTATCAAACACGCCTAATCATCGATTACAATGACACTCATCGTTGTTATCATCTTCATCGCCTTAGTTTTTGATTTCCTTAACGGATTTCATGATGCGGCGAATTCCATTGCTACCATTGTATCCACACGAGTTCTTACACCGCGCAAAGCCGTGATGTGGGCGGCGTTTTTTAATTTAGTCGCCGCATTTATGTTCGATGTTCATATTGCCAAAACATTC
>ORJL010683253.1_pt1 | contig 18653 bp, 17 predicted proteins | sample 1779941 | NCBI WGS metagenome assembly ORJL01 (sample SAMEA104232317, study PRJEB22302) | groundwater metagenome | biome: forest; feature: aquifer; material: groundwater | place: USA | collected 2011-08-07 | depth 5.8 m | reverse complement strand
GCGCCCGCAAGGGCGCAATGGACTGACAGCCGCAAGGCTGTCAGCCCGCGTCCTAACGCCCTTGCGGGCGTTAGTCCACAGCGCGCTTGCGCGCGCTACTCCAAGGACGTGCTGGTTGGCACCTCCAGCCGATCCCGTAAACTTGGTGCGGGCCACTTAGCGTCTGTCGCGCGCTTCGCGCGCTGGCCACCAGCCCGCGGAGCGCGCGACGGGAAATCGCTCCGCGTGCGCGCCGCCAGCCCGCACCGCGGGCGACCGAACATCGCCCCGCGCGCTGGCCACCAGCCCGCGGAGCGTCGACCCGAAGCCCGCGGAGCGGGCGGCAGGGAATTGCCTCGGGCGCCAGCCCGAGGACGCAGCCCGCGAAGCGGGCGGAAGAGCAGCAGTCGGCCTCGAGCTACGGCGCCTCACCTCGCGGGACGTGCGAGGCGACCATGTAGGCCGCGTGCAGGTCGGTCGGCACCGTGCCGAGGCAGACGACCTTCTTGCCCCTGCGCAGGTGGTAGGGGCACCGGTCGCCGTACTTGCAGGGCTCCCCGACGACCTGCGTCGGATCGAACGGGCAGAACCGCTTTGCCGTCACCATGGCTCCCTCCCATCCCTCTGCACGAGTCGCCAATTGCAGCTTGCTCATTGAGCCTTGCGCCTTTCCGCCCCCCTCCCGTCAGTACCTGAGCGCGCCGCTCGGACAGAACCTCGCGCAGGCGGGCGACCCGCCGCAGAGGTCGCACTTCACGTAGTCGCCCGACGGCGTCACCGAGATGTTCCCGAACGGGCACGCGATCGCGCACTGCCCGCATCGGATGCAACGCGAGGAGGCGCAGTCGATCGCCCCCGTCTCGCGGTTCCGCGTGAGCGCACGCGTCGGGCAGACGCGCACGCAGGCCGCGTCGTCGCACTGGAGGCAGAGGACCGGCACGTGGAGCGTCCGGTCCGCCGCGACCCGGACGCGCGAGGCCCCGATCCCCCCCGCCACGCCGTGCGTGAAGGCGCAGGCGATCTCGCAGGTCCTGCACCCCGTGCAGAGCCGCGCGTTCACCGTGAGCGGCATCAAGACCCCCTACAGCCTCATGAGCCCGAAGAACACCCGCGACGTCTCCGCGCGCTTGCACGCGTCGCAGAGCGACATCGTCGCCTCGTCCCAGCCATAGCGTTTCGCATACCAGGCGATCTGCTCGCGCGTCCCGCCCGGCGCGCCGCATCCAGGGCACGCGACCCGCTCGAAGGCGCGGCCCCAGATCTTCACCGAGCCGTTCGCCTCGTACGCGATGTTCCCCGTCGGGCAGGCCTTCGCGCAGGAGAGGCAGCCGATGCAGTCGGCGGACGGCTCGCCGAACGGTGTGCCGACCGCGCGCGAAGGTCCCCTCCCCGCCGCGGAGATCGCGCGCGGCCCCACCCGGTCGCACACGCGCACGCAGGTCCCGCAGAGGATGCACTTGTCGCCGCGCGTGTCGGGCGCGAACGACGACCGCTCCACGCCGAGCGAGGCGGCCATCTGGCGCACCTCCGCGCTCTCCGGGCAGCGCGCGAGGAGGAGGTCCATCACCGTGCGGCGCACGAGGTCGACCTCGCGCGTCCGCGTGCGGACCTCGAGCCCGGGCGAGGCCGCGGTCGCGCACGAGGCGACGATCTTCCCACGCGTCCCCGGGGCCTTGTCGGGGGGGACCAGCTCGACCACGCAGAGTCGGCAGGCGCCGTAGCCGGGGAGCCCCTCGAGGAAGCAGAGCGTCGGGATGTCGACCCCCGCGGTGCGGGCGGCCTGGAGGACGGTGTCTCCCTCGCAGGCCGGGACCGCCTTCCCGTCGATGGTCACGTCGAATGTCGTAACGGTCGTCATGACTCGAGCGTCGCCAGCCTCACGGCTGGCGATCCACAGCGCCCTTACGGGCGCCTCTCCACAGCGCCCTTACGGGCGCCTCTCCACGGCACCCTCACGGGTGCCTCTCCATGCGGCCGCGATCCGCACCGCGTCGAACTGGCAGACGTCGAAGCAGCCTCCGCACTTCGTGCACGCCTCGGGGTCGATCCGGTGCGGCTGCTTCTTCTCCCCCGCGATCGCGTCGACGGGGCACTTCGCCTTGCACGCCCCGCACCCGGGGCACTTCGCCTCCACGATTTCGAACGACGAGAGCGCCTTGCACACCCCCGCGGGACAGAACCGCTCGCGGATGTGCAGCTCCCACTCCTCGCGGAAGTGACGCAACGTCGAGAGCACCGGGTTCGGCGCCGTCTTCCCCAAGCCACAGAGCGACCCGAGCGAGATCCCCTCCGCGAGGGCCTGGATCCGGTCGATGTCCTCGAGCCTCCCCCTCCCCTTCGTCACGCCGTCGACGATCTCGAAGAGACGAGCGAGGCCTTCCCGACACGGCACACACTTCCCGCACGACTCGTCGCGCAGGAACTCCGTGAAGAACCGCGAGACGTCGACCATGCAGGTCCGGTCGTCCATCACGACGAACCCGCCGCTCCCCATGATCGAGCCGATCGAGGCGAGCGTCTCGTAGTCGACCCCGGCGTCGAGGGGGCCGCCCGGGGTCACGCCCCCCGACGGCCCGCCTGTCTGCACCGCCTTCAGGCGCCTCCGCTTGTCGCGCACCCCGCCGCCGATCTCCTCGACGATCGTGCGCAGGCTCGTCCCCATCCCCCCCTCGACGAGCCCCGTGTTCGCGACCTGGCCGACGAGCGAGAAGACCTTCGTCCCGCCGCTCCGCTCGGTCCCAATCCGCGCGAACGCCTCGCCTCCGCGCGCCAGGACGACCGGCACGTTCGCCCAGGTCTCGATGTTGTTGATCACCGTCGGGCGGCCGAAGAGGCCCCGCTCCACGGGATACGGAGGCCGATCGACCGGCTCGCCGGGACGCCCCTCGATCGAGGCGATCATCGCGGTCTCCTCGCCGCAGACGAACGCCCCCGACCCGCGGAAGACGCGCACGTCGAAGTCGAGCGCCGCCCCGAGGATCCCCTTCCCGAGGAGGCCCCGCTCCCGCGCCTGGCGGATCGCCCGCTCCGCGTTCGCCAGCGCGAGGGGGTACTCGTCGCGGACGTAGATGATCGCCTCCGACGCCCCGACCGCGTATGCGCCGAGGATCATCCCCTCGAGGACGAGGTGAGGGTTCCCCTCCAGGATGGAGCGATCCATGTACGCGCCGGGGTCGCCCTCGTCGCAGTTGCCGAGGAGCATCTTCGGCGAGGCCTCCTGCTTCCTGCAGGCGCGCCACTTCACCGCGGTCGGGAACCCCGCCCCGCCCCTCCCACGGAGTCGCGCGCGCAAGACCTCGTCGATGACCTCCTCGGGCGTCCGCTTCGCGAGGGTCCTCCGCAGCTCCGCGTACCCTCCCGCGTCGATGTAGTCGTCGATCGACTCCGGGTCGATCCGCCCGTTCATCCCGAGGACGAGCCGCGTCTGGCGCGCATAGAAGGGGATGTCGTCCTCGACGGCAATCCGCTTCTTCGTCCGCGCGTCGCGATAGAGGAGCGCCTCCACGGGCCCACGCCCCGAGAGGATGGAATCGACGACCGTCCGCGCGTTCTTCGGCGACACCCCGCACGAGAGGACCCCCGACGGCTCCGCGGAGACGAGCGGCCCCTTCTCGCAGAGGCCGCGGCACCCCGTGCCTCGCACTACGGCGCGGTCCCCCGCCGCCTCGCGGGCCGCGGAGAGGACATCCTCGGCGCCCGCGGCGCGGCAGCCGGTCCCCATGCAGACCGAGAAGCGAGGCCGACCGTTCGAACCGTTCCCGGATGCGCTCACCCGACCACCTCCGCCGCCCCCTGCGGAGAGACGTTTCCGTACGTCCGCTTCCCCACGACCACGACGGGCGCGATGGCGCAGGCGCCAACGCACTTCACCACCTCGAGCGTCACAGCACGGTCGGGCGTCGTCTCCCCGGCGCGGATCTTCAGCGCCCGCTCGAGCGCCTCCACCAGCTCCCTGGCCCCACGCACGTGGCACGCGGTGCCGAGGCAGACCTTCACGATCTTCTTCCCGCGCGGAACGAGGGAGAACGCCTTGTAGAACGTCGCCACGGAGAACGCCTGCGAGAGGGGCACGCCGAGCCGCTCCGCCGCCTTCTTCACCTCGCCGATGGGCAGGTAGCCGTGCTCCTCGTGGAGGTCCTGGAGCGCCTGGAGGATTGTGGCGTGCTCAGGCATGTCGCCCCCAAGACAAGCCCCGAAGGGGCGACTCAAGACAGCCAGGGGCGCAGCCCCTGGAGTCGGATGTGCGAAGGGAATGGGAGCCCTGAAAGGGCGGTCCATTGCCGTCGACCGGGCACGAATGGGTCGCCCCTTCAGGGCTCCCACACGCAGGGGGGTGACCTTTCCAGGGGCTGCGCCCCTGGCTGTCATGCGGCGCCCTTTCGGGGCTTTCTCCCTTCGCGGAACACGGACTCCTCCGGGCGTGATCCTGGAAGAGATGACACTCAGACATGCGCGGCCTCCAGCGGCGCCGCCGCGGCAAGGACCCCTCGCGCGATGGCGCGGCGGCTGAGTGCGAGCGCTTCGGGCTTCTTCGCGAAGAGGTGCTCGACCTCGGCCTCGACGGTGGCGAGCTCGACCATCCGGGTCGCGACGACGAACGCGCCGAGCATCACCATGTTCGCGGCGATCGCCGAGCCGAGCTCGATCGCGATCCCCGTCGCGGGGACGCGGACGATGCGCACGTCCGCCCCGCACGTCACGTCGACGTCGGGGATGAGCGTGGAGTTCACGAGCAGGATGCCTCCTGCCCGCACGAGCGGCGCGAACTTCCGGCACGAGGGGATGTTCATCGCGACCGTCACGTTCGGCATGCGCACGACGGGCGATCCGATCCCGCGGTCCGCGATCACCACGGTGCAGTTCGCGGTCCCGCCCCGCATCTCCGGCCCGTAGCTCGGGAGCCAGGAGACCTCCTTCCCCTCCGCGAGGGCCGCCGCGGCGACCACCTTGCCGAGGGAGAGGATCCCCTGCCCGCCGAACCCCGCGAAGACCGCGCTAGACTCCATCCGCGGCCTCCTCGTCGAGGGCGGCCTCGAGCGGGCGCGGCTCGATCCGCACGCGCCCCGTGCGCGGCGTCTTCAGCACGCCAAGCGGGTAGTACGGGATCATCTTCTCCGCGACCCAGTCGCACGCCTCCTGCGGCGGCATCCCCCAGTTCGTCGGGCAAGTGGAGAGGACCTCGACGAACGAGTAGCACTCCCCGCGGATCTGGTGGAGGAACGCGCGGCGGATCGCGCGCTTCGCCAGCAACACCTGCCGCGGCGCGTGGACCGACACGCGTGCGACGAAACCGGGCGTCTCCAGCGTCGAGATGATCTCGGCGACGCGGATCGGGTACCCCGCGAGGGCCGGGTCGCGACCGCCGGGCGTCGTCGAGGTCACCTGCCCCAGGAGCGTCGTCGGCGCCATCTGCCCGCCGGTCATCCCGTAGATCGCGTTGTTCACGAAGATGGTCGTGAACTTCTCCCCGCGGTTCGCGGCGTGGAGGATCTCCGCGGTCCCGATCGCGGCGAGGTCGCCGTCCCCCTGGTAGGTGAAGACGACGAGGCCGGGCCGCACCCGCTTCACGGCGGTCGCGACCGCGGGGGCGCGCCCGTGGGCCGCCTCCTGCATGTCGCAGTTGAAGTACTCGTACGCGAGGACCGCGCAGCCGACCGGGGCGATCCCGACCGTCCGCTCCCGCACCCCCAGCTCGTCGAGCGTCTCCGCGATGAGGCGGTGGATCACCCCGTGCGTGCACCCCGGGCAGTAGTGCGTATGGGCCGGCGTGAGCGCACGCGGGCGCTCGTAGACGACGTTCGTGCGGGCCGCGCCGTTGCCGCTCATGCCAAGGCCCTCCTCGCCGCCTCGACGACTTCCTCGGGGGTCGGCGTCATGCCGCCCGACCGCCCGTAGAAGTCGACGGGCCGCGTCTCCGCGACGGCCGCCTCCACGTCCTCCACCATCTGCCCCGTGTTCATCTCCACGACGAGGACCCGCTCGGCGCGCTCGGCCGCGCGGCGGAGCGCTGCCTCGGGGAACGGGAAGAGCGAGATCGGGCGGAAGAGCGCCGCGGAGAGCCCCTCCTCCGCGAGCGTCGCGATCGCGGTCCGAGCAATCCGGGCGACCGTCCCGAAGGCGACGATCAGGAGCCGGTGCGGGAGATCGGTGCGGAACTCCTCGAAGCGGATCTCCTTCTCGTGCATCTCGCGGTACTTCGCGACGAGGCGATCGTTCACGCGCTCAAGCTTCTCGGGGTCGAGGTAGAGCGAGGTAACGATGTTCGGCGCGCGCCCCTTCGCGCCGGTGGTCGCCCACGGCTTCGCGATCGCATGCCGCCCATTCGCCTCCGGCAGCACCACGGGCTCCATCATCTGCGCGAGCATCCCGTCGGCGAGGACCATCACCGGGCTCCGGTACCGGTCGGCGAGGTCGAACGCCTCCGTCGTCAGGTCGGCCATCTCCTGCACGGAAGCCGGCGCGAGGACGAGGAAGCGGAAGCCACCATGGCCCGGCGCCTTCGTCGCCTGGAAGTAGTCGGCCTGCGAGGCGAGCACGCCGCCGAGCCCCGGCCCGCAGCGCATGACGTTCACGACGACCGCGGGCAGCTCCGCCCCCGCGAGATAGCTGAACGCCTCGCTCATCAGGCTGATCCCGGGGCTGGAGCTGGAGGTGAAGACGCGCGCCCCCGCCCCGGCCGCGCCGTAGAGCATGTTCGCCGCCGCCAGCTCGCTCTCGGCCTGCAGGAACACGCCTCCCGCCTCGGGCATCCGCCGCGCCAGGTACTCCGCGACCTCGGTCTGCGGGGTGATCGGGTAGCAGAAGTACGCCTCGGCCCCCGCCCGGACGGCGGCCTCCGCAAGCGCCTCGGCCCCCTTCATCAGCACGCGGTTCGCCATGCTAGGTCGCCTTTCACCGAGTTTTCCGGGATGGGTCAGGTGGCCCCACACGCGCATTCCTGGAGTAGCGCGCGCAAGCGCGCTGTGGACTGACGCCCGCGAGGGCGTCAGGACGCGGCATGACAGCCTTGCGGCTGTCAGTCCACCGCGCCCTTGCGGGCGCGACTCCAGCACCCGTCAAGAGCGAGATCCCGCAGAACATGGTGGAACCCACTTAGTACCTGAAGAAGACGTAACTCGCCCCGTGGGCGCGGATCTCGATCGCGGCGTCGGGACAGGCGACGACGCAGAGGCGGCATCCGATGCACTTCCACGGCTTCGCCGGCGCCGCCGTGAAATACCCGCGCACATTCAGCTCGCGCGTCATCGCGAGGACGCCCTCGGGGCAGGCGCCCACGCACAGCTCGCACCCCTTGCAGCGGTCGCGCTCGACGGTCACACGCGGCATGCGGCCCTCCGCTGGTGGGGCGGCAGCATGTGCCGGACAATCGACAGGACGGGCACGCCGATCTCCGCGCGAATCGACGCGGTCATTCCGGCGAACGCCACGCGGACCCCCGCGAGCGCAGCCGTCTCGCGCGCGACCGCGAGGCCGTGCTCGACGACCTCGCGCGAGGTCTCCTCCAGCATATGGGCGTTCGCGACGACTCCGGTGACCGCGAGGCCCGCGGTCTCCTCCCACGCGCGCAGGGCGAGGAAGGCGGTCTCGGGCGTCCGCGCATACGGACGGCAGGCGTTCACGACGAAGAGGATGTCGTGCTCCACTGTGCGCAATGCGGAGGCGAAGAGGCGCAGCACGCGGGCCCCCGCGGCGTCGCCTCCCGCGTCGAGGACGACGGGGCGGACGTCGACGAGCAGCGCCCCCACGCCGGGCGCGAGGACGGGGAGGTCGGCGAATCCCATCTCGGGCGGCGGCGCGAAGACGCGGACCCCCTTCGCCTCGAGCGTCGCGCGGGCCTCGCGCGAGCGGAAGTAGGGGTTCACGACGTCGAGGTCGGCGAGGGCAGGGTCGAGCCCCTCCGCCGCGAGGAGGAGCGCGAGGTTGACGGCGATCTCGGTCTTCCCGCTCCCGAACGGTCCGACGAGGGCGCACACGCGGCGGATCGGGAGCCGGGCGAGGAGGGAGGACTCGGGTCCGCTCGGTCCCATGCGTACGCCTGGATCGCCTCGTCGTCTGCGGGTGTGTGCGTGTGAGCGCACTTGGCGGCCCGGGGACGTGACCTTAGCGAGGTAGTCGCATGATGCCACGCGCAGCGGCCCGGATCAAGCCGCCTGCGGCAGGGAGAGGACGGGAGGACTCCCGTTTGGCGAGGAGCGAAAAGCGAGGGGCGAGGGGCGAGTGTGGGCTAGGGCCGCAGCTTCTCGAGGAGGTTGACGAGGCGGTGGAGCGGGATCTCGCGCCGCAGGTACTCGCCGATCGGATCCATGTAGACCCGCCTGGGGCGGTCCTCGGGCGGGACGTAGACCACGTCCTTCGGCGAGAGCGGCAGGTCCTGCGCCAGGTCGGCGTACTTGAGGATGCCGACGTAGTCGACGTGGATGATCCGCGAATCGTCCAGGCAGGAGCGGCGGCGGATCACGAAGACACACCGCCCGTTCGCACCGGGGCGCAGGCCGCCGGCGTGCGAGATCGCCCAGGTCAGCCTCGCGCCCGGCTCGAGGGGCAGGATCGCCGGTTTCCCCACCGCGCCGAAGACCATCACCTTCCCCTCGTACTCCCCCTCCTCCGCGATCGGCGGCGCGGACGACGCGAGCAGCTCCTGCGTGTTTTCGCGGAGGTAGTCCCGCGCGGAGACGAGGACGTGCGCGAGATCGGGGTACTCCTCGAGGATCTCCGACGGCGAGTCGATCTTCCCCCGCTCGTCGTGCGTCAACTCGTCGACTTCGGAGGAGCACGAGGCGAGCAGGACCGGAATGCAAAGCAAGGGCAGGAGGAGTCCTGCCCTTGCCCGGATGCGCATCGAGTGTCCCATCGCCCCCGAGGCGCGCTTACGCGCGCCGGTCCACGGCTCGCTCACGCGAGCCTCTCCATTATTCGACCGACAGGCCGTCCAGGATCTCCTGGAAGATCGCGTTGTCCGCCTTCCAGCGGTCGGGCTCGGAGACCAGCTTGAGGGTCACCGTCCCGCCCTTCACGCCGAGGACCACGACCCGCACGCGGTAGTCGGAGTTCTCGAGCGTCTGTTCGCGGCCCGGGATGCTGTCGATGTCGACGCCCTTCGAGCGGCCGACGTTCTTCACATCCTCGAGCTTCGCCCGGAGTGCCTCCAAGGCCTCCTTCAACACATCGGCCACTTTCGCGTCGCCCTTGACGACCGTTACGCGCACCACGGTCGGCTCCTCCGGCCCGACGAGGTCGCACCGGTTCTCCTCCGCCTCCTTCGACCACCCCTTCGGGAGCTTCGGCAGGACCACCGCGAGGTCGCCGTCGGCGACGCGGATCCCGTGCGCCGGCTTCTTCCCGCCGTCGTGCTTGGGCGTCTTCTTCGGTTCCTTCCCCTCGTCGGCGTGCGCAGTCTCCTTCGGCTTGGTCCGCTCCACCTTGCGGAGCTCCTTCTTCGTCATGCCTGCCCAGATCGCCTTCCCGAGCGCCTGGCCCTGGTCGCCGTCGCATCCCTCGATCACGAGGACGTCCATCCCGCGCCGCTCGATCCCCAGGCGCCCCTGGTCCTCCGTGTCGGCGACGTACAGCGTGTCGTTCGACTCGACCTCGGTCAGCTCGCCGTACTTTTTGCCGAGGAGCTTCTTGTAGGCGCCGCAGAAGTCCTTCGCGTCCTCCTCCGTGTCCCACGTGGAGGCCCACACGAGCATCACCCGCCCGTCCTCCTCCCGCTCATAGACGCGGTAGAGGTCGCCGTCCCAGCCCGCGCAGACCGAGGCGACCGACTTCTTCTTCGTTCCCGGCATCACCGTGCGGAACATCACCTGCATCTGGAACTCGCCGATGACGTTGTGCGACAGCTCCTTCCACCCCTTGAGCTCCTTGCCGAGGTCGGGGAGCGTCACCGTCTGCGGATAGTCGCGCTCCTCGCCGAAATACTTCTCGGGGTGGATGATCTGCTCCGTGCTCGACGGCAGGTCGTTGTAGACCCTGGCGACCGCGTCCCAGCCCCCGCCCTTGCGGAGGTCGTGCACGAACTTCAGGCCGACGGTGTAGGGGAACATCGCCCCCTCGCGGAGGATCGCCGGCGCCTTGTCGACCAGATCCGAGCCCGTCTGCTGGTCGCTCGAGAAGAGCTGCCCCTGGCTCATCTGGAAGAACCCGTCGGCGTCCGTGTGCATCTTCTCGCCGAGGTACTCGTACATCACGAGATTCGCCTCGCCCTCGAAGAGCGACTTCACTGCGGTCACCTCGTCGTCGTTGTCCTCCATGTCGGTCGGCATCGTCGTCAGGTCGAAGTGCTGGTCCTGGAGGGCGTGGGTCAGCTCGTGGGAGCAGATCATGAGCCCCTCCTTCACGCCGAGCATCTTCATGAGCATGTCGTTCATCGCTGCCATGGGGCTCTTCTCCTTCACCTCGGTCCGGTCGAGGAGGAAGAGCTCCTTCTTCTCGGGGTCGTAGTAGGCGGCCACGGCCTGGGAGTAGAACTCCGCGAGCATGTCCTTGAGCTCGAGGTCGCCCGGGATGAGGCCGAGCTTCGCCATCGACTTCTGCACCCCGAGGAGCTTCTCCTCGGTCATCGACTTCGCCATCTCGTCCTGCATCATCTTCTTGAACTCGGCGACGGTCTTCACGCCGGCGGGGACCTTGTGCTTGAACTCCAGCCCGCGGGTCTTGGCGACGAAGTCGCAGATCTCCTGGATCTCCTTCTCCGTGGGCGCCTTCTCCTGGGCGAGGGCGATCCCCGCGACGAGCAGGCCGACGAGGCCGCTGAGCAGCACTCTCATGGGCAGTTCCTCCGAGTTTCGGTGTGAATATGGAATCGGTGATACGGCGGGCTTGAGCCCGGTGATGGGGGAATTCCTGAGGAACTCCAACTCCAACAGCCAACTCCAAGAAACCCCAACTCCAATTCCAACTCAAAGGCCCTTGGAGTTGGAATTGGAGTTGGGGTTTCTTGGAGTTGGCTGTTGGAGTTGGAATTCGCGAAGCGCTACCTGGCGACAAATCCCTCCAGGAGCCTCGCGAAGTGGGGCTCGAGCGAGGCGAAGGTCTCGTTGGGGGCCTGGAATCGGATGTGCACGGCGCGGCCGTCGAGGGCCACGACGAATTCGGTCGTGCAGTACCGTCTCCCGTCGACGAGTGTGCTCGGGAGGGCGTTCACGACGAACGCGGGGCGCCCCATCACCTGGGTCGCCGCGCGGGAGATCAGCATCTGCTTGCCGTCCGCGACGAGGGCGAGCTGGTCCTTCAGGAACGAGGCGAACAGGAGGCGCGGCGAGGTCCCCTTCGCGACGGTGTCGACGGTCACCTCCACGCTCGCGGACTCCTTGCGGACCTTCCCGGCGACGAAGACGCCCCGCTTCTTCTGCTCGGCGTCCGGCGCCGCGAGCTGCCACTCGCCCGCCGCCGCGAGGGAGAATCCCTGCTCGGCGCATTCGAACCCCTTGTCCCCGAGCGCTCCGGTGGGCGCCGCGGGGGAGGCCACCTTCAGCAAGTCGTTGAGCGAGGGGACGGGCGTCGCCGCGGCCTTCCAGTCCGCCGCCTGGATCCAGACGTCCGCCGAGCCGGCGGCGCGGGCGACCTCGGCGACCCAGAGCCCCTTCCTGAGCGGGTCCCTGAGCTCCGGCGGGAAGCCGTCGCAAAGGAGGACCCTGTCCCCCTTCCGCTCGACGAAGAACCCGGTGCCCTGGTCCTTCCCGACGAGCATCTCGTCGGTCGGGTTGAGCCCGCTGCCGCCGTGGCGCTTCTCCAGCCACTTCGCGGCGGCGCCGACGAACTCCTTCGCGTCGTCCTCGGTGTCCCACGCGGAGAGCCACGCGAGGCCGAGGGCACCCTCCTTCGAGCGATAGAGCTGCCACCGGTCGCCGCCCCACCCCGCGGCGGCCTTCGACGCGGCCTCCGCATCGTTCCCCTGCGACAGCACGAGGAGCGTCCCGAACTCGCCGAGGGTGTTCTCGTCGACGGAGTCCCAGGAACCGATCCCCGGCACCGGGCTCGGGAGCTTCACCGCGATCGGCATGTCCTTCTCGCAGAAGTACTTCTCGGGGTGGAGGACCTGCTCGGTCGACCTGGGGGGCTCGTAGAGGGCCTTCCGGACGACCTTCCACCCCTTCATGCGGCGGGCCTGGGAGAGGAACTCGGCGCCGTGGTCGCGGGCAAAGAAGACGCGGCTGCGGTAGGGCGCGGGTGCGCCGAGCGCGACGAGGGCCTTCCGATGCGGCACGTGCGCGACGGCGGAGCGCGCGCCGCCGACCCTGGTCACGTCGAGGTTGGCCTTCTCGAAGATCATCTCGAGCGCGACGAGGTCCGCGGTCCCCTCCCAGAGCGCCTCGAAGGCGAGCGCGGCGTCGTCGTTCCCTGCGGCGGCGGACTTCTCCGCCTCCCAGTCGATGAGCTGGCTCGACGCGTAGTGCCCCATCTCGTGGAGGACGTCGTACTCCTCCTCGCCGGAGCCGATCCCCGAGAGGAACCACTCCGCGCCCCAGTCCGGCTCGTTCGTCGCCGGGGGGGAATTCCGACGGTCGAGGACGAGCCAGAGCGCCATCTGCGAGCGGTCGAACCAGGCGCGCGAGAAGGCGATCGGAAGCTGCGTGATCTGCGTCTCGTAGTCGAAGTCGCCGGGGACGAGGCCCAGGAAGCGAAGGGAGAGGGTGCGCTTGGCGAGGAACCCGGTCGGCACGGCCTCCTTCGCGGCGGCGGCCTGCTTCGTCAGCTCCTCCTCGAGCTGCTGCGGCGTGCGGATCGCGCGGGAGACGGGGCCGCCGAAGGACATCCCGGTCCGGGCCGTGACGAGGCCCGCGAAGTCGCCGGTCATCTTCCGCACGCGGAGGATCTCGTCGGCGGAGATGCCGTTGATCGCGAGGATGTCCTTGTACGTGAAGACCATTTCCCCGGCGGGCTTTTCGACCCGCAGGATGATCGTCTCCCCCTCCTCGCTGACGATCGTGCCCGAGACGTCGCTGCCGTTCCGGAGGACGATGTGGTCGTCGGCCCGGGCAGCGAGGCAGAGGAAGAACGAGAGGAGGACGATGCGGAACATGCCGTGGCCCCTGTGGAAAGGGTAGGACGAGCCGAGACTGTACCTGCGAGGTCGGGTGCGCAGCGGACCAGCCCCGAAGGGGCGCGCCATGAAAGCCAGGGGCGCAGCCCCTGGAACCGGTGGTGCGGTGGACGCCGGAGCCCTGAAAGGGCGACCCATGGCCGGGGATTCGCCGGCAATGAGTCGCCCTTTCAGGGCTCCTCCGCCCTATCCGTCCTGGTTTCCCAGGGCTCCGCCCTGGGCTGTCCTGGAACGCCCCTTCGGGGCTCCCGACTTCGTTGCTGCAGCCCCGATGAGCGGGGCGGATTCTAGCCGCGCGTCGGATCGAGCGTCAAGGGCCGGCCCGAGTGGTACAATCGATCGCCATGACCCGCCTCGTCCTGCTGCTCGCCGCGACGACCGCCTTCGCCCAGGACTGGCAGGGCCAGCTTGCTGGGCGGCACGCCTTCGCCTTCGCGAACGAGGACCGCTCCGCGGAGGCGATCGAGCGGCTGCTCGCGAACCCCTCGGTCGACGGAGTCGTCCTCGGCGGGAGCTGGGACCAGGTCGAGCCGCGCGACGACGAGTTCGATTGGTCCCGGATCGACGAGGGGATCGACCTCGCGGCGAAGCACGGGAAGAGGGCGACGATCCACCTGTTCGGGGTCGCCTTCGGAAGGCCCCCCGCGTGGCTCGAGAAGAAGGGGGCGCGGTTCTACTCGTACGAGGACTTCCGCAGGCGGCCGCACCGGGAGCCGGTGCCGTGGGACCGCGTCTTCCTCGACGAGTGGACGGGGATGATCACAGCGCTCGCGCGGCACCTCGCGGAGCGGAAATCGCTCGACACGCTCTTCGCCATCAGCCTCACGGTCCCCGCGCCGGAGATGAGCCTGATCGCCGTGCGCGACGGGAACCTCGCGGAGGGGATCGGGTACGACCGGAAGGAGTACCTCGACGCCTGGAAGCGAGTCGTCGAGGCGTACGAGGCGGCCTTCCCGCGGACGGCGAAGCTGCTCTGCGCGCCGGTCGGGGAGATCACGATGCGGGACCGGGACGCGCGGTTCTTCCGCGAGGTGATGAACTACGCCCTCGAGAAGGGGGGCGACACGTTTTGGATGTTCGCGACGGACCTCAACGCGGAGGGGAGCCGCCGAACGTCGGACTACCTCGACTACGGGAAGAAGACGACGATCGGGTACCAGACGATCGACAGCGCGACGGGCGAGGGGGCGAAGCGGATGAAGGGGACGCTGCAGCAGGCGATCGATCGCGGGCTCCTCGCGGGGGCGCGGTACTTCGAGGTCTACGCCGCGGACGTCCTCTCCGACGACCCCGAGGTGCAGAAGGCGATCGCCTCGATCCGTCGTTGATGGAGTAGCGCCCGGAGTTCCGCTTGTGATCGTGGGTGGGCCTGCATACCATGGCGTCGTAGCTCCTCGGAGGAGCAGCGACGAGCGGAGGACACATGCCCAGGCACAAACAGAGCGAGGGCGGGGCAGCGGTCCTCGAATCGCAATCCCCCGGCCTCTCCACGCGAGAGGCCCTGCGGCTCGTCTACGCCTTCGAGGACGCGCTCTCCGCGGTCCTGCACACGAAGCCGAAGGACAAGGCGATCCGCAAGGCAGTCCGGGGAATCGCCGCCGTGCGAGAGGACCTCGAAGACCGCTTCGACGGCGAGGAGGCGGACAAGGCCTTGGCGGAGATGAAGGCCAAAGGCGAAAAGCCGATTCCCTGGGAAGACGTGAAGCGGGAGCTCGGACTGTAGGTGGCCTACCGCATTGAATATGCGCCTCGCGCCAAGCGCGAGCTCGCAGCGCTCCCTCGTGAGGTGCAGAAGCGCATCGTCCCCAAGATCGACGCCCTCGCCCACGATCCCCGCCCTCCGGGCTCGAAGAAGCTCCGAGGGTTCGAGAATCGCTGGCGCATCCGTGTCGGGGACTACCGCGTGATCTACGAGGTCTGCGACCGGGAGCTGCGCGTCCTCGTCGTGAAGATCGGTCACCGCAGCGACGTGTACGACTACGCACCTCGCACAAAGTCCTTCGGGATGCGGATCACGCGGTTCCTGGAGTCGCGCCCGCAAGGGCGCGGTGGACTGACAGCCGCAAGGCTGTCAGTCGTGGTCATAACGCCCTTGCGGGCGTTAGTCCACAAGCGCTTGCGCGCGCTACTCCGAGGCTCGCTGAATTGCAGTTGCAGGTCATCCCGGAAGACTTTGTGCGAGCTACTTAGAGGCGCTCTGCGGATCTGGACGGCTGGATCAAGGCCGCCCTGTCTCGCACCCGGAGGCCCCGGTCTTGACGCGGGCCTTTCGATGCGCGATCATCGGCGCGACTCACCGGCGTGCGTCACATGAGGGCCTCTCGATGCGTTGCCTCGCCTGCCTTGCGCTCCTCCTCCTCCCCCTCGCCGCCCGCGCCGAGGATCACCGCACCTGGGCCGTCGTCGTTGGCGTCTCCGACTACGACAACCCGGCCGTGCGGGACCTCAGGTACGCCGACCGCGACGCGAGGGCGTTCGCCGAGTTCCTCATGGACGCCGCGGGAGGCTCGACGCCGCGCGAGCAGATCTTCCTCCTGACGAGCCCCGAGAAGGACCCGACGGGGAAGTCCTCGCTCGTCGCCGACCGGAGGCCGACCTACGAGAACATCCGCTACGCGCTCGGGGAGTTCGTCTCGAAGGCGAGCAGCGACGACCGCATGATCCTCTTCATCGCGGGGCACGGCGCGGCGGACACGGCGAAGAACCTGTACCTCCTCGCCTGCGACACCGACCCCTCTCAGCTCCGCGTGAACGGCTACCCGATGTGGCAGATGAAGGACGTGATCGAGAAATTCATCCCGTGCAGGGAGGTCCTGCTGCTCGTGGACGCCTGCCACGGGGGGGGCGCTGGCGAGGGGATCGCGTCGGCGCGGGACGTAGGCCAGGACCAGATGGAGGCGCTCAGGCAGTCCTCCTCGCAGGCGAGCGGGAAATCGGTGGCGTTCCTGGGCTCGTCGATCGGGAGCGAGGTGTCGCAGGAGAACGAGTCCTGGGGAGGCGGACACGGCGTCTTCACCTGGGAGCTCCTGGAGGGGCTGAAGGGCGCGGCGGACCGGGACAAGGACGGCGCGGTGAGCCTGCTCGAGCTGTGGGACTACGTGGACGAGCATGTGAAGGTGGAGACGAAGTACGGGCAGCACCCGGACAAGGGGAACAACGCGCTCTTCCCGGTCCAGGAGCCGCTGTTCGGCGCGAGGAAGGGGGCGAAGGCGCCGACGCCGCCTGCGCCCGCGGGCGGGTCGGAGGCGCGGCCGGTGGCGGAGCTGAAGCGGGCGAGCGAGAAGGCGTACGCTGCGAGCCGGGCGGTGTGCCGGGTGAGGCTGGCGGGAGGGGAGTACGCGACGGGGTTCCTGGTGGGGACGAGCCGGATGCTGACCTCGTACCGCGTCGCGGCGGACGAGAAGGCGCAGGCGGAGTTCGGGTACGAGAAGGACGCGGAGGGGCTGTACGACGCGACGAAGGTGAGGCGGTACGCGGTGAAAGGGGTGGTGCTCGCGCACGAGGCGCAGGGGTGGAGCCTGCTCGAGTTGGAGGGGGAGCCGGGGAACGAATGGGGTGTGCTGACGCTCGCGAAGGAGGCGAAGCTCGGCGCGCGCGCGTACGTGGTAGGGCACATCGGGAGCGAGCCCAAGGCGGTCATCGGGGTGGAGCGCGCGCTTCACGTATCGCGGGTGGACGAGGCGAGCCTGGTGCTCGGCGCAGGCGACCGCGGCATCGGCGGGGTGGCGCCCCTCGGGCACGCCTCCTGGCCCGCAGGCGCGCCTCTGCTCGACGATGACGGCCAGGTCATCGGAGTCGCCCGCGGGTCTGCGGACGCGGCAACGCCCGGAGCGATCGTCCTCGCGAAGATCCCGGCTGCGTCCGCGCCGGTGCCGGTCCCTCCGGCGCCTGCCGCGAGCGGCGCAATGCTGCGCGATGCGGACCTGGAGTATCTTCGGAAGAACGAGCAGGGGTACGAGGAGTATCGGCAGAAGAAGACGGGGATCGAGCTGATTCGGGTCCCGGCGGGGGAGTTCCAGATGGGGAGCGCGGACGGGGACGCCGACGAGAAGCCGGCGCACAAGGTGTCGTTGAGCGAATACATGATCGGGAAGTACGCGGTGACGAACGCGCAATATCGGGCCTTTTGCCTGGCTGAGCAGCACGCGGAGCCATTGCAGCCGCCAGATGGGCAGGGGCACGCGAAGTACTTCAGCGATCTGCAGTACAACGACTATCCGGTGGTGGATGTGAGCTGGGAGGACGCGCAGGCATACTGCAAGTGGGCGGGGCTGGCGTTGCCGACTGAGGCGCAGTGGGAGTACGCGGCACGGGGCAAAGAGGGGCGGAAGTACCCGTGGGGGAATGAGGAGCCTGATGGGATGCGGGCGAACTACGGGAAGAAACTGAATGGAGGAGATTACACCCGGAAGGTGGGGTCGTATCCGAAGGGGGTGAGTCCCTTCGGCGCGCTGGACATGGCGGGGAACGTGTGGCAGTGGTGCGCGGATTGGTACGGGGAGAAGTACTACGACGAGTGCAGGGACGGGATGCAGGACCCACCGGGCCCGCCGGGCGGCTCGTCGCGCGTGGTCCGCGGGGGTTCGTGGCTCTACTACGACTCGTACCTGCGCGGGGCCAATCGCTACAGGGATGAGCCGGGCGGCAGGTTCCTCAACTTCCTCGGCTTCCGTGTTGCGAGGAGTCCCGCACGCTGAGTGCTGCGTTCTGTTCTCTGGCTTCCGCATACTGGTTTCTGCATGGGGAGGGTTCGGGAGGGGCTTGCCCCTCCCGATCGCTATCCCTCCTTCGCTCGCCTGCGGGCGAGCTACGGAGGGCAAGCCGGGGGTAGGGCGTGAATAGGATCTACCCGTGATCTTCCCGACCGACCTGGTAATCCGGGCGCTGCACTTCGCGGCCCGCGCGCACGGCGAGCAGAAGACACCGCACGGGTTCGCCTACGTCGTCCACCTGATGACCGTCGCAACCGAGGTGACCGGTGCGCTGGTCGCCGAGCCGGGACGCGACGCGGCCCTGGCAATCCCGTGCGCGCTGCTGCACGACGTCGTCGAGGACACGACGACGCCGCTCGCCGAGATCGAGGCGGCCTTCGGACCCGCCATCGCCGCCGGCGTCTCGGCGCTGACCAAGGACCCCTCGATCGAAAAGGATCTCCGCATGCGCGACAGCCTCGACCGCATCCTGCGCCAGCCGGTCGAGATCGCGATGGTGAAGATGAGCGATCGCCTCGCGAACCTGGGGCCGCCGCCGCCTCGCTGGACGACCGAGAAAATCGCGGGCTACCGCGTCGAGGCACAGCAGATCCTGGACGCGCTCGCGGCCGCCAGCCCCTTCCTGGCAGCGCGGTTGCGTGACCGCATCGCGCGCTATCCCGGATAGAAGGCGCGACCGCGAGCACTGTTCCAGATCGACAAACGCTCTATCGCCCGCTCCGCGGGCTCCGGGCCCAGTTGGCACGACTGATCCTGCGGCTGACGCCGCAGGCTATTGCCTGCCGCCCGCTTCGCGGGCTTAGGGCCCGCGCAAGAACTACCTGTGCAATTCCCTCGCATCGAGCGGCTGGAGTAGCGCGCGCAAGCGCGCTGTGGACTGACAGCCGCAAGGCTGTCAGTCCGCGCTCTGACGCCCTTGC
>ORJL010303271.1_pt1 | contig 18653 bp, 19 predicted proteins | sample 1779941 | NCBI WGS metagenome assembly ORJL01 (sample SAMEA104232317, study PRJEB22302) | groundwater metagenome | biome: forest; feature: aquifer; material: groundwater | place: USA | collected 2011-08-07 | depth 5.8 m | reverse complement strand
CGCCAATATCGGGTTCCAAGGTGCAGCGATAAAAGGGCCGACAGGTGCCCAGGTGCCAGCCTATGAGATCCTCCTTGGAGGAAGCTACGGTGGCAGCATCGAGGGCACGCGCTTTGGGCAGCGCCTTGCAGGGATGAAAGTGCCAGCCAGGGAGGCGCCCCAATTCCTGCGGGATGCGCTGATCTTTTACAGGGAAAACCGGCGGGAAGGGGAAGAGTTCAACCAGTTCGTCGACAGGCTGGGCGTCAAGGCATTCGAGCCGCTGGCAGCCAAGTACCATGAAGTGCCCGCCCTCGGGCCCAAGACCATCAACCTGTATTTCGATTGGGACAAGACCGTCCTCTTCAAAGTCGAACGAGGGGAAGGCGAGTGCTCGGTGTAGCTGGGGAGGCCCCATGTGTCTATCAGTCGCAGGAAGGCCATAGAACATTCCGAAAAGATCATTGCATCCCCGAGGTCCAGCCTGGCGGTGAAGTTGCGCCACGGGAAGGGTGGCGTGGTACTGCTTCACAAAGGGAGGGCGCTCACCAGGTGCTATGTCACACCGTCGGGCATTCGCGCCGCCACCTTAATGGCAAAAGTGGTTGGCGCTAGAGTGCCGCCGATGGGAGCCTCGGTGCAAGTCGAGGTCTCTACCGGAGTCCTGTGGCGGGCGATCTCGATCTCGTCGCTTGATTTCAGGAAGAAGGAGGCCTATCTTCTGGCTCAAAGACTCCTCGAGGAAGTCGAGACGATGCTCACGGCAGGGGCCGAGAGCGCATAGGACCCGGGTAGTGGCGGGCCAAGTTGACTCTTCCACCCAAGAGCAGTATCGTTTCTTTGCTGAAGCACGACTCCGAGGAGGGGCTCTTGCCATCCGTCAAGGGGAACAACGTCCTTATCATGCAATCCGGCGGCTGCACGCCAGTGATGAACGCGAGTCTGGCAGGAGTCGTGCTCGAGATACAGAAGACGAAAAGCTTTGGTGAGATATATGGGGCTGCCCACGGCCTCAGGGGGCTGCTGGCAGGCGACCTGTACGACTTGCGGAAGCAGCCTGGGCGCACCTGGAAAGCAGTGGAGAAACTTCCCGCTGCAATACTTGGCACCGCTAGACGTCGTTTGCATCCCGATGACGTTGGGACCGCATTGGAGGTCCTGGCGCAGTTCGAAGTGGGTTATCTCTTCGTTATCGGTGGCAACGATTCCGCCTATACAGCCCACCAGTTGGTAATGGCGTCGGGAAACCGGCTTGTCACAGTGCTCATTCCCAAGACAATCGACAACGACCTTGCCTGCACAGACCACTCGCCTGGGTACGGCAGCGCCGCACGCTTTGTTGCCCTCGCCACGCAGGGGGCCGGGCTTGACGCAGAGGCTATGGGCGCAGATGCCCCCATCACGGTCCTTGAGGTCATGGGACGCAACGCAGGGTGGCTCGCCGGAGCGGCAGCCCTAGCCAAGCGGGACGAGAGGGATGCACCACATGTCATTTGCCTGCCGGAGGTGCCTTTAGCAGAGGACGAGCTGCTGGCGCGAGTCGAAGAGGCATACAGGCGCTGGGGATTCGTCGTCGCCGTTGTCCCCGAAAATGCCAGGTCGTCGGAAGGCCCCCTAGGAGGCAATGCTGAACCCTTCTACATCGACGACTTTGGTCACCCCTACTTTGAGGGACCAGCTAGAGGGCTCGCGAAGACTATTGGCAATCGCCTTAAGGTCAGAGCGAGGTTCGAGAAGCCTGGGACCATTCAGAGGTCGGTGGTTATGTCAAGAGTCGATGTCGAGGAAGCCTTTCGAGCGGGCCAGACAGCAGTTGCTTATGCCACCGAAGGCCACTCTGACATAATGGTCGCCCTAGTCCGGGAATCTGAACACCCGTACCGCTGCTCCACGAAGCCGGTTCCTCTCTCGGAGATCCCAGGCAAGGAGAAACTCCTGCCCGCCGAGTACATTGACTCCAAAAACTGGTCTGTCACGCGGGACTTTGTGAGATACGCCAGGCCACTTGTAGGCCGGTTCCCAACAGCAATCCGACTACAACGCTAGCGTGTTTCATAGGTCGACGGGCCGCTCAGACCGCCATCTATCACAGGACAGCCGTGATCGGTGTCTGGCGAGGTTGGACTACTAGCGCAGCGTCAGTAGTTGTGGAGGAGGTCCAAATGCTGACCTGGAGCTGTGATGATCCCTCAGACATCGCCCCCTGGAAGGGTCCGGAGATCGCGTTGGGCGACACCGTTAGCTTCACCCGCCGCCCAACTCTGAGAACACCGGAGGCCGCTTTCTCCACCCTTGTTCAGTGTCACCTGTCGGCCAGACGTCGTCGCGTGAGCGGAGCCGAGCTATCGAACATGACCAGGATGTCCAGCAGACCTATTTCCCTTGGCTAGACAGGAAGCTGGCTAGCGTAGTCAACCCATCGATGGCCCAATGGGCAAGGGCAGCGCCATAGACAGAGCCGGTCCGATGTCTCAGCCAGATGAATATCAGCCCCCCTACAAACGTCGAGACCACCCCACCTGCGACCCCCACCAACAAGAGAAAGTGAGTGTTTAGCAGCGGACTTCCATGGAAAAGGTTTAGCATGGGAGTCACGTGCCACATTCCGAAGACGACGCTTGAAGCGACACCAGCGCGCCGGGGCCCGAGCGACGTCGACCATAGACCGTAAAGCACGCCCCGGAACGCGATCTCTTCAAAAAGGGCCGTGCCCAGAGGGATCCGCATCAGGGTCTGATATGTCAGAGTGGACCATGACATGTCGCGCCACTGGCCTACCGTTACTATTGAAGCGAAATAGCCCGGAAATGCTACCGCAAGAAGGGTCGGCAGTCCGATGGCGCATCCAACTATTGCCCATTTCAGTGCGCTAGGACCTCGAGATGGAAGCAGACCCAGGGTTTTCCAGGAAAGTCCGCATCGCCTGGCCCAAAGCACCAATAGTGAAGCCGTGAGGAGGTTCAAGACCAGAGATAAGGAATCGAAAGAAATGTATGGGAGTAAGCTCGTTAGGGTCTTGTACAAAACTAATATGATGGCAACGGAAAAGGCTACGGTCGGGATCGCGGAGGGCTTTGGGCGTCTTTGAATGCGTGCCTTGAACGCTCCCCAAGTTGCAGAAAGGTACCCCAAGGTAGGACCTCAAGACCGTCCGGCCCGCGGGCTGCGTCGCCCGTGACCTTCTTAGAATGTCGGTGGCCACACTAAATGACCGCCTTCCATGTTGTCACGGAAGACGCTGCGTCTCCTGTGCTGAGGTGGAAACAACCACCCGGGACTCCTGCAGGGCTGGCTCAGAATCCTCTGAAGCGAGACTTACTGCTGGCAGACCCGTGTTCGCGATGCCGAAGTCCAGATGCTCTAGAAACGCCTGGCCCTGCTCACGCAGATAGTTAACAGCCCAACTCTGGGCCTGTTGTATCAACTCCGTTGTCCGGGAGAAATCAGTCATCTTGTAGCTGTCTATGTCCACTTCAGGTTCCAGTGTCAGCATCCTGGGGTCGAACTCAAACCTCTTCGCACCGAGGCGACGGAGGTGTCGTACCGAAACCCAGAGTGCTCTCGCCATCGGCGCCAGAATGCCATGCACACCTTTTGGCGGCAGATGCGGGCAGTCGATGGCAACGATGTGCGTAGCGCCCTGTTCGTAGGCTACCTCTACGCCGAAGTGGTCCAGGAGTCCTCCGTCAACATACCTGTGGCCATCTATAGTGACGCTCGGGAACACTGCAGGTATAGCCGTCGAAGCGAGGATGGCGCTCGCCAGCGATCCACTGTGAAATACCGCAGGTTCGCCAGTGTCCAAGTCAACTGCGGTGACTACCAGGGGCACAGGAAGGTCGTCAAAGGTGACGTCTCCCAGGTGCCGATCGATCAGGTTCTGGATGCCCTCATTTGTAAACAGGTTGGGTTTCCCGGCCAGCATCCTGAGGAAGGCCCTGACACGGCCGCCCGTGAACACCCTCTTCTCACTAAGCGTCGCCCATATCTCTCTTAACTCGCGCACACCCTCGAGTGTGGGGTGCCGGGCTAACCATGCGCCGTTCAAAGCTCCCACGCTGGTGCCTACTATGATGTCTGGAAACACACCCTGTTCCATCAGGGCCTCGACAACTCCAACCTGGATACTACCCAAAGAGCCTCCGCCCGACAGCACAAACGCTACTTTCGAATGCTCAGGACCCGCGCCGTGTTGGGTTGCCCGGTCAGACGAGTGTTGTTCTGCTGCAGTGACATATCTCTGGTCTTTCACTTCACACCCCCTACACCTTAACTGCTGTCTCGGCCAGGCTTCACTGCCCATTTGTAGAACACCAAACCGCCTTGCCAATCAGGTACCTTGTTGCCCGCAGGCCTGCGATAGTTGTAGTCTTTGCTGGCACCTCCGCTATCTTCTAATAGGTTAAACGCTTCAGTGCCCTGGGCTGTTACATAGACCAACGGGTGAGAGGCTTGATTTCCGACCGAGTTTTCCAACTTGAGTTCGAGGAATTCATCATGTGCCTGTGACGCCCGTCGGGCTGTTTTGCAAGGCAAGAAGGGCCGTTCAGGCACGCGGACGGGAGGGGAATTCAATCGGTGGGTGTTCTTCGCGAACGGGTATCCCCGGCAGCCTCCGGCTCTTTGGGCAATCTTGACAACCCGTTGGTGCGCTGGCCGCCGGAGGTGCTTTTGACTAAGCATGCCGGCGATCGCTTCGAGGTTGGATTTTCGAGGAGCCCCCACCATTTGCCACCCCTCCCCGCTTCCACACTGACTCTCGACATCCCGTTCGTGAGTTAATCTATTATCATACAGCTTGCGGGTCACTCGGCGACGCACCAAGATAACAGGTAGGTCACAAGGAGGTTTAGGTTGGGTAAAGCTGGGGATGCGGTTCGACCCTAATCCCAGCGTAGGCCGACCTGTGAGCGATGGGCAACATGGCTCGGCAGGGCACGTCGTCCCGGGGGTGCCAAGAGTTTCAAGGTAAAGCTCTTTGCGAGGGGACGGTTGGTTCGATCGGGGGCAAGGAGAACTGCGGTAGAGGCCACGGCCAGGGACGCCTTATTCGGAAAGCCTGGAACTAGTTCCGCAGCCTCGGGTCAAGGACATCGCGCAAAGCGTCACCGACCAGGTTGAAGCTGAACACCGTGAGGGTTAGTGCAACGCCTGGAAATACCGCGTTCCACGGAGCGCGCTCCACGTTCTGGAGGGTTGGACCCGATAGCATTGATCCCCAGGAGGGGTTGGGGGGCGGCGTGCCCAAGCCAAGGAAGCTCAGTGAGGCCTCGATGATGATAGCCAGGCCCATTGCCGCCGTCACGACGATGATGATGGGCGCAAAAGTCTGCGGTGCGATGTGCCTAAAGAGTATCCGCAGGTCAGACGCCCCAAGGGCCCTTGCGGACTCGACGAACTCCATGGTCTTCACAGACACCACGACGGACCGAACTACTCTGGCAGTCTGTGGTATCTGAATCAGGGCGATAGCAATGATGACGTTCTGGGTCTTCTGGCCCAGAACGGCCATGATCGCGAGGGCCAACACCAGCATCGGAATGGACATCTTCATGTCCACAATTCTTTGGATCACGGCGTCGATCCAACCCGAGTAGTACCCGCTGACGAGGCCCAGAAGTACTCCTATCGCACTCCCACTGAAGACGGAGATAAGCGCCGTGAAGAAGGAGACCCTGGCTCCGCCAATGATTCGGCTAAGAACGTCTCTCCCCAAGTGGTCCGTGCCCAGGTAGTTCCCTTTGATCAACTCAGGGCCACCAAAAAGATGGCTGGCGTTTATTTCCAAGGGGTCTCTTGGCGCGATGAAAGGTCCGAAGATAGCGACGAGAGCAATTATGACAATGATAATCAGTCCAATCCCGCCAAGAGGTTTCCTCCTGCAGAAGCTCCATGTCCAATTCAGACCACTGACCCTTGCCAGGGTTGCGGTCCTGCTCTCGGCAAGTTGTCCAACTTGGGTGCTCACGGTCTATCCTTCCTCTGCTGATCACACGAGGTCATGAGGCCATTACCTATAACGCACTCTGGGGTCAAGCCATGCATAGGCAAGGTCTACAAGCAGGTTGGCAGTCAGGATCACAAAGGCGAACACCAGGACCAAGCCCTGTACCATCGGATAGTCACGGAAGTTGATGGAGTCGATCAGGCTCAACCCCAGGCCTGGTATATTCCATAGAGACTCCATTATCACGGTGCCGCCCATAAGCGCTGCATACTGAAGGCCAATAAGGGTTATTACAGGCAACATCGAGTTTCTCAATGCATGGCGAATCACCACAACACGCTCGCGAAGGCCCTTGGACCATGCTGTGCGTATGTAGTCCTGGCGAAGCACTTCCAAGAGCGCCGAGCGCGTCATGCGGGCAATCACCGCCGCCATGAGATAGCCCAAAGCCAGGGACGGCCAGATGATTTGTTTGAGGTTGGTCCAGGGTTGCTCCCAAATGGGCGCATACCCCAAAGGAGGCATCCACTTGAACCATAGGACCATAAACAGCAGCATCAAGGTGGCGACCCAAAAGGTCGGCATGGCAAGGCCCCCGATGCTGACTATCCGCGTGATGTAGTCAATCCACCCATCCCGGCGGATAGCCATAATGATCCCCAAAGGAAAAGCTATCAAGATCGAGATGAGTACTGTCAATGTGGCCATCTCGAACGTCACGGGGAACCTGTTGCGGATTGTCTCGAGGACAGGCGTTTGGGTGCGCAGTGACTTGCCCCAGTCACCCCGCACAACCCCTGCTATCCATTCACCATATTGCGAACCCCTGGCGGGGTGCGCGACATCGATAAAAAGAGGGCGGTCCAAGTGCAAGTCGTGCCGTAGCTTCTGGTATTGCACGGGATCGACACTGCCCTGACCCTCCGGGCCGACGAGAATCATCATCGCGACATCGCCGGGGACAACACGCATAAGTGTGAAGATGAAAATGGAAACACCGAGCATGACCGGGATAAAGAGTAAAACACGTCGTATTATGTACTGTCTCACAGCGGATAGTCCCTTCTACCAGACAGCTAACCCAACGACAAGTCAAACCTTCGGGAAGCCGAAGTCAGGTCTGAGGCGAATATGCGATACCCCCAAAGGTTATCTGTACCAACCTCAGTTGTCAAGTCTTTGTGACCCATTAGAAAAGGATCGCGCAAAACCTATTGCTTGGCGGGCTCGGGAGACTCAGCAGAGTCAGGTGAAAACTCAACCATCTCACGTTTCTGGACTAAAGGCAATGTGAACGAGAATGTTGTCCCCTCGCCTATCTTGCTCTTGACCCATATCTTCCCACCGTGCAACTCGACGAGGTACTTGCTGATTGCAAGCCCCAAACCAGTCCCGGCATTCCTCTGTCCGTCCGGGTTGCTTCCTCGATAGTACTCCGTAAAGAGGTATTTCTGGTCCCCCTCGGGAATACCTGGGCCATTATCAGTCACTTCCGTAAGTACCTGGAGTGGTTCAACGCGCACGCGCACGGAGATCTCGCCACCAGCCGGGGTGAATTTGCTGGCATTCGCGAGCAAATTCAAAAGAATGCGCTCGACACGCCTCGGATCAACAAACAGCCGCGGAAGATCGTCCGGGACATCCACCACGAGCTTCTGGCGCTTCGCCCTCGATGGCGGGCCTACCAATTCCACCGTGTCCTCGACGACCTTCGCAAAATCCGTCGGCTCCAGGCGAAGGTGAAGCTGGCGACTCTGCATCTGGGCATAGTCCAAGGACTCATCGACGAGCCGCTCTAGCCTTTCGACTCCGCTCCGGAGAACGTGCATGACTCTCTGCGCCTGGGCCTTCTCCAACCCACCCTCGGAAATAGCGAGCAGGTCGATGGACGCTTTGATGGCTGTCACCGGCGACTTGATCTCGTGTGACACTGTTCTTAGTAGGTTGGATTTCAAGTTTGTAAGCTGTTCCAACTCCTGCAACCTGGCCATCTCTTGGCTGTAGAGTCGGGAGTTCTCGATAAGCGTGGCTGCCTGACTGGCAACTGTGTTGAGAAGGTCGATGTCTGCCAGCGAGTAGTCTTCCTCGACGATCCTGGGCCCGAGAACTAGGATGCCTGTAAGCTTGCCCTTGGACTTCATGGGCACAAAAAGTTGTGCGCCAGACCCTTTCAGAGCGTTTCTCTCGCTGTCTCCCATCGCTTGAAGGTGCGGGTCCAGCTCGAGCTCTTGCACCTTCATCGCGCGGTCATTCCTGGCCAGCCACTTCGAAAGGGAGGAGGTCTGTTTCACCTTGAACTCCGGCAGCTTTCCGTTGGACTCCACGCCCGTTGGAGCGAAGTCACTACTCTCGACGTTGGGTAACAGCAGTACAACCCAGTCAGCCTGCATGGCCAGAGTCACCGCATGAGTGAGACTCTTCGCGAGGCCGACGAAATCTCCAATGTCCCGGCTCTCCTGGGTGAATCGCTGGAGCGCCAGCAGATGGTCGTACCTCTCTCTGAAGAAGAGCCTGTCTACGAAGCGCTGGACCCGGCCTACCACTGGGGGCAGCAGCATGGTCACAAGGAAAAGGGCCACAGCGGTCGCGAGTATCGAGTCTGTCGTATTCTGTTGTCTGAAAACGAAAGTAAACGCGAAGAAGACAATGCCGTAAACCGCAAAGATCATGGTGCTGACAACCGAGTATGCGAGACCACGTCGTAACAACAAACGCAAGTCCATAAGGCGGTACCGGGTCATCGCAACGGTGGTCATTACTCCAAACACAATGTTGGCAACGATTCCGAGCGGGTATATGTTGACGCCCATCGCAGGCAGTGTGTCGGTAATCCCACCTATTATGGAAGCGCTCGCGCCAAATATCATATACAGTAGACGGTTCTTCTCGTCATCGCTCCTGGACTGTCTGTAGGCGCCCACGAGCACTAGGATGGCTGCAACAACGGCGATGTAAGCCAACCCAAAATACACAGGGAAGACCGGGCCGAGCACGGGAGCATAGCCGTAGAACTTCTGCTGCATCTCCGTGGCGACCTTGCCAAGGACCGCGAATACACTTACAACTATTCCCAGGCCGTAGAAAACCCTGAGTATCCAAGGGTTCGCACGGCTGCCTGTAAAACGGACGCAGAAGTGGTAGAACAAGATCGAGGTGAAGACGATGGCTACGAGTACTGCTTTTTCCCAGTGAAATGCCGATGTCAGGTCGGGGCTCGAGCGCATCCCAAATATCGTGAGTCCCCAGATGGCCATCGCGACAAGAAAGTAGGCGAAAACCCGGTGCACGAAGCTGCGCCAGTCGCTCTTAATGACCAGTCCTGCAAGGAACATGGTGATGCCGAACACCATAATTGGCAACACCATGTAAGCCACTGACATCCCTCTATTTCTCCAGGGGGCCCGCGCCCAACTTGATCAAGTCTTGAATGTCGTCGTCGCAGGCGTTCATGTGTGGTGGCCTGAGCCTGCCAAGTTCGAGGCCGGCCTTTTGTCGTTCGTCGTAGAAGCGGTCGAAAGTCCCCCGCGCGAGGCAGGTCACGCGCAAGGGCCGAATGTTCAGGATGGACTCCAGATCGCTGTAGAACGGGTCCACCTGCTTGAGTTTCTCGTGAAGGAGCCCCCGCACATCTTCCTGCGTCCGCCCCTCCTTGAGCTCGATATACATATGGAGAAGCGGAGCATTCGTGTCAAACTCTTTTCGCACAGTCCATTCCTCGTACCTCAGGCCAGCCAGGTTCAGGGCCTCCCACACCGACTTCTCGTCGATGCGAGTGAAACCTGCCAGGTCTATGCGGTCATCAGCTCGACCCAGGAAGGTGAATTGGGGCAGACCTCCAGGCGACATCTTCCCTGGGATGAACTGCACAAAATGGCCCACCCTGTAGCGTGTGCATGCCATGCCATAGAAATTGGTTATGACAACTTCATAGCTCCTGCCTGGTACAACTTCATTCAACAGCAGGGTCTGAGGTCTGAACCTGGTGTCCTCTCGACTTTTCAAGGAGTCCTCCACCGGGATGAACTCCATGAAATCTGAGTAGGGGTTGAACACCATGCCCTGGCGGTCCCAGGCCTGCATGCCCATGATGCCGCCTTCAGTGCAGGCGTAGATTTCGAATGGGGATCTGCCCCAGTAGTAGCGGGCCCTGTCTTTGAAAAAGGGAGAGTCGACACCCCATCCTAACAGGGCTTTTGTGGGCCACAGGTCCTTAGGGAGTATCTGTCTTCGCAGCAACTTGCTCTTGACCATTGCTTTGGTCAAACGCATCATCGCAAGAGGCCTGAGGTAGCTTCGGTCAAGTTGCGTCTTTCGCGACTCCTCGGCGAAGTCCTCGCCCACCTTCACGAGCACGCTCGTCATCGCCATGATGACATCGACTCTCTTACCCAACGCTTCCTTAAAGCCTTCTCTAACCCTTTTCTTGAAGTCCAGGCGTTCGGATGTTTCTGGGTCCAAGACCCCGCGAAAGCCGAACCTCTCCGCCATACCGAAGGTAGCCAGGCCGGACACGTAGGGACGCTCGGGCGCGTTGTAAAGAACGGTGTCGCCAGGCCACACATTGACCTCGCCCCGGCTGGAAGCCGCAGCGAGGATGAATGCCGCCATGAGATTGTCCAGCAACCTCTCGATGCCTCGGCGGGTGTAGGGGATCCACTTGAAGTCCGCCTGTGCTCCGGTGGTGTGAGTCCACTCGACGGGCTTCTCACTGAGGACGCTATCGTTCCCTGGGCTCAGGAATGGAACGTAGTCGCCGTAGGTGGTCAGGGGTACTTCCTGGCGGAACTCGGCGGCGTTCTTTGGCGCCATTCCTCGCAGGACCCTGCGTCCCAGGGGCGAGGCACGAATCAAGTCGATCTGTTCGCCAAGTAACTCTTCCTGGATCTCCAGGAAGTCCTGCATCGAGAGGTCCAGGAAACCGCAGTACTTCATCCAGGCGAGTTTGGGGTCACGGTGCCCCAAGACACTCGCCCCTGGCCCCGAGGATGTCGAAACCTGTTTTCCAAGTTTCTTGCCGGCACCGGTCACTTGTACGTCTCCCAGTCGACTGAGCTACGTAAAGTATAACCAGTCTGGCGTCTTCTTGCACACAGAAGCGCCAGGGAAGGGATATCATCTTAATCGCCCCACCCTGGCGCGTTCCATCCACGTGTTTCTCGCTTTAGAAAAAGCTACTGCCCTAACCTGTCAGGGGCCTAATCATCGCCTCCAAGCTCGACCAGGGGCTTAATCATCGCCTTCAAGCTCGGCCGTACCGCCGAACAGTCCGCCACCCTGCAGAGCGAAGCCGACCACGCCTCCCACCTGGATTGTTAGATCCCCCGAGCATTCGAGGTATCGGGTCTCGGCTTCCCACTTGCCAGTATCGGTGACGTTGATCATGAAAGTTGTCCCAAAGGGTGTGATATAGGGGCTGGCCGTGCCTGCGAGCTTCGCCCTCATCTCCCCTGGGATGGCCTGGCCGTCTGTTGTTGTCAGCGTGAATTTGCCTTCAAGCTTACCCGTCAACCCACCCGTAGCCAGATCGATTTTTACCTGAGAGTCATGGATTGTGGTTATCGTAGCCCCATTGAAGCCTAGGGCGACGCAGGCCTGGTCTAAACAGGTGACTGTGCCCTGGTTAACTTCGCCAGTTGTGTTTACAAGGACCTTGCCCGGCGCGTTCACTACACTGATAGCACCGGGGTTGACCAGGTGCAAATCCTGTATGGCCGATGAAAACCTCGTCTTCCCATTATCCGCTGAAGCGGCCATCGGGAGTGCGAGAATGCTCGTGGCAAGTGCGGCGGCCAAGGCAAAGACCAGAATTTTTCGTTTCATATGTCCTCCGAAGAATTAGGGAAATGGCAATCGGCCTGGATGGCTTGCGGCCCATGAACAGGACCCACTCAGATACGGCGCTTCACCAGCCTTCTTCCCCCCGGACCTTCTGTTCGTTTTCGAATCGCTGCGGTGGCACAACAACCCCATGTTTGTGACATGAATTGTAGCACGCGAGCTTCAGAAAAGGGTAAAGGTTAGGTTAAGACGGGGTAGAGTTTCGGTTGCAGCCCTGCAATGGCAACCTGAGCTTCGCCACCTCCAAACTGCATAGCGATCAAGGCCAACCCGTTGGTTAGTTGGGAAGTTCGTCGGGCGTCTTGGTGCTGGAGGTCTTCGCAATGAGCCTGTACCCCAGGCCGCGCTCCGTACCGATTATGCGCGGGATTGAGGAATCGTCCTTTAGTTTCCTGCGCAGGTGTTGTATGTGTACCTTGAGGTACTCTGTTGCGTCAGCATATTCCTGCCCCCAGATCTTGACCAGCAAGTCCTGGTGAGTCATGAGCCTGCCCGGGTTGCTCGCGAGGTGGTACAGCAGGTTGTATTCCGTGGGGGTGAGCCTGACCAGTTGCCCGCTGAGTTTGACTTCCCGCTGAGAAAAATCAATGACTAGGTCGCCGTTGTTCAGCACTGTCTCCTGCTGGCCTGTGGCCACTTGGCCCCTTCGGAGCACTGCCTGCACGCGAGCGAGGAACTCGAGCTGATTGAACGGTTTGGTGATGTAGTCGTCTGCCCCAGTTTCCAACCCGCGCACGATATCCTTGGGCTGGTCTCTGACCGTCAGGATGATAATCAAGACGTTGCTCGACTCCCGAAGTTTGCGACATACCTCGAGGCCATCCATGTCAGGCAACCCGAGGTCCAGAATAACGATGTCTGCGCCTTGCTTTTGGAAAATCTCGATACCTGAGGCGCCGTCCTGTGCCTTGAGAACAGTTGCGTCCGGCCATCGGATCTCAAAACAAAGCGAGACTACTTCCAGAATATCCGGGTCGTCATCTACGATGAGCGCTTTCACTTGTTAGGTCCTCCTGCTCTTAGCAAGAGACTGGTTGCATCGGTGCGCCCTCAGACCTTGCCAGCAACGCTCCTATATTGGCACAACTCGGTAATCTGGTCAATATCACCGGAGGTCACTTCGGCCTCGTGTTTACCAAATCGTAACCCAGACACCACCATCCACCCCCTGACCTTTACCGACGAACGCCGTACGATTATGGCCGTCGATTTCGTGCAAAGAGGCTCATGGGTAACCGGCAGACAGGTGGGGATTACGGCAACGGCAAGGGCCCATATTACTCGCCAGCCAATTGGTGGAAGGGGTGACCGATCATGCAGGTACCTGTCCTGGAACGGGCCCAGAATATCCATTGCCCAAGGTGCAGCTACCGAGCCCTATCTCTGCGAGACCTTGAAGCCCACGGAGTCCAGACACACTCTACCGCTGAAGAGGCTTCTCTCCCACCATCCTCTCCCGAAGAGCCCGAGGGATTACAACCATTGGAGTCGTTTTCTATGTCTGGCATCCCCGAGCGATTACATCCGGCGCTATTGGTCCCTGATGCGGACCCGACTTTCTGGGTGAGCAATCAAGTGGGTCGGTTTCTGAGAGCCGTCGACCAGAGGTGCAAGAAGGGCGAGGTTGTAAATGTGCTGCTGGTAGGGCCAACGGGTACGGGGAAAAGCAGCCTCCCTCGGGAGTTCGCTGCGACCCGAAAGCGTCAGTTTTTCACCATGCATTGCCAGCTTGTGACTGAGCAGGGCGATTGGTGGGGCAGCAAGGAGATGTCCGCTGCAGACGGTACCTACTTCCAAAAAGCAGCGCTTGTGGATGCAGTGGAGACCCCGGGGTGCGTCATTCTATTGGATGAGGCCAACCGCACCCATCCAGAGAACCTGAATGCTCTCTTCGGCATCCTCGACCACCGCAGGAGGGTATGGGTAGCGGCGTTGGAACGCGAGGTCGTGGTAGCGCCGGGCGTGACTTTCTTCGTCACGTTGAATGAGGGCCTTGACTACGTGGGCACAAGCTCGGTGGACAGAGCGCTTAGGGACAGAATGTCCAACACTATCCGCTTGGACTATCTGCCAGCCAAGGTGGAAACGGGACTCCTCATGAGGCGGATCGGTGTCGACGATGAGACCGCTCGGGGACTTTCAGAGTTTGCTCAAACGGCTAGGAAGAACCCCAAGCTCGGGCTGTCGGTATCGACCAGACAACTGTTGGAGTGCGCAGCCCTGGTGAAAGGGGGGCTGCCGGTCCATGAGGCGGTACTCTTCGCCGTCGCCAACGGAGCTGTCGAGGACGTCGACAAGAAGGCGATCCTTCAGGCTCTGCAGGTCTCCGGACGGATAGACGCTGCCTATGTGAACAACCCATCTGGCGAAGAGGAATAACCTCGCCGTGCTTGAGGAAGGCGCAGGGCCTGGAGCCGGACAAGAGAGGCGCAACCTTTCCGATTTCTGGCGACACGACCGTTCGGATGACCGTGGCCAGGAACTTGTCTCGGTGCTACAGGGCGCCGACATCCTCATAGGCAACATGGGGAGCGACATCCGTGTCACCTGGTCCGGGATGGGGCTCTCCTTCACTAACCTCCAGAAGCGAATCGTAGCCCTTGACTATGGCCCTCTCGAAGACAAGGGGTGTCCGTTTCCTGGTCCAGCGGTCGACGAGGTCGTTGGATATGCCGCGCACGAGGGTGGCCATTGCCTGTGGAGCGAGCCTTGGGCCGAGGAGGAAATTCGCGAGCTCGTGCTTACAAGGTGGTCAGTGCTCCCCCCCGCCCTTCAGCAAGACTGGCTACGGGACCAACGGTCTGTAGTTGCCGCGCTCTTTCGCCTGCAGAATATCCTCGAGGATGCCTATGTTGATCACCACGTTGCCCAAAGATGGCCTGTCCTGGGCGAATATCTCAGGGTGGCAAGGAGAAAACTGCACGAGCGAAACCACGTTGATCGAGATGCCATAGCCATAACTGATGGCCCGGACCGGAATGCCGTCATCGACATATGGGTCAGTGTCTCGCTGTACAACCAACATCTCCCACCCCAGAGATCGGCGCCGGTCGATAGAGTGCTGAGCGCGCTTCTTGCCTTGACCCTGCGTTCGATCGGTGAGGAAAGTGCGGGAGCGAGGCACACGCTCTCGATGCCCGCTGCCGTGGCTTTGTGGCAGGACTTCTCGGTCAAAGAAACACGATTATCACCCGAACTCGAGAAGCTCGTGGGAAAGGAAAGGAAACTCGACGACTTTGATAATGTGGGAGCCCCTCTCGATAGAGGGCGCCAAGTGGTTCAGCTCCCGAAAGACTTGATGGATAGGGTAATAGAAACAAGGGCTCGGCAGGTGGAGGACATATCGCAAGCGGTAGCACAGGCGCTTGGAGAGGACCCTAGGAAGGTGGCGGCAACAGCGAAGAAAGCTAAGTATGACCCCGAGCGAGCGATGACGGTGATTTCGCAAGTTGAGCCGATTGTCCGAGACATCAGCGAGGCTTTCCAGCGCCACCGCGAGTCCAGGTCCGGGTGGCTTCACGGGCTTACACATGGCAGGCTCGACGACCGGCGCCTTTGGAAACCCTCCGTCGGGGACAACAACTATTTCAAGCGAAAGGAAGTAATTGGCAGACCGAGTCTGACAGTGGGGCTTCTCCTCGATGTTTCAGGGTCCATGAAGGCCCACATGCCAATTATCGAACAGACCGCTGCAGTGTTTTCCCAGGGGCTGATGGACGTGCAAGGGGTGGAGGTGGCTATTTGGTGCTATACCGGCAAGGGCGCGAACGTCGCGCTCACTCGAGTCTTTGACCAGTTCGTTCGGAAGCTGTGCCTCGGTGAGATCCAGCAGGGCGGGGGCACCCCCTCCGGGGCCGCCATCGCGGCAGCGCAAGTGTTTTTGAGTCATGCTAGAGGAAAAACGAAGCTTCTTATTCACTTCACTGACGGAAGGCCTGACAGCGCTGCCCACGTGATAAGAGCCGTCAATTCGTGCAGGGATGCAGACATTCATGTGCACGCGATTGGCTTGCCACAACACAGGGACATGCTTTCTAGTCAATACGGGGAGGACTGCTTCGAAGCGATCGAGGAAGTGCCCCAACTTCCACACGCAACCGCCAGAATAGTTAAGAAGTTAAGCGGGCCCATGGAGGGCCCGAGCCTGGCTGCTTTGCTTTAGGCGTCCGAGAAATCTTCCGCAGGGACCTGCCCGGTGGCCCTTAGGTACAGCGTAATAGCACGCACCCGGGGGTCCTTCGACTCCGGCGGAGTGCCCATCTTTGCAAAGATGGCGTTAACATACCTCTCCAACATCTTGGGGTCGACGCCCAGCACCTCGGCGATGGCGGTGTTCTTGTAGCCTTTCGCCATCCAACTCAACACCTCGAGCTCTTTCGGAGTCAGTTCCTTGAGCAAAGTCGCCTTGGCGTCACCTACGGTCGCCAGTCCTTCCATGACCGCCGGATCAACAATGACCCTTCCGGCAACCACCGAGTTGCTCACCTGGACTAGCTGTTCAGACCTGTCGACGGTGTGCTTGAGAAGGTAGGCATAGCCAACAGATACCCGTCTGAAGAACGCCCTGAGGGCCTTGATGCCATTCAAATCGTAGTAGGAAGAGAGCATCACCATGGGAAGGCTGGGTGCGGACTCCCTGACCATTTCGAGTCTTTCCACGGTCTCCGGCTGAAGGACTTTGAACCCGAGCAGCGCGACATCTGGCTTCAGGTCTAGGACTGCCGCCACCAGAGAGTCACCGGAAGTATCGTTTGAGGCTCCAACAACTTCGACGCACGGTTCGAGCCCTGCGGAAAGGGGCCCAGCAGCCTTTCGCCCCGACCTCGATGGAGCGACAATCTGGTAGGCTTGCTCCACGACCGGGTTTGCATCTTTCAGATCGGGGGACTGGGGCGCACTGTGGTTGGCAAAGAAAGATCGGTAGGCTTCCAGCAGTACCTGTTGCTCTTCAGCTATGTAGAGCCTTGTCGTTTTCCTCGCATCGGGCATGCTCCACCCTCCATTTCCCCACTCATTCCGCATTATGACACGAATGTCTGGTTTCAACAAGTGTAGCAGATGGGCCTGCCCGTAGGTATTTTCCAGGGCACGGCAAGCGGTGAAAAGGGCCAAAAGTCCCATATTCTAGAAAGCTCGGGATAGGATTGCGTATGAAAATCGCCTGAGTTAGAATAGGGAAAAGGAAAGACCCAACTGGACCTGCCCTGCAAAGACGTTTCCAGTTGGGCCTACGGAGGGCTGTATGACCGGCCTGCGCCAGTCTGCTGCGACCTTCAATCGTGGCGCGCTATCTAAGTTTGGCTTTATTGCGCTTGCTTATCTTGACCTTCTCCTCACCCTTGTTGCCATGCAGCACGGCTTCAGCGAGATGAATCCGTTTATGGCCCGCTTCCTTCCCAAGCCAATGGAGCTCTTCCTGGTTAAAGTTGCCGCTCCACCGTTCATCGCCTGGCTTGTTCCCTCTAAGCTTCTTCTGCCATCTATTGCTTTGGTTCTTGCCATCACCGGCTGGAACATCGCCGAGTTGGTCTCGTCGCTCTAGGCCTCAGGCTCCATTACTTGTCAGCAAAGTCCTCCGCTGGGAGCAGTCCAGTCGCACGCAGATAGAGCGTGATCGCATGCACCCGCGCGTGCTTGGACGATTCTACGTTGTTGCCCAGCTTGCTATAAATGCTGTTGATGTGCCGTTCCACTGTTTTGGGCTCGAGGCAAAGAATCTCAGCAATGGTGTTGTTGCGGTAGCCCTTCGCCATCCAGCTCAGGACCTCCAATTCCCTGGGGGTTAACTCCTTGAGCATGGCCGCCTTTGACTCGTTGGAGGTGATGAAGCCCTCCATTACCGCTCGGTCCAGGATTATGCGGCCTTCTGCCACGGAGTAGATCACCTGGGTGAGCTGTTCGACCGTATCGATGGTGTGCTTGAGCAGGTATGCACACCCTGCCGAGGCTCGTGCCGAAAACTCCCTCAGCGCCTTGATGCCCTTAACATCGTAGTAGGCGGATAGCATGACCAGCGCCACGTTTGGGGCGCTCTCGCGGACGAGTTCCAGCTTCTCGACGGTGGCCGGCTGAAGCAGCTTGAAACCAAGTAACATCACGTCCGGTTTGAGGGCCAGCGCAGCAGCCACCAGGGCATCGCCCGAGGTATCGCCCGAGGAGCCGACTACCTCTATATTGGCTTGGGGAAGGAAGAACGATTGGTACGCTTCCCTCAGTATCTGCTGCTCTTCCGCTATGTATAGTTTGGTCCTGCTATCGGTTCCTCGCACGTGCCCCTCTGCTAGGTAGGGTCTCAACTTGTTAGTGGTTGACACAGAGCACCACCCTCTACTTACCTTGAATATGTCTATGTGCTATGTCGGCTTGCCGGTTTCCGTTTGGGTGCTCCAACCTGACAGGGGCGACGAAGGGTCTTTTCCCTCCACCTCACCTCTGTTGCGGCTATTATGATTCGAGCACCCATATTATTACACCAGGGAAGTACGCGTTCCCTACCGAGCCAACCCCCAAATTCTTTGGGTGCTAGCCCCCAACAATTTTTGGATGAAAGCCCCAGTCAAATGTTGGTGTTGACTTTCTCCCATCATTGCTCCCTGGCTGCTACGCTTTCACACGTCGGCACAGGCAAGAACCCACGTTTGGGTGAGCACCTTAACACGAATCGGACTTCCATAATATCACACGCAGGCGGGGAAAACTACAGGAGGTGAACCTTGCACACACCCAAGGCGGTGAACTAGGCAGCCAGGGGTTGCCAGTACAGATTAGGAACAAACTACTTAGGAACACAAGAGGCAAGAAAAAAGGAGGATTCAATGAGTAACATACTGAAGAGGTTGCACGGGGAACAGCGCGGCATCACGGGTCTTGAGACGGCCATCATCCTCAT
>ORJL010637208.1_pt1 | contig 18666 bp, 15 predicted proteins | sample 1779941 | NCBI WGS metagenome assembly ORJL01 (sample SAMEA104232317, study PRJEB22302) | groundwater metagenome | biome: forest; feature: aquifer; material: groundwater | place: USA | collected 2011-08-07 | depth 5.8 m | reverse complement strand
TGACGAAGGCCTGCTTCATCTCCCCTTCGGGGATGCCTAGCTCCTGGAGAAGATCCCTGATCTTGGATCCTGTCGCCAACTCCACGGTGAACGACTGGCCGTGGGGTATCTCCGGGCGGTACTTGCGTAGGGTGGCATAGAGCCTGACCTGAACGCTTATCAACGGGACTCATTCCTTCTTATCGAAGTACCAGCTATAAAGAAGGCCCATGTCCTCAGGAAAGACGCCCAAGCGGCCTCCATCAGCCACCCGCCGGCCCATCGCCGACAATTCGCCATTATAAAAAACGTTGCTGACCTCGTCCGATCTGAGGCCCAGCCTGGCCAGCACCGTCTCGATAGTGTCTTCCGGGCAAATCTCCACGTGGACCACGGAGTCCGCGGTTACCTGCCGCGTGGGCGCGATGCGCCTCAACTTCCCGTACAGCCTCACTTCGAGGGCCAACGCCCAGTTCCGTCAACAGTAAAGGAGAGACATGTCCCTGGGAAAGAGACCCATTCTGTCCCCGTCCTTGACCTCTTGTTCCGGTCCGGCCAGGCGTCCGTTCAGGAATATGTTGCTCACCTCTTCCCTGGCCACCCCCAACCGGCGCAGGACCGCTTGCACAGTCTCCCCTTCCGAGACTTCGACAGCTACTGTTGAATCAGAGTTGACCTCCTTCAGGGTACCAAAACGCCTGAGCTTTCCGTACAGCCGGACTTCAACAGCCACTTCTGCGCTTCCCTGGAAAGTGGTGATTCTGTCTTACAGCTCGAAGGCGTAAACTTTATCCAGTTCCTCGTCCGGCACGTCGAAAACGGTGTTGTGAGGAGGCAAAGGCTCCAGCCTCATGAACTCGGGAAGGCGATCATGCGCGTTGGTGAAGCCGGCGGCCTCGTTGAAGGCGCGCTCGGCCTTGATGACCCGCAAACCGTACGGCACAACGTCATCGGCGGTCATGCTCACCCCGCACATGGCGTTGACCGACCTGTACATGCCCTCAAAGCCCTCGGCGTCATCCAGGACGGCGAAGACGATGAAGAGGCAGTACCCGGTCGAATCGATGAACGCGGTAGTAGCCTGGAAGTGGCGGGAAAGTTCGGCCTTGTTCACGGCGAAGGGATCAGCCTTGCCCGCAACCCCGAGAATCTCGGGCGCAATAGTGTAGCCAGAGGTATGGTCGGCCCCCATGGTGGAGGTAGCATAGGTCACGCCGATTCCCTTCACTGCCCTGGGATCATAGGCGGGCATGGCCTGCCCCTTGACCACAGGCACCCTGGTGACCCCAAAGGCCTGCGCCGTGAAGGCCGTGCCGTTTCCAATGATTCGCCCAAGGGGGGTACCCTTGCCCACCTCCTTGAGCAGCTTGATGGCCCCAGCCGAGTCTCCGAATTCGAGCAAGCCCCCGTCCATGGCTACCGCAATGGTGGCCCCCGCCTCGATAGTGTCCAGGCCCACATCGTTGCAGATGCGATTCATTTCCGCCACCTGGTCGATGTCATCGATGCCACAGTTGGGGCCAAAGGCCCAGTCAGACTCATACTCCAGGCAGCCCACGTGATAAGCGCCGCTGGGCTTCGCAATGACGTTGGAGCACTTTATGACACATCCGGGATGGCAGGCATGGGCGACCTTGCCGCTCCCCTTCCTTACCATAGCCAGCTCATTGATGACCTCGCCGCTGACCTTGGCCGCCCCCTCGAATCGCCCGGAGCTGAAGTTCCTCGTGGGTAGCCCGCCCGCCTCATTCATAATGTTGATGAGGACGGCTGTGCCGTAGTTGGGCAGGGCCTGGCTGGTGACCGGGTGGGAGAGGAGGGCCTTCGTCAGCTTCTTTATCTCCCGCTGGAAAGCCGCCTTATGCACAGGCTGGACGCCGGGACCTCCCCGGTCATCGATGACCATGGCCTTGATCCTCTTGGCCCCCATCACGGCTCCCAGGCCGCCACGACCGGCATAGCGGCCGGGGCCGTTCTCCCGGTCGTTGACCGAGATCCCGGCATTGGTCAGGCGCATCTCCCCCGCTGGCCCAACGCCCACCACCGCCACCCCCCGGCCGAACTGCCTCCAGAGCAGGCGGTCCACCTGGTACATTCCCTTGCCAACCAGTCCATCAGCGGGCAGCAAGGAAGCTCCAGTCTGGTCCACCTTCAATATCCAGAACTTGTCGTCCTGGGGCTCGCCTTCGATCACGATGGCTTTGAGTCCCAGGCGGGCTATCTTCTGGGAAGCCAGCCCGCCGGCATTGGCTTCCTTGATGGTCCCAGTCAGCGGGCTCTTGCCGCCCACCGAAAGCCTGCCAGAGCTCGGAGCGTTGGTGCCTGATAACAGGCCGGGTGCGAGCACCAGCTTGTTGTTGGGTCCCAGGGGATGGCAGGTTGGGGGGACTTCATCGGCCACTATGGAGGAGGTCAACGCCCGGCCTCCCAGGAACCGGAGGCGCTCCGGAACGTCCTCGAAGCGGCAGTTCCGGCCGGCCATGTCCACGCGGAGAATCTTGCTCATTGTCACGCTTCCTTTCCAAGTTACTATCGGGCGGCCGTTAATTGCTGGGAGGCTCTCTTGTATCTAACAGTGTAACTACTCAGCCACAAAGTCACAAAGACACGAAGGAGATCACAACTATATGAACGATGTATGCTGCTTCGACAATGGCCTTTGCTATTTCTTCTTCACGTTCCGGAAGAGGCTTGTATTCCATAACTTTCTTTGTACCTTGGTGTCTTAGTGGCTGAGAGCCACCTAACAGCTAGATAAGTGCGACTCCGGATCGCGAAGGTGGATTCCCGAATAGGGTGTTTCGGGATGGGTGGGATTATACATCTGCATCGAAGCGATGTCAAATCTTCTTCAGGCGAGTCTGTTGAACATCACCCAACTCCGTAGCCGGGGTCGTCCCCGACCCCGGCCGTCGGCATCGGGGACGATGCCGACGGCCGGCAGTTATTCAATAGTCTTCTCCAGGCTGGTGTTGACAAATCCTTAAGCCTATGCTAGATTTGCACTGTATATGATAGTATGAGCATAGGCTATTTTAGCCTATGCTCAACGCATCGGACATCTCAGGAGAGGATGGATGGAAACTAAGACGGTAGGAGCCCTGGAGGAGATCATCAAGGTCAACGCCTCCTTCCCATATACAGAACCGGCTCGGGCCTGGAAAGAGAAGGGTGGGAAAGCAGTTGGGTTTAACTGCATCTTTATCCCGGAAGAGCTCATCCATGCGGCGGGCCTGCTCCCTTACCGGGTTACGGGTAACGACAAGGAGCTGGCCGTAGACAATGCCAATGTCTACCTGTACACCAGTACCTGCTCCTATATCCGCAGTTGCTTTGAGCTGGCTCTGGGCGGACAGTATGACTTCCTGGATGCGTATCTGTCCACTTCCGCCTGCGAGGGCGTCCAGCGGCTGGGGGAGATCTGGAGCGCCTATCTGAAAATACCCATGCTCATGACCGTGGATGTTCCCCGGAAGATCAATGACCGGTGCAAGGATTACTACCGGGGTGATCTTGAGCTCGTGAAGAAGCGTCTGGAGGAGCATTTCGAGGTAAAGATCAACGATGAGAAGCTCTGGGAGAGCATCAAGCTTTATGATGAGACCCGGGCGCTCTTTCGTGAGCTATACGAGATGCGGAAGGCCGAGCAGCCGCCCATCTACGGGTCGGAGGTCATGGAGCTGCTCAATGCGGCCGTGCGGATGCCCAGGGAGGAGTACAACCCGCTTCTCAGGAAGGCCATACAGGAGCTTAAGGACTCGGGTCGGGCCTTGACGGGCAAGACCCGGGTAATGGTCAGCTCCAGCGTGCTGAATAATGCCGAGTTCATTCGGGGAGTGGAGAAGTTGGGGGCATTGGTGGTTACCGATGATGTCTGCACGGGGGCCCGCTACTTCTGGGAGCCGGCATCGGAGAACATGGCCGATGATCCCCTGCAGGTGCTGGCCAACCGGGCTTTGGGCACAGGTTTCCCCTGTCCCAGGACCAACCCGCCCACCCACCGGACGGAGCGCATCCTGAAGATGGCCGAAGACTGGCGGGTGAACGGGGTGATCGCCCTGACCATGCGCAACTGCGCCCCGTACGTCCTGGACCTCCCCATGTGGAAGGAGAAGCTCGAGCAGCGGGGAGTATCCGTGCTGGACCTGGATATCGAGTACGGGGCGTCGGTCAGCGGGCCGGTAAGGATCCGGGTAGAGGCCTTCGTTGAGATGCTTTCCATGCAAGCCTGGTAGAGGGAGAGATAGATGAAAGTAACTGAGATCGATCTGACTGCATATGATAAGTGCATTGTGGCCCTGGAGAAAATCCGGGAGCACCGGATGTCGACGGGCCCGATTGTCAAGGGTGAGGAGCTCTACTACACGCTCTTGATCCAGCTCTTCCGAGAAGTGCGTCAGGCCTGGGACGAGGGCAAGCCCTTCTTCCTCTACGAGATGTCCGTCCCTGCCGAGCTCTTCGTGGGCATGGGTGTGCCGGCCATGGAGTACGACATGATCTGTGGGAGCATGACCACCCTCCTGCGGGCCCACGAGGCAGTCTATGGCGCGGCGCTCAAGATCGGGGTCAGGGAGGAGATTTGCTCCGCCCAGCGGACGCCCATCGGGATACTGGCCAAGGGCTGGTTCCCCAAGCCTGCCGGCATCGTGTATACCAACCTGGACCAGTGCGATAACTGCGCCCAGTCGGCCAACATCCTGGGAGAGATCTATGACGTCCCTACCTACTTCCTGAACCGCCCCATGCGCTGGTGGAGCGAGCGAGGCGTGAAGATGATGACAGGGGAATTCGAGGATGCTGTCGCGTTCCTGGAGGAGCGGACCGGCCGGAAGATGGACTGGAATAAGCTGAAAGAGGCCATCGCGATCTCCGTGGAACAGGTCAAGCTCATCCGGGAGATCCACGAGCTGATCATGGCCAAGCCCTGTCCGGTAAGGGCCCGGGCGGCCAGCTTTGCTCACTGGATACGCTGGAGCTACGCCGGCCGGCAAGAGGGGCTGGACTACTTCCGGGCCTTCCGGGACGAAGTCAAAGCGCTGGCAGACCAGGGAAAGGGGGCCGTGCCCAACGAGCGGTTCCGCCTGATGAGCCTCTTCACCCCGCCCCAGAACCAGATGAAGATGCTGGACTGGCTGGAGCATGATAAGGGAGTGGCCCTGGTGGCCGAGCCCTATTACTTCAGGGTTGGTCCTTGGGACATGGACCCCTCCAAGCCCCTGGAGAGCCTGGCCCGCCAGTACTATCATGAGTCCTACTATCGCTTCTATAGCCAGATGGAGGAGTACCTGGACATGATCGTCCAGGATGCCAAGGAGAGCGGAGCCCAGGCGGCCCTGAATTGGTTCAACTCCAAGTGCCGCATGGGCGGGGCCATGAGCAAGATAGTCAAGGATACGCTGGCGGAGAAAGTGGGCATCCCCACCCTTACCGTAGATGTGGACCTCCTGGACCCGTCTCCCGCTTCTGAGAAGCGGACGAAAGAGAGGATCGAGGGCTTCCTGGAGTCCATTTCCATAGGCGCCGCAGGCACTGCTTCGGCCGCCTGAGCCGTCGGGAACGGTCGTTCCCTCCCCGCGGCCAGGCCGCGGATTTTATAAAGCAGTCAGCCCCTCCAAACGGAGGGGCTGACTGCTTTCAACCGTGATCGATAGGGCCCGCCGGCCCTAGAAAGGGCCGGCTATCGAGCAACACAAAGGCCCTCAGTCCAGAATAGGCAGGGTTTTCCGGTCCCGATAGGCGGGGCTTTCCAGCCCCGCCGGCGCCGGCCATGGTTCGGTGCGTTCGTACCCCAAATGGAGGGGCTGGCTGCTTTTATTCAGCGCGAGGCGGTGGTCACCATCCCTCCGAGTAGTTCCTGCTGAGAAAGGGGATGTAGGCCTTCGGCACGTTGCCACTGCTATAGCGCAGCAACGTGCCGCTCGCGCCTACAGCCCAGCCTGTCTGGGGACTGGGGAACTGGACGAAGAGAAGAGTCTGGGTGGTGGGGGAGCTCTGGGCAGTCCAGGTGGCGCCGCCGTTGGTAGTCTTCAGGATGACGCCTCCCTCGCCCACCGCCCACAAGTTCTGGGAATCCAGAGCGGTCACGGACCACAGGTTGCTGCTAGTTCCAGAGGCTTGCGGTGTCCAAGTGCTGCCTACGTCGGCTGAGTGGAGGATGACGCCTCCAGTGCCCACGGCCCATACGTCAAAGTTGTTGGCATAGGCCACGGACAGCAGCGTATTGGTAATGCCGGACGATTGGGCGGTCCAGGCAAATTGCCCCTCAATGGTAGCGCTCCTGAGGATGGTCCCACTGGTCCCGACAGCCCATGCGATAGCGCTGTTGTAGAAGGCTACAGAAGTCAGATGCTGGATCGTTCCGGATGACACAGGCGCCCACGTGGCGCCGCCGTTGATGGTCCTGAGAGTAGTTCCGTTATAGCCCACCGCCAACCCCGTGCTACTGTCCCCGAATGTGACTGAAAGTAGATGGTCCGAGGTCCCGGTAGACATGGCGGTCCAAGTGTTCCCGCCGTTACTCGTCCTGATGGCGGTTCCCAGATTCCCTACGGCCCAACCGATCTGGCTATCAGCCAAGGATAAGGCGTTCAGGTCCAGGGTGGTGCCGGATGTCTGCGGCGTCCACGTACCGCCGCCGTCTGTGGTCTTCAGTAGAGTCCCCGAACCGCCCGATATGAAGCCGGTGGAGATGGTCGGGAACTGCACGGACCACAGGTGCACGGCGGCGCCGGAGGATACCGCGCTCCAGAGGTCACTGGTTCCGGCGGCGGGGGCCGCCGTTGTTTTGGAGGTGTCCGATACCAGGTCTTGCCCGAGAGAGACCCCAACATTCCAGCCAGGATCCAGCAGCGCCGCGAAAAGCAGCGCCAGGACGGCCAAGACGAGAGCGGCTCTACCTGCGGTTGGGAAATGCCTTTTGTTCAAAGTAAAGTTAGCCTCCAGCATACACTCTTGTGTCACGAGGTGATTCATGCCCGTTTTCCCCCGACACGTGGCGGTCCTTTGCCAGGTATCTATACTATACTTGTATTTATACAACACCTGGGGGGCTAGAAGCAAATGATCGCGGAGCAACCAGCTTCTTCCAGTGGCCGTCGGTATGGCTCCCCATATCGAGCGAAACCGTCAGCCCCTCCGAGAGGAGGGGCTGACTCGTTGTCCGAAACCGTGCGGTCGCCGGCTCACCACCCCACGGCGTGGTTCTTACCGACGTAGGGCAGGATGAGCCGGTTCGTGCTCGTCACCACCGTGATGTCGAAGTGGAGCTTCAAGTCGTTGAGCCATGTGGCGGGCTCTGCCACCGGTCGGAAGTACTCCTTGTAGACCCCTGGCGTTGCCGGCGGCGTCATCACGAAGCTGAACCGCCCGGTCTGGCCTGGAGCCACGCTCTCCTGGTCTAGACCCGTCGGGCGGGTGGAACTAATCCAGTCGCCCGAGGTGTAGAAGGAACTTGCCCGGTCGGTGGGATTGGAAGTACCTAGCCGGAGGGGGTTCGCCCCGTCCCGGTACCAGGTGGCCGTGCCCGCATTGCGCAAGTCCACCCAGGCGGGGGCTTGCTGCCCGGGTGTCATGAGCGCGGAGTAGGCTTTGCCCGCGTACTCGGCGGCGTAGTCTGGGGTTGGCGCCTCGTAATGGAGTATTGTGCCGAAAGCCCCCACTGCCCATCCGGTCCACGCAGCCGTGAAGGCTACCGAATATAGCATCCAGTTGGTAACCTTTGTTGCTACCTCCCAACTGCTGCCCCCGTTAGATGTCCTCAGAATCGTGCCGCCGTCTCCGCTGATCCACCCTGTGCTATCGTCCAAGAACCCTACTGAATAAAGGGTCCATATGAAGCCCTGTACGCCGGCGAGCCCCGAAGACTGGGCTGTCCAGCTAGCGCCCCCGTCGGTCGTCTTGAGGATGGTCCCAATATCTCCGGAGCCCACCACCCAGCCGGTCTGAGAGTTTGCGAAAAAAACGGAATGAAGTCTCTCGCCAGTGGCGATCAGGCGGACCCAGTTCGCCCCGCCGTCGACCGTTTTCACAATAGTTCCGGCGTCGACGATTAATGCAGTCTGCGCGTCCAGGACTGCTATGTCGTTGACGTCACTACCGGCGGCGCTTTGCTTGGTCCAATGGGATCCCCCATCAACAGTCCTCAAGACGGTGCCGTTGCGTCCTCCTGCCCACCCAGTATTGAGGTCCGCAAAAGCGACGGAAAGGAGGTCGCGGTCAGTGCCCGAGCTTTGTGGTGTCCATTTCGTTCCACCATCCTTGGTGCTGATTATCGTTCCCACATTGCCCACAGCCCAACCGTTGCTCGCATCTATGAAAGTAACCGAGAAAAGGTCCCATTCCGTACCTGAACTTAGTGAGTTCCAACTTGCTCCTCCGTCGGTCGTCTTGAGTATGATGCCATTTCCACCAACAGCCCACCCAGTCCGGCTGTCGATGAAGCTTACCTTGTGGAAGGTATGGTAGGTGCCTTGGCGAAGTGAAGTCCAGGTGTCCCCACCATTGCTGGTCTTAACAATCGTACCTCCGTGGCCAACAGCCCATCCGGTGCTGGCATCGATGAATGTGCCTGCGTAGACCGGGGGAGTAGACGCTCTCGACTGCTTTGTCCAACTGTTCCCGCCATCAGTTGTCTTGATAATGGTGCCGCTTCCTATGGCCCAGCCGGTCTGGGAATCTAAGAAGGCCACTGTTCGGAGGTCGGAGGACGTGCCCGTGGTGAGCCGGACCCAACTGGTCCCACCATCGGTGGTCTTGAGCATCGTGCCCCCCGTTCCGACCACCCAGCCAGTCAAGACATCGATGAATGTGACGCCTTTGAGAACGGCATAAGAAGGTACGACCGAGGCCTGAGGAGTCCAACTGGCGCCACCGTCCGTCGTCTTGATTATGGTGCCCAAATAACCCACGGCCCAGCCTGTTTGGCTGTCAACGAACTTGACGCCTAGCAGGGACCATGTAGTGACGGGCGGTTGGGTAGTCCAGGTGCTTCCGCCGTCCGTAGTTCTCAAGACCGTGCCCCTCCAGCCTACGGCCCAGCCGTTGCGCGGATCTACAAAAGTCACCGCTTCAAGGTCGTTGGTGAATGTTGTCGTTTGGCGAGACCAGGTTGTCCCTCCGTCTAATGTCTTGAGGATGGTGGCACCGGCTCCGACTACCCAGCCAGTCCGGCTGTCCACAAAGGTCGGAGACATCAAGGTGTTAGTGACAGTAGATGACTGGATGATCCAGGTGTCCCCTCCATCCGTCGTCTTGAGGATGGTGCCAAGATTGCCCGTAGCCCATCCCGTTTGAGAGTCCAAGAATGTTATCGCGGACAGCGTATTCCCCTGCGGCAACGGGTTCTGCCACACCCAGCGGCCCTCGCCAGCGGCGGCTAGGCCCCGGTAGTCGCTCGGTGCAGCCGGCGCGCCGCCATGGCCCGAAGGCTCGTCGGCCCGAGCCGGAAGGCCGGCAGCCTGGAACATGAGCGCAATTAGGGCGAAAACCAACGGCACAATGGCTCGCTTGTCAATTGACCTCAGGAGACGCAACATGAGATTCACCAGCCGGCCGATTGGTTCCGGGACGCGATCGGCACGAAAGCAGCCACAGGCATAGGGGTTGTGGATGGCATGGGCGTGGGCATGGGCGTAGGGGTGGCCGTGGGCGTCGGCGCGGGCGCAGGGGCGCTGGCGTCGCCCGTGTAATGGAGGATGGTGCCTAAGTCGCCAACGGCCCAGCCGTTGCCCGAGGGTGCGAAGGCCACGGCGTGAAGATTTTGAGTGGTGTTCGAGGTTTGGGAAACCCAAGTCAGTCCCCCATCGGTTGTCTTTAAAATCGTCCCGCGTCCTCCAACAATCCACCCCGTCTGCGCGTCCACGAAGGCTACAGAACTGAGGCCTATGGCAGTACCTGACGACTGGGAGTTCCAGGTGGCTCCGCCGTCGGCGGTCTTCAGGATAGTACCGGAGCCTCCCACGATCCAACCGGTCTGGGCGTCCACAAAGGTCATGGAGGAAAGGTTAACAAGCGTGCCGGAGTCTCGAGGAACCCAAGTAGCCCCGCCGTCGGTCGTCCTGTACATCGTGCCCGAACCCCCCACAGCCCAGCCGGTGCTGCTATCAGCAAAGACGATGGATCTGAAATAACCGGTGATGTATGCGCCAAATGAGTGGCGCGTCCAGGTGGTGCCTCCGTCGGAGGTCTTGAGGAGCGTGCCATAATCTCCTGCGGCCCACCCTGTATCAGCATCAAGAAAGTACACAGAGGTGACTGTCTCTGTAGTGCCCGAGGACGAAGGAACCCAGGCAGCACCTCCATTAGTGGTTCTAAGAATAGTGCCCTTGCCTCCTACAGCCCACCCATCTTGCGCGCCCAGAAAAAAACGCCTGACAGATACTCATTAGTGCCCGAGGGCTGCGCCGACCAGTTGGCGCCGCCATCCGTTGTCTTTAGAACAGCGCCTTTATTTCCTACCGACCAGCCGGTCTGGCTGTCGAGGAAAAACACGGAAGTCCGTGTACTGCTAGTCCCGGACGTTTGCTTGTTCCAGGTGTTGCCCCCGTCCGTTGTTTTCAGAAGGAGACCTCCAACGCCAGCCGCCCAGCCTGTTTGGGAATCCGAAAAGGCGACTGCCCTAAACTCGGCGTCGGTACTTGAGAATTGGAGTATCCACGTTGAGCCTCCATCTGTTGTCTTGAATATTGTACCGCCGGCTCCTACGGCCCAGCCGATCTGTCGATCGATGAAAAAGGTTGAGGACTGCCAACCTAACGCTCCAAGCGTCTGGCGGCTCCAGGTGGTTCCCCCGTTGGTTGTGCGCAGAATATCGCCGTACCACCCCGAGGCCCAACCGGTTTGGGAATCTATGAAGGTCACAGAGCTTAGATTGGTCGTGATGCCTGATATCTGTGCTGTCCAGGTTGCTCCTCCGTCTGTGCTCCTAAGAAGAATGCCTTCCTGCCCAACCGCCCACCCGATGACCGTGTCCACGAAGGATACTGAAAATAGGGCCTTAGTAGTGCCTGACGTCTGGAGAATCCAGTTCGTGCCACCGTCGGTGGTTTTCAAGACTGTGCCGCCGGCACCCACGGCCCAGCCATTATAGGCGTCCACGAAGCTCGCTGAGGAGATCCCGTTCGCAGTGCCGGAGATCTGCTTCGTCCAAGAGCTCCCTCCGTCCACTGACTTGAGAATCACGCCATTACTACCCACCGCCCAGCCGGTCGCCGCATCGATAAACGCTATTGAGAACAAGGTCTCAGTAGTGCCAGAGGTTGCTGTGATCCAGGAGGTGCCTCCGTCTCTGGTCTTGATGATAGTCCCAGCCGCGCCAACAGCCCACCCCATCTGCGCATCAACTGAAGCGGCTCCCAAGAGGTTGTTGCCGGTGGGCAGCGGGTTTTGCCAGACCCAGCGGCCCTCGCCGGCGGCGGCTGGGCCCCGGTAGTCGCTCGGTGCAGCCGGCGCGCCGCCATGGCCCGAAGGCTCGTCGGCCCGAGCCGGGGAGCCGGCGGTCTGGAGCAGGAGCGCAATTAGGGCGAAAACCAGCGGCACAAGGGCTCGCTTGTCAATTGACGTCAGGAGACGCAACATGAGATTCACCAACCGGCCGATTGGTTCCGGGACGCGATCGGCACGAAAGCAGCTACAGGCATGGGTGTTGTCGCGGGCGTTGGCGCAGCTGAGGGCATGGGGGTTGGCGTTTGTGTCGGCGTGGGGGCAGCGCCCTCTGCCGAGTAGTGGAGGATGGTGCCGTTCTCGCCGACGGCCCAGCCGGTGGACGCGTTGACGAAGGAAGCCGCCGAAAGGTTATTGAACGTGACGGAGGTCTTCGCGGTCCAAGTGGCCCCTGCGTCCTCCGTCTTTAGGATAGTGCCCGCCCCGCCCACGGCCCATCCTGTCTGCGCGTCGACAAAGGCTACACCACTCAGCCCGCTTGGCGCCCCAGAGGAAAGTTGGTTCCAAGTCCTGCCCCCGTCGGTGGTCTTGTAGATGCCGTAACCACCAACGGCCCAGCCGGTCTCGGAATCCAGAAAACTTCCTGAGACCATGCTCGCTGCTGTCGAATTTGGTGTCCAGGTGACGCCCCCATCAGTGGTACTAGCTACGATGCCGTCCCCGATAGCCCAGCCGGTGTTGGTATCAAGAAAAGCAACCCAGTGAAGGTTGCGGGCCGTGCCTGAGGTCTGGGGCGCCCAGCTGCCGCCACCATCGACCGTCTTCAGGATGGTTCCGCTGTCTCCCACGGCCCATCCCCTTTTGGCATCTATGAAGCTAACCGAAGAAAGAGCGACCACGGTCTTAGACAATTGCGAGGCCCAGTTGGCCCCTCCATCGGACGTGTATAGGATAATGCCGCTCGCACCGACGGCCCAGCCCATGCTTGTGTTGAGGAAGGTTACCCCATTGAGTTGGCTAGTCGTACTTGAAGCTTGAATCGTCCAGGTTGCTCCTCCGTCAGACGTATTCACGATTGTGCCGTTCTGTCCAACGCCCCAGCCATTGCGGACGTCCACAAAGGCCAGGGATAGAAGCCAACTGGTTGTGCCGAAAGACTGTGAATCCCAGGAGCCGCCGCCATCAGAAGTCTTCAGGATTGTGCCCGCCTGGCCGCCGGCCCAGGCAGTCTGGGGGTTGAGAAACGCCAGCCCGTGCAACGAAGAGGAAGTACCCGAGGTCTGGCTGATCCATTCGACCCCGCCGTCAGTGGTTTTGAGTATTGCACCGTTATCCCCTACGGCCCAGACAGTCTGGGCATCCACGGCAGCCACGTACCTTAGCGACCCGGGCCGGATGAACCTGGTCCCACCGCTCCACGTGGCTCCCCCATCGGTAGTCTTGATTATCGTTCCGCCATAGCCGACGGCCCACCCAGTTTGGGTATCGACGAAGGTAACGGAGTAGAGTTGCCGGGGCATACGCGCATTCTGCTGTGTCCATGTGGCTCCACCATTGCTGGTTCTGATGACCGCGCTGACTAATGGGTCACCGCCACCCACGGCCCATCCGTTGCCGGAGTCCGTAAAGAACACGGAGTAAAGGGGGCCGGTGACACCGGGGGCCTGGTAGGTCCACGTGGCGCCGCCATTCGTGGTATTCAGAATTGTGGCTGCACCAAAGCTTCCGCCCACGGCCCAGCCGTAACTGCTATCGATGAAGACTACAGAGTACAGGCTACTACTTGTGCCCGACGGCTGAGAGGTCCAAGTTGCCCCACCGTCGCCGGTGTACAGAATAGTGCCCGTAGCACCCACAGCCCAGCCCCTATCGGCATCGATGAAGTGCGCCGATAGAAGGGCTTTGCTAGTGCCTGAAGTCTGGGCGGTCCACGACGCTCCCCCGTCAGTGGTCTTGAGGATGACCCCATTTGCCGCTACCGCCCAGCCAATCTGCGTGCTGACAAACCTAACGGCGTTGATTATGTCACCTTGTGGCAGCGGGTTCTGCCACACCCATCGGCCCTCGCTGGCGGCGGCCGGGCCCCGGGGAGCGGCGCTGGAGGCCGTAGGCTGCTCGCGGCCGGGCTCGTTACCCAAAACAGGGTTCGGTCCCGGGGGAATCAGAAGAGCCGGGAGAGCAAGAACCACGATGATACCCAAGCTGCGCAGAACCCGCGATGCCTTCTGTGTCATGCGATGCCTCCGCGTTTGGCTGCACCTATCCCGCTGAAAGGGCAAGCCACTCCTTGGGGCTTGCCCTTCTTGTTCCCGTAGATGGGGTAGAGGGCCGATAAGCCGAATGTCAGCCGGGCCGGACCAGCCTTGAGAATCGCCCGCCGATGCGCTGGCCGGGTAAGTTAGATACTTTTATAATACGCTTTCGCCCTCGGTGTCAAGGGCAGGGAGCGCGGCAAAGGTCCGGCCCGGGCTGTCACCTGGCAATGACCTAATTACCTGATGACCTGATGACCCAATCACGGGCCATCGGCGACTGCCGGCGATTGCTCCATTCGGTCCATGCCCGCATATTCGGGAATGCGGCTGGTGGCGGTGAGGAAACGGGCGGGCTTCTCTATGTCCAGGTTGAAGTGCTGGTGCAGGACGTTGATGGGGATATAGATGGTATCGCCCTGTTGCCAGTCATACCGGGTGGGTCCCGGCTGTCTCTGGGCGTAGGCTTTACGCTTGGGCGGCGGGGCCGCTTCCCAGTGGAGATCATACCCGCAGCCCTCCAGGATGTAGACCAACTCCTCCGTCATGTGTCGCTGCTGCTCAGAAGAGCCCCCCGGGGGCAACACTTGGATGCTGGCGTCAAGGCACTGAAAGACGGGCCTGACCGCTCTGGTAAGGTCCTTCTTGCGCCCCTTGGCATAAGGCTCCCAGGGGATCTCGTTAGGCCGGAGCACCCTGGCGGTCCGGCGGGCCTTTTCGTAGAAGGCCGCCGCCAGCCGCCCTTTTTCCTGACTGTTCTTTCCCCTTTCCGTGGGCTCTGTCATGTCTGCCTCCTCGTTGGAGGGTGATCGGGTGATCGGTCAGGGGATGGGCGCCAACGAAGAATCACGAATCACGCAATCGACAATCACCCAATAACGAATGACCTAATTACGAATTCGCTAATGACCGATGACCCAATGACCCAATGACGAATTACGAATCACCTAATCACCTAATCACCTAATCACCTGACTACGATCCTGTCTCGAAATGAAAGGGGTCCCGGGTCGCCTCCAACTCCTCCAGGGCGTTCTGGACGGCCTGGCGCAGCCGTTCGTCGGGATCGTGGAGGCGGCTGCGCAGGGCGCGCCGGGCCAGGGTTCCGCCGACCTTGCCCAGGGCATTGATGGCGGCCAACTGGACCTCCAGGTCGGGGTCGTCCATCAGGGGTATTAGATAGGGCGCAGCTTGCGCGTCTCCCAGCTCACCACAGGAGCTGGCCGCCTCGTAGCGCATCTCCCCATCTTCGTTCTCTAGCTCCCGGATGAGGATGGGCAGCCAGCGGGGATCAGCATTGCGCCCCATGGCATAAAGGGAGCTGACCCGCATCAGGCGGTCCTGGCTGGCGTAGGCTTCTTCTATGACCGCCGTGACCTTTTCCAGGCTGAGATGGCCCAGGGCTTCGATGGCCCGCCGCCGGACCTGGAGCGGCTCCTGGGGGTTTTCGATGCAGGCAAAGAGGGTCTCCTCCAGCTTGCGGGCCTCTTCAGGCCTCAGTTTGCCCAACTCCGCCAGCAGGATGTAGCGCCCCAGGGCGACCGCCGCCGCCGCTCTCACCTCCGTGCTGTCATCGCAGATGACCAGCCTCTCCAGGGCGTAAAGCAGCCACCGGTCCTCGCACTCCCAGAGGCCCTCGATGGCCATGACCCTTATGTCCGCCTCGTGGTCGTGGAGGCAGCGGCGGAAGACGGCATTGAAGTCCAGCTCCGCGCTGTCCTCGCTCAGGTCTACCAGCTTCTCGACCACCTGGCGGCGCCGCGACGTATCAAACTGTTGCCACATCTGGTCCAGAAGCCGGACCTCTTCCTTCGAGAGCCCGGACAAATATGCCAGCCGGCCTGTGGCCAGGGGCTTATCCTTGTCGGCCAGGTCGGCCAGTATCTGGTTCAGGGTCATGACTACTCCTTAGTGGAAACGGTCAACCTGGGGAGGAATATGGATGGCGTCCAGAGAGAGCCTCCCACCCAGCGACCGTCGTTCCCGAGGGCGATGCCGCTTTTCATGGCTTCGTAGACATTGCCGGAGACCATGGTGTCTTTTACCCTGCCAATCAGCTTGCCTGCTTCCACTTTGTAGCCCAGCAGAACGTTCCCGCTGAATTCGCCGGCGAGGATGTTTCCCTGTCCCGCCCCCATCAAATATTCTATCACCAAACCTTCCCTTATGTCAGCGACCATTTCCTGGAAGGGGACCCGGCCCCCCTGGAGGACCAGGGTGCTGGTGGAAGGAGATGGTGGTGTCTCCAGGGACCGGCGGCCGCTTCCCGTGCTCTGGGCGCCGGCTATGGCCGCCGTCTGAAGGTCGTAAAGGAACTGGCGGACGATCCCCTGCTCGATGAGCTTGAGCGGCCGCGTGGGAACTCCTTCCTCGTCGCATGGCCCGCTTCCGGGACGGTAGGAAGTTGTGCCGTCGTCCGTCAGGTCGATCTGCGGGTCGAGGACCTGCTGTCCCAGGCGGTTGCCCAGGGGCGAGGCTCCTTGCATCACGGTCTTGCCGTTAAGGGCTACCAGCAGCGGAGGCAGGAGGGCATTACCCACCCCGCCGGGGGTAAAAACCACGGGATATTCGCCCGTGGAGATGCGGGCTTTCTCCCGGGCATTCTCCAGTTGCCACAAAGTCTTTTCCACTGTAGCTCCGGGGTCCAGCACCGGCCGGCAGGAGGCCTCTCCATCTCCCACGAAGAGCATATCCGTGTCCCGGACCAGGAGCCCCTCCAGCCCCAGGCTGAAGATGCTCTTGCGGTAGGAGGCCTCTCCCCCGCTGGAATTGATGATCCGCACCAGCAGGGTGTCTTTGCTGACCCCGGCCTGGCACACCAGGTCAGGGGTGTGGGCCCGTGCCCCGTCGATCAGGGCCTGGCCCAATTCAATCATCCTCTCCAGGGGCACCGCCTCCACGGCCGGGTCGTAGGTCTCAACCTGGGCGTAGGCCGTGGGCCCGGGCAAATGGAAATGGGCCTGGGGCCCAAAGGGCGCCGCCTCCAGGGCGGCTTCCACCACCGCCGCGGCGTTGCGCAGGTCCGTGGTTGAGGCGAAGCCGATCCTCCCATCCTTGACCATGCGCAGCGCCAGGCCCCTGGTCTGGCGGGACTGAAGGTGCTTGAGCCGGTTGTTCTCAAAGCCCACCGGGGTGGATTCGGACTCCAGGTAAAAGACCTCGGCCTGCTGGGATACCTTGCGGGCTTTCTCCAGGACGTCTTCGATGATCATCAGCGGCCCCCCAAAACAGGGTCAAGGGTCAAGGGTCGAGGGTCGAGGGTCAAGCGTCTAGGGTCCAGGGTCCTCCCAGCCAAAACAGGGTCAGGGGTCAAGGGTCTAAGGTCCAGGGTCCTCCCAGCCACCTCCTCTTCGATGGGCGGCAGCCATAAGCCATGCCTCGGCAGAACGGGGGGTTTGGGGGGTGTCCCCCCTCTTTCCAAAAGTTCTTCTGTCATCAACGGCCCCCTTTCGGGCAGAACGGGGGGTTTGGGGGGTGTCCCCCCTCTTTCCAAAAGTTCTTCTGTCATCAACGGCCTCCTACTACGCAGCGGCTGATCCTTATATGGGGGCTGCCGCTGGACACGGGCAAGGGCGACTGCCCAGCCTTGCCGCACCCCCCACCCTCAGACCACTGCAGGTCGTTCCCAATAGCGTCCACCTGCTCCAGGGTGCTGAAGAGGTTGCCCGTCAGGACCACGCCCTTCAGGGGCTCGGCCAGCCTGCCCTCCCGGATCATGCGGGCCCCTCCCGATGAGAAAGTGAACATCTCCATGCTGGTGGTGCCACCGTACCAGTCCATGGCGTAGACCCCCTCCTTGATATCGGAGAGAAGGTCCTCCAGGGTGGCCTGACCGGGCTCGATGAAGGTATTGGTCATGCGCACAATAGGCTCGTGCCGGTAGTTGATCGCCCGGGCATTGCCGGTGAGCCCTTCCCCCATCTTGGCCGCGGTCTCTCGGGAGTGCAGCCTGCCCACCAGCACCCCTTCGCGGATGAGTGGGGTCTTCGAGGCGGGCACCCCCTCGTCGTCGTACTTGTAGCTTCCGCGCCGCCCGGGGATGGCTGCCCCGTCAGCGATGTTCAGGTGCGGCCCTCCGAAGCGACGGCCCAGGGCCATCAGCTCCCGGAGACGCTCGTTCTCGTAAATATGGTCGGCCTCCGAAAGGTGCCCGAAGGCCTCATGGGCGAAGACGCCTGCCAGGATGGGGTCCAGCACCACCGGGTACTCCCCGGCCCGCACGCTGGCGGCCGTCAAGAGCGCCACGGCGCGCCGGGGAACATCCCGGACTTCCTCACGGAGGCCCTCCAGGAAGGAGAAATCTCCCAGCCGGCCTGTGCTCAGAGACGCTTGCTGGACGTCGCCATCCTTTCGGGCGATGGCCGTGAACCGGGCCACCACGTCCACCTTCCCCTGTTCGAGGTACGTGCCCCGGTTAGTGGCAAAGGTTACCCGCCGGTGCAGGTCCCGGTAGACCACCTGGGAGGTCTGGACGCCGGGCGTGCTCATGATCAGATCGTTGTATGAGTCCAGGATCTCTTTTTTCCGGGATAAGGGCACGCCGGCGGGGTCCACCACGATATAGGGCTCCACCACGTCCACCACGGGTTCCACCTCCGCCAGATGGCTCTCCTCATGGCCCACCAGGCGGGCCTGCTCAACGGCCATCACCACCCGCTCCCGCAGGTCTTCCACCTGGTTGAAGGTGGCAAAGCCCCATCCGCCCTTCACCAGCGCCCGCACGTTGCCGCCCTGGAAGTTGGTCCGGCCCAGGTCTTCCAGCTCGCGTCCCCGGTAGATCAGGCGGGTGGACTCGCCCTCCTCCAGGCGCAACTCAACATAATCGGCTTGGTGGCCCTTCAGGGCCGCCTCTATCGCTTCACGCATCGCAAAATACCTCTATGTCTATGGTAAAGCCGCTGGGCTTTTGCTTCAAGTGCCTGTTTGGGAGAACCCATCCGCAGGTCCAGCCCATCCGCAGATTACGCCAGCCTATCCGCAGATTGCGCAGATGATCTATATGCAGATTACGCAGATGATCTATCCGCAGATTGCGCAGATGACCTATCCGCAGATT